>CAJDTR010000049.1_pt1 | contig 17653 bp, 12 predicted proteins | sample 7389891 | NCBI WGS metagenome assembly CAJDTR01 (sample SAMEA7055657, study PRJEB34461) | soil metagenome | biome: terrestrial ecosystem; feature: Peninsula; material: soil | place: Antarctica | collected 2016 | reverse complement strand
GGGAGGCGCGGAAGCCGCGATGCTGTTGCTCGCCGAATTGCCTATCGCGCCTTCCGGCGCTCCCACCAAGCCATCGACAGCCGGGGGACCGGAAACATGGTTGGGGCTGATAAGCTTGGTGGGAGCGGCGGAAGCCGCGATGCTGTTGCTTGTCGGATGACCAATCGCGCGTTCCGGCGCTCCCACCGAGCCCGGGGCCCCACCGAGATGGAGCTTCTCGCGCATCAACCGGCACAGGTTGGTGAACATCCAGGTGATGCCGGGGTCGTTGAACTGGCTGGCGATGGTCGGGTACGCCGGCACGTCTTCGTCCTTTACGTTGAACGCGGTGCGGTTGCGCTTCCATTGCTTGCGCACGTCGCGCAGCGCGTCTTCGGCGCCGCGCTTGTCGAACTTGTTGAGGATGATCAGCTCGGCAAAGTCGATCATGTCGATCTTCTCGAGCTGGCTCGCCGCGCCGTAGTCGCTGGTCATCACGTAGGCGGGGAAATCGACCAGGTCGACGATTTCCGAGTCGCTCTGGCCGATGCCGGCGGTCTCGACAATCACGAGGTCGTAACCCTGACCTTTGAGGAACGCGATGCAGTCTTTCAGCATCACACTGGTCGCGGCGTGCTGGCGGCGCGTGGCCATCGAGCGCATGTAGACGCGATGGCTGCGCAACGAGTTCATGCGGATGCGGTCGCCGAGCAGGGCGCCACCGGAGCGGCGCCGGGTCGGGTCGACCGCGAGCACGGCAATGCGCATGTGCGGGAACGCGTGCAGGAAGCGCAGCAGCAGTTCGTCGACGACCGACGACTTGCCCGCGCCGCCGGTGCCGGTGAGGCCGAGCACCGGGGTGTTCTTGCCGGCGAGCTTCCACTGCTTGCGCAGGTGGTCGAGCTCGGCGGCTGAAATTTTGTTTTCTTCGATCGCCGAGAGCATGTGGCCGATCGAGATTTCGTCGGTGATGTCGACCTTGGGCAACGCGCCGGATTCCGCTGCGGCACGCTTGGTCGCGCCGGCACGTGCGCGCTTCATCACGTCCTCGATCATCTCGACCAGGCCGAGCTTCATGCCATCGTTCGGGTGATACAGGCGCTCGACGCCGTACGCCTCCAGTTCCCTGATTTCCTCCGGCGTGATGGTGCCGCCGCCACCGCCGAACACGCGGATATGGCCGGCGCCGCGCTCCTTGAGCATGTCGATCATGTACTTGAAGTACTCGACGTGGCCGCCCTGATACGAGGACAGCGCGATCGCATCGGCGTCCTCTTGCAGCGCAGCACGCACCACGTCTTCCACCGAGCGGTTGTGGCCGAGGTGGATCACCTCCGCGCCCTGCGCCTGGATGATGCGGCGCATGATGTTGATCGCCGCGTCGTGGCCATCGAAAAGGCTGGCGGCAGTGACGAAGCGCAGCGGCACGCTTTCGGTGGACGGTTCGGCGGCGAGGTGCTTGGCGGGAGTGCTCATGCGGGATGTTCCGGAACGCGAATAACGCCATTCTACGCGCTGCGCGGGCCGCAGCCGCCCCTGTGGCGTGCAGGCGCGCACGTGCGCCGCTACACTACGCGCCGCAATTCGCGCGCCCGGCCCGACCGGCATCCGCACCCAAATTCAACCAGCCACTCGATTTCCCGCCGCGGCCTCTGGCGTGCGTCGGCGACCGAGCATCCGTTTTCCGCAGGAGCCATCATGATTTTTGAAACCATCGCCAAGACCGGTCACGAGCAGGTCGTCTTCTGTCACAACAAGGACGCCGGCTTGAAAGCCATCATCGCCGTGCACAACACCGTGCTCGGTCCGGCGCTGGGCGGCTTGCGCATGTGGCCGTACAAGAGCGAAGCCGAAGCCTTGAACGACGTGCTGCGCCTGTCGCGCGGCATGACTTACAAGAACGCGGTCGCGGGCCTCAATCTTGGCGGCGGCAAGGCGGTCATTATTGGCGATCCGGCCACCGACAAGTCCGAGGCGCTGTTCCGCGCGTTCGGCCGTTTCGTCAACTCGCTCAACGGCCGCTACATCACCGCCGAAGACGTCGGCATCGACGTCAACGACATGGAATGGGTGTTCCGCGAAACCGAATTCGTCACCGGCGTGCACCAGGTGCACGGCGGCTCGGGCGACCCATCGCCGTTCACGGCGTTCGGCACGCTGCAAGGCCTGATGGCTGCGCTGAACCACAAGTTCGGCAGCGAGGATGTCGGCAAGCACAGCTACGCCGTGCAGGGCGCGGGCCATGTCGGCATGGAATTCATCAAGCTGCTGCGCGAGCAGGGCGCGAAGGTCTACGTGACCGACATCAACAAGGAACTGGTCCAGCGCGCGGTGGACGAGCACGGCTGCATCGCGGTTGGCCTAGACGAAATCTACGACACCGACGCGGATGTCTACAGTCCCTGCGCGCTCGGCGGAACGCTCAACGACAACACGATCGATCGCATCAAGGCCAAGGTCATCTGCGGCGCGGCGAACAACCAGCTCGCAACCGACGCGATCGGCGACGAACTGAGCAAGCGCGGCGTGCTGTATGCGCCCGACTATGCGGTCAATGCCGGCGGCGTGATGAACGTCTCGCTCGAAATCGACGGCTACAACCGTGAGCGCGCCATGCGCATGATGCGCACGATCTATTACAACCTGTCGCGCATTTTCCAGATCGCCGAACGCGATGGCATTCCGACCTACAAGGCGGCCGATCGCATGGCCGAGGAACGCATCAGCGCAATCGGCAAGATCAAGCTGCCGACAATGGGCAACAACGGGCCGCGCTTCCTCGGCCGCATGCGCGGGCAATAAATGGTGCGCGGCGCGAGCTGAAGTGGTTCGCGGCGTTCATGAAATTCATCGCGGCTGCCGCCACTCCCACAACAGCCGCCGCTTGCTGTGGGAGCGCCGGAAGGCGCGACGCTTTTTGATAGCCTGAAGGCATCGCGAGGGCCTTTCGACGACAGGCACTACAATGGCCTCATGATTTTCTGGACGGAGAGCTCATGCGCCCCTTTCCTCTCGGTGAAGACCTCGATCTGCTGCGCGAAAGCGTGCATGCATTTGCGGAAAAGGAAATCGCGCCGCGCGCGGACCTGATCGATCGCGACAACGCATTTCCGTCCGATCTGTGGAAAAAATTCGGCGAGATGGGTTTGCTCGGCATCACGGTGCCGGGCGAATACGGCGGCTCGGACCTCGGCTATCTCGCCCACGTCGTCGCGATGGAGGAAATCTCGCGCGCGTCGGGTTCGGTCGGGCTTTCCTACGGCGCGCATTCGAACCTGTGCGTGCAGAACATTGCCAAGAACGCGAGCGACGCGCAGAAAAAGAAGTACTTGCCCAAATTGTGCAGCGGCGAATGGGTCGGCGCACTCGCCATGAGCGAACCGGGCGCAGGATCAGACGTGGTGGGCTCGATGACCTGCCGCGCCGAGCAGAAAGGCGGGGGCTGGATCGCCAATGGCTCGAAGATGTGGATTACCAACGGCCCCGATGCCGATGTGGTGCTGGTCTACCTGCGCACCGCGCATCGTCCGGCAGGCAGTCGCTGCATGACCGCCTTTATCGTCGAGAAAGGCATGCCCGGTTTCTCGACTGCGCAGAAGCTCGACAAGCTCGGCATGCGCGGTTCCAACACCTGCGAACTGGTGTTCGACAATTGCGAGATTCCCGATGCCAACCGCGTCGGTGAGGTCAACGAAGGCGTGCGCGTGCTGATGAGCGGCCTCGACACGGAACGCCTCGTCTTGTCCGGCGGCCCGATCGGCCTGATGCAGGCGGCGCTCGACGCCGCGCTGCCCTATGTGCGCGAACGCAAGCAGTTCAACGCACCGATCGGCACCTTCGGCATCATGCAGGCGAAGATTGCCGACATGTATACAATGCTTCAATCTTCGCGTGCCTACGCGTACATGGTTGCGCAAAACTATGATCGGGACATCAAGTCGCGCATCGACCCGGCCTCGTGTCTGCTGCACGCCTCGCAAAGCGCGGTGCACGTGGCGCTGGAGGCGATCCAGTGTCTTGGCGGTAATGGCTACATCAACGAATATCCAACCGGCCGCCTCCTGCGCGATGCCAAGCTCTATGAAATCGGGGCCGGCACCAACGAGATCCGCCGCATGCTGATCGGACGCGAACTTTTTCACGGCAAGTCGTGAGCGGTGTTGCCGAGCCGATCCGTCTCTGCGAATTGCTGCTCGAGCCTCGGTTATCCCGCGCTGCACCTCGACTGAGGCGCATTGTCGCGGTGCAACACATATTCCTGGCTTCGCACAAAACTGCTCGCCGGTCGGCATGAGCGAAATTCTCACCCGGCCGGGAGCACCCTGCGCGCGACGCGCCGACCCCCTTCCCACCTCGTCCGGTCGGAGTACACTCGATTCGTCCTTCGGGAGGATCGGCATGGGCCGAGCGGACACCAACCTGCAGTTTCCAGCGACCGACATTCACGACGCTCCGCCGTGGAAGGTGCTGGTTGCAGATGACGAACCGGAAGTGCACGACGTCACCCGACTCGTGCTCGGGAATTTTAAGTTCGCCGATCGCCGCCTTCAATTCCTGAGCGCATACAGCGCCGTTCAAGCGCTGCAGTTGCTGCGCGAAAACCCCGATACCGCCGTCCTCCTGCTGGATGTCGTGATGGAATCGGAGCAAGCCGGATTGCATCTGGTGCGCAATATCCGCGAGGAACTGGACAATCCGTTCGTGCGTATCGTGTTGCGCACCGGCCAGGCCGGTCAGGCGCCGGAACACGAAGTCATCGCCGCGTACGACATCAACGATTACAAGGAAAAGACCGAACTCACCGCCTCGCGATTGGCGACGACGATGTATTCGGCCCTGCGCGCCTACCGCGACATGCGCACGATTGAAGCGCAACGCCTCGGTCTGGAAAACGTGATCCACGCTTCAGCGCAGGTTTTTGCGCACCAGAATTCGCGTGATTTCGCCTCGGCCGTGCTCGGCCAGCTTTCCGAACTGGTCGGGGTCGATCGTGGCGCGCTGTACTGCACGATGGACGATAACGGCGGCCAACAGCCCGAGCATTTTCGCGTTACCGCCGCGAATGGCGGGTACCGCGCGTTTGTCGACGCCAACGCCGACGAACGTTTGCCAGCGTCAGTCACCCGGTCGCTGCGCGAAGCGTGGCGCAGCAAGCGGCATCATTTCGACCGCGACCATTACGTGCTGCATTTCGTCGGCAGCCATCAACTCGAAAGCCTGCTTTTCGTCGGCGAGAGCGGGAATCTGTCGCCGCTCGATTACAAGCTGGTCGAACTTTTCTGCACCAATGTCTCGATCGCCTTCGAGAACCTGCATCTCAACGACGAGCTTTTGTCATCGCAACTGGAAATGGTTTACCTGCTCGCTGGCGCAGCCGAAACCCGCTCGCAGGAAACGGCCAACCACGTTCATCGCGTGGGCCTTCTCGCCGAACTCCTCGGCGATGCGCTGAATCTCGATCGCGCGTTTTGCGAAACCTTGCGCTACGCAGCGCCTTTGCATGACATCGGCAAGATCGGCATTCCCGATCTGATCCTCAACAAGCGGGGCGCGCACACGCCCGATGAAATACTCGTGATGCGCACGCATGCGGAACTGGGCGCACGCCTGCTCGGAAATTCGCAAAGACCGGTGCTGCGTCTGGCCGCGGAGATTGCCGCGACACACCACGAAAACTGGAACGGCAGTGGTTACCCGCATCAGCTTGCCGGGACGACCATTCCGATCAGCGGCCGCATCACAATGGTGGCTGACGTGTTCGATGCACTCGGCAGCCGGCGTTGCTACAAGGAGTCGTGGTCGCCAGAGCGCATCCGCGCCTTCTTCGACGAGCAAAGCGGGGTCAAGTTCGACCCGGCCATCGTCGAGTGCCTGTTCGCGCGTTGGGATCGGGCCATGGAATTGCGTCTGCAACTTCCGGATTGACTCGCGCCAATCTCCTCAAGCCGACTTTTCCGGACACGTCGCCGGCTCGGCGCGCTGCATGAAGCGCGCTTCGAAGCGGATACGGAAATGGGTGCCGCGCTGGGCCTCACTGTCGCAATCGATCTGGCCGTGCAGTACCTGGGTCACCAGGCTGTAGACGATGTGCATGCCCAAGCCCGATCCGCCCTGCCCGCGTCGCGTCGTGTAGAACGGCTCGAATATGCGTGCGCGCACCGCCTCGTCCATGCCGCGTCCGTCATCGTGGTAATCGAGCTGGATCAAGTCGAAGTGCCGGCGCACCTCGATGCGGATGCGACCAGTGGTCTCTGGCTCGAATGCGTGGATGAGCGAATTCATCACCAGATTGGTGATGATCTGGTACAGCGCGCCGGGCGCGGTTTCCACCAGCAGGCCGGGCGGACAATCGACTTCGACGCGATACGGCGTCTTGCGCAAGCTGGGCCCGAGCGTGGTCAGGATTTCGTTGATGCTCGCGCCGATATCGATGACCCGCCGATCCTCGCTTGATTGATCGATGGCCACCTGCTTGAAACTCTTCACCAGCCGATCGGCGCGTTGCAAGTTGCGCAGGATCAAATCGCAACACTCGCGTGCGATGCCCTGGAATTGTTCAAGGTCAGCGGGTCCGAGCGTGCCGGCATCGAACAGGCGCGACATGCGCAGCGCCTGCTCCTGCAAATGCGAGGCGGCAGTGACGCCGATGCCCAGCGGCGTATTGATCTCGTGCGCGATGCCGGCGACCATGCCGCCCAGCGAGGCAAGTTTCTCAGCCTCGAACAATTGCCGCTGTGCCAGGGTCAGCCGATCCAGCGTCCCCTGCAACGCTTCGGTGCGTTGCTCGACACGCGATTCAAGCTGCTCGTTGAGGACGCGCAAGGCATCCAGTGCCTGCCTCAGGGCATTGATGTCGGAGTTGGTTCCACTCATGCGGGTCGCGTGGCCGGCCGCATCGCGTTCCACGACGCGGCCGCGGGTCAACAGCCAGACCCATTCGTGCGCGCGGTTTGGGGTGCGATAACTGGCCTCGAAAACCGGGGTGCGGCCCTCGAAATGTTCCCTCATCTCGTGGTCCACGCGCGCAATATCGTCCGGGTGGACAAACGGCCGGTAGCCTTCGAAGTGCTGCACGGGCACCTCATGCGTGGCCGCGAGATGATCGAGCTGATTTTCGCGATGCATGTGGCCGGTCACCAGATCGATATCCCACAACTCGCTGCCGCTGCCCCACAACGCAAGCTTCAGGCGTTCTTCGCTGAGGCGGATGGCTTCCTGCACGGCGCGACGCCGGCGCAAGGTGATCCGCATTTGCAGACTCGCCAACAGCACCAGAGCGAGTGCCGCCAGCGCATACACCAGATATGCGCGGGGCGATGCCCACGGCGCAGGCTGGACCTGCAGACCCACCACCGCCTCTGGTGCGTCCGCACCCCATATGCTGCCATCGTGACGCGCGCGCACGCGCAGTGTGTAGCGCCCCGGCGCGAGATCGGTATAAGTGGCAAGGCGCCGGCTTGATGGGGTCTCGATCCATTGCTTGTCGTGGCCATCGAGTCGATAGGCGTAGTGGATCGATTCGGGATCGGAAAACGCCAGCGCGCTGAATTCGAACGTCACGTTGCTCTGGTCGTGGGTCAGCGTCACCCTGCCACCGCGCCACAGATTGCGCTCCAGCGGGGAGTGGGGGTCTTGCCAGTGCAACTGGGTCGGGACGTTCTGCAGCAACAGCGACGTGATGACCGGTTCGGGCTCTGGCGGCGGCTTCACGGCCTGCGTATCGACTATGGTGATCCCGCCAAGGCCGCCAAAGGCGATGCGTTGATCGGCCAGCCGCGTCACCGCGTCGACCCAGTAACCCAGTTCCTGCGCACCATCATGCGCACCGAAGTTCGCCACGTCGTGGTTGTTCGCTCCAATGCGACTGATACCGACGGTCGTGCTGACCCAGATGTCTCCGCGCGGGTCCTCCATCATCGCGCCGATCGCATCGGCGGCTAATCCTTCATGGCTGCCGATCACCTCGAAATGAGAACGACCGGCTTTGTCGACCAGGCGATGGTTGAGCCCACCACCCTGGGTGCCGACCCATAAATCGCCATGCCGGTCCTCCATCAGCGACATGATCGAGTCGCTGCTGATCGAAGTGGGATCGTCGATGCGCGCGCGGAAGTGCTCGAAGCGGCCGCTTGCGCGGTCATAGCGATCCAGACCCAGGCGCGTGGCGATCCAGAGATCGCCCGCGCGGGTTTCCAGCACCGATGGCACGGCGTTGTCGCTGATGCTGTAGGGATCGCTCGAATCGTGGTGGTGATGGCGGAACCCGCTGCATCCGGCGCAGCGTTCGTCGAGGCCGCGATCGACCGTACCCACCCATTGCGTGCCCTCGCGATCCTCGTAAAACGTGAGCAGCGTGTCAGATGCGAGGCTGGCAGGATTGTCCGGATCGTGGCGCGTGTGTTCGAACTCGCGCGTGCCCGGCCGCATGCGATCGAGGCCGCCGCCGCCCGTGGCAACCCACAAGCTGCCATCGTGCGAACTTGTCACAAACTGCACAAAATCATGCGCAAGGCTGGTCGCGCGCGCCGGATCGTGGTTAAAGCGTTCGGTGACGCCGCGTTGCAGGTCCAGATGCACCAAGCCGCCGCCTTCGATCACGCCGGCCCAAAGGGTGCCATCGGCATCGGCGTGCACGGTGATCGATGGCCGCGCCGGCAGCGTGCGTGGATCGCCCGGTACGCTGTCGATTTGAGTGAACGCACGCGTGCGGGGATCGTTGATGCTGATGCCGTTGACCCAGGAGCCCACAACCAGCAATCCGTGGCGATCTTCGAACAGACACCACAGGCGATTGGCGGCGACGCTTTCCGGTCGCGCAGGATCATGCGCATAGCGCGTAAAGCGCGAACGCGACGTATCCATGCGCGCCAGTCCATGCACGTTGCCGGCGATCCACAACATGCCCTCGCGATCGAACAGCAGCGCGCGCACGGAATTGTCGTGCAGCGTCGTCCCCGGATCGCCATTGGCGGCACTCAGGTAATGCGCGAGCAGCGCACCGCCGGCATCAAAACGATACAGGCCGTGATCCGCGGTTCCGGCCCATAATTCGCCGTCCTCTCCTTGCGCCAACGCGTACACGTCGAGAGACGCCTCGTTGCCCGCACGCACTTCGCGCAAGGTCATGGCCTTGGTATCAAAACGCCACAATCCGTCCAGCGTCCCCAGCAGCAAGCTGCCATCGCGCAGTTCGATCATGCTGCGCAAAAGATGCAAAACGGGCTGTTCGCCGAGTCCGGAATCGTGCAGCGTGCCGGTCGTGCGATCGAACCATTGCAGGCGCGCGCCGGTGCTCGCGACCCAGAGCCGATGGTTCCGGTCAAGCAGCAGCGCAGTGACATTGTTGGAAGCGAGCGCGTCAGCGCGCCCGGGATCGGCGCGATACACGGTGAAGCGATCGAGGTCCGAATCGTAGCGGTTGAGTCCGCCCGACATGGTGCCAATCCACAGGCCGCCGGCCGGGTCCGCAAGCAGCGCCGAAACGTGCCCATCCGACAACGACCACGGATCCTTGCGGTCATGCTTGTAGGTCTTGAACGAGTAACCGTCAAAACGAGCCAGGCCGTCCTGTGTGCCGACCCACAGGAAACCTGTCGCGCTTTGCGCGAGCACGCGTGCGGTTGCCTGCGGCAGACCTTGCGCGGTGGTGTACGTGCGAAAACGGATCTGTTCGATCCCGGGCACGTCGCCGGCCTGCACCCTGCCGGCCGGCAGCACCAGGCATGCGGCGGCCAGCGCGAGCGAGCGCGCGATCCACAGCCACGATTGACGGCCCCTGCCCCCCATTGGCGCAGGCTAGTCCGATGTACGAGTTCGGACAAGCGGATGCGCCGAAGCACGCTTCCACCATCAATTGCCGCATTGCAACAGGTCGCGCATAATCATGTGATCGGGCCGCTGACCTGCCCGCCTTTTTGCATTGTCCCCGGAGGTTTGCATGTCCGATATCGTCATCGTCGGTGCCAAGCGCACTGCGATTGGTTCCTTCCTCGGCCAATTCACCGGCGTGCCGGCAACGTCGCTCGGAGCGGCTGCAATCAAGGCTGCGCTTGCACAGTCGGGGGTTGCCGCAAGCGACGTTTCGGAAGTTGTCATGGGCTGCGTGCTGCCGGCCAACCTAGGTCAGGCGCCCGCGCGCCAGGCCGCGCTCGCGGCAGGCCTGACGCCTGCGACCGGCTGCACCACCATCAACAAGGTCTGCGGATCGGGCATGAAGGCGATCATGCTCGCCCACGATTTGATCAAGGCCGGATCGGCCGACATCGTGATTGCCGGCGGCATGGAATCGATGACGAATGCGCCACACATGATCCCCAACTCGCGCACCGGCAACCGCTACGGCAGTTTCGAGGCGGTCGATCACATGGCCTGGGACGGCCTGACCAATCCGTACGATGGCAAGTCGATGGGCGTTTTCGCCGAAACCTGCGCGGACAAATACGGCTTCACCCGTGAGCAGCAGGACGCGTTCGCGACCGAATCGGTCAAGCGAGCGCAGGCCGCGATTGCCTCCGGCGCGTTTGCCGACGAGATCGTCGCGGTCAAGGTCACGACGCGCAAGGGCGACGTGGAATACGCGACCGATGAGCAGCCGGGCAAGTCCGACATTGCAAAGATCCCGACCTTGAAACCCGCCTTCCGCAAGGAAAACGGCAGCGTGACGGCGGCCACCTCGTCCAGCATTTCCGACGGCGCCGCAGCCACCGTGCTGATGAGCGCGGACGAGGCGACCAGGCGCGGCATCAAGCCGCTCGCGCGCATCGTTGCGCATTCGACCCACTCGCAGGAACCGGAATGGTTCACCACCGCGCCGGTCGGCGCGATCCGGAATGTGCTCAAGAAAACCGGCTGGAACATCGCCGACGTCGACTTGTTCGAAGTCAATGAGGCGTTTGCCGTCGTCGCCATGGCGCCGATGAAGGACCTTGGCATCCCCCACGAGAAACTCAACGTGCACGGAGGCGCCACCGCGCTGGGGCATCCGATCGGTGCCAGTGGCGCGCGTCTGGTCGTCACCTTGGTCCATGCCCTCAAACAACGCGGCGGCAAGCGCGGCATTGCCGCCTTGTGCATCGGCGGCGGCGAGGCGACCGCGCTGGCGGTCGAAATGATCTGATCTACAATCCTGAACACAATCGGTCGCGCCCGACGTATCATTCGCAACGCGCGCACTGCGCACATCAGTCGATCACACAGGAAGGGAGTGAACAATGAACTTTAGGCATTTGAAACAGCTGCTCGTCGCCACCGCCTTGGTAACGGCCCTCGCGGCCTGCAGCGACAATGCGCAGCAGGAGGCACAGCTAGCCGCTGATCACGCTAGCGCCGCAGCACAGCAAACGGCGCAGGATGCCAGCGCTGCCGCACAGAAGGCGGCGGATGCCACCGCCGACGCTGCAAGACAAGCGGCCGACGCAACCAAGGCAGCCGCCGACCAAGCTGCCGAAAATGCGCGGATCGCCGCAGACAAAACCAAAGATGCGGCTGGCAATGCAGTCGATGCAACGAAAGCGGCTGGTCATGAAGTGGCAGCGGGCGCCCACGAGGTCGCGCACGACGTCGCCAACACCGCGCACAACGCCAAAGATGCCGCCGTCGACGCAGCCAACAAGACCGACAAGGATTGATCGCGTCCGCGCGTCTTCGCGCGCACTGATCACGCGCCGGCCGCCTGTGTGCGGCCGGTTGCGTTTTGGATTGCGCAATCTGATTCATCGCTGAAGTCAGCAGGATTTCCACCTCTCCCAGCGGGCGAAGGATTTTCCTGGAAACGTCTTCAATTCCTGGCTGAAGGTCGACACAGCCAGCGTGACCGACACGTTTCCAGGCTGGCCTCCGCATCCCGCGTGTGCTTTCATCGCTGCCTGGAAACATTCACCCGACCGCCATGCCGCAGATCCGCTCGCAGATCGATATTCGCTCCGCCGATTTCCTGGCCAACGCCGCACAATTGCGCGGCACCGTTGAAGCGTTGCGTGGGGAGATGGCGAAAGCCGCGCTAGGCGGCGGCGACAAATCGCGCAAGAAACACACCGACCGCGGCAAACTGCTGCCGCGCGAACGCATCCGCGCGCTACTCGATCCGGGTTCGCCCTTTCTCGAACTGTCCATGCTCGCTGCGCACGGCATGTACGACGATGCGGCGCCCTGCGCAGGGCTGATCACCGGTGTCGGCCGCGTCAATGACATCGAGGTGTTGATCATCGCCAACGATGCGACAGTCAAGGGCGGCACCTATTTTCCGATGACGGTGAAGAAGCATTTGCGCGCGCAGGAAGTCGCACTGGAAAACAACCTGCCATGCATTTACCTGGTCGATTCCGGCGGCGCGTTTCTGCCGTTGCAAGATGAGGTATTTCCGGACAAGGAACATTTCGGACGGATTTTCTACAATCAGGCCCGCATGAGTGCACTCGGCATCGCCCAGATCGCGGTCGTGATGGGTTCGTGCACGGCGGGCGGCGCGTATGTGCCGGCAATGAGCGACGAAACCATCATCGTCAAGCAACAAGGCACCATCTTTCTCGGTGGCCCGCCGCTGGTGAAAGCGGCAACCGGCGAAGTGGTCGATGCGGAAACACTGGGCGGCGCCGACGTCCACACCTCCATCTCCGGTGTGGCCGATCATTTTGCCGAGAACGATGCGCACGCGCTCGATATCGCGCGCGATATCGTCGCCAATCTCAACCGCAAGAAGACCCTCTCGCTTGCCTTGCAGGAGCCGCGCGAACCGCTCTATCCCGCCGAACAACTCTACGGTTGCGTGCCACGCGATACGCGTATTCCATACGACATACGCGAGGTCATTGCACGCATTGTTGACGGCTCGCAACTGCAGGAATTCAAGGCGCGTTACGGCAAGACCCTGGTCACGGGGTTTGCGCACATCCACGGCTATCCGGTCGGCATTGTCGCCAACAACGGAATCCTGTTTGCCGAAAGCGCGCTGAAGGGCGCCCATTTCATCGAACTGTGCAACCAGCGCAACGTGCCACTGGTGTTCCTGCAGAACATCACCGGCTTCATGGTCGGCAAGAAATACGAGCAAGCCGGCATCGCCAAGGATGGCGCAAAAATGGTGACTGCGGTTGCGTGTTCACATGTGCCGAAATTCACTGTTGTTGTCGGCGGCAGTTTTGGTGCCGGAAACTATGCGATGTGCGGCCGCGGCTACCAACCGCGCTTCTTGTGGATGTGGCCGAACGCGCGCATCAGCGTGATGGGTGGCGAGCAAGCCGCGAGTGTGCTCGCGACGGTCAAGCGCGACGGCCTCGAAGCCGGCGGCAAGGCGTGGTCGAAAGAAGAGGAAGACGCGTTCAAGGCCCCGATCCGCGAGCAATACGAACGCCAGGGTCATCCGTACTACGCGACCGCGCGCCTCTGGGACGACGGCATCATTGATCCGATCGATACGCGCCGCGTGCTCGGACTTGCCCTGTCCGCCAGTCTCAATGCGCCGATCGAGCAAGGTCGCTTCGGCGTGTTTCGCATGTAGTGCGCTTCGCCGCGGCCGCTCAATTGTGAAGCGATAGTTAAAGACCAGGGCTGCACGCCGCTTTGTGGAGTCAGCAGCAGCTTTGTGGCGCAGCGACCGTGATAGGCTCCAAAACCCATGACGTGAGGGCGCAACAATGGCCATCTTCAATCAACCCGCCGCAAAGAAAGACACCCATCCCTTCGCACCGGATCCGTCGCCTGCGCCGATCAAGGAAGCGTCCGCGTACCCCGATCGCGCGGCCGCGCCGATTCCGCGCTGGACCGGCGAGCGCGCCGAGGCAAAGGAATCGCTGATTGCCGCCGATATCACCATTGAAGGCAAGATCGAAGGTTCCGGCCATGTTCGCATCGCTGGCAAGTTCAAGGGCGATGTGAATGTGCAGGGCGATCTGACCATCGAAAAGGACGCAAAAGTCACTGGCAGCGTGCGCGCCAGCAAGGTCACCATTGCCGGTGAACTGGAAGGGAATATCGACGCCGCCGCACAAGTGGATTTGCAGCAATCAGGTGTGTTGATCGGTGATCTGAAAGCCAGTTCGCTGACGGTCGCCGCCGGATCGCGGATGCGCGGCCAGGTGGACTGCGGCTGGGACGACAAGAACGCATCGAAGGCGAGTCGCCTTGCCGGTGCGGAGATTGGCGCAACCTCATGAATCCCGCCCGCCCGACGATTGCGGGCACGACAAAAATCTGCCCGCACTGCAAGGTGACGATACTCGAAAGTTCGAGTATCTGCCCTGCGTGCCAGCATCATCTTCGATTCGATCCGAGCAGCGTCGAGCGTGCCAGTCAAGTCACTTCCGCGCTCAATGTCGAAGGCACCATCCGGCATCCGCCTGAAGGCGAGGCGTGGGAATATTCGATGGTACTGTCGATCCGCAATGATCGCGGCGTGGAAATCGACCGCAAGATAGTCGGCGTCGGCGCCATGCGCCCGGGCGAGCAGCGAACATTTGCATTGTCGGTTGATGTGTTCGCCGGCAATGGTCCGAAAATCCGCGGCAATGAATCACGGAAACACTGACTGACTGAAGTTATGGCTGCTCGCGCCCGGGCCGCCGCTTCATCAGCGCATGCCAGCCAGGCAAACGGTTCTCCATTGCGCGCACGATATTGTCGCTGACGCGACGCGTAACTTCGGGCGTCACCACAAACGGCGCCGCGGCCGTCTGCTGCTGCGCCTGTGCCCGCAGTTGCGACACCATCGACGACACACCGCCCGCCACCGATACTGCGGGCGCGGCGAATACGTCCGTGCGGTTTGCGAGATTGCCGGCGTTGGTCTGCGCGAAGAACGGCACGAACAGCGGCCCGATGCTGGCCAGAGCCTGATAATCGCCGAGAAACAAACCGCTTTCGCCGGTCGCATCTGTCAATGGCGCAATGGCCAGATTGAACGGGCCGGCTACCTGGGTTTCGACCCACGTGTGAGCGTCCGCCGAGCGCGCGAGCCAATAATCGGTGAACAAAGTCGTCCGATCCGCGGTGTCGGCGCGAAAATCGTAATACGTCACGCCGATCATGCCATCGCTGCGCACGTGTACCGATGGCGTGAATGCGGCCACGCCGGTAGTGGCGTTGACGCGCAGCGGCGTCGACCAGGTGAACCCGCCATCGTCCGACCGCGACAGCGCAATTGCATCGCGCGCACCATTGCTGAATCGTGAATCCTGCCACACGACGAACAAACTGCCGCCTGACCCCACCGCAATCTGCGGCACGATCGAACCGTCGCGCACCGGCGCGCCAGTTTGCGGATCGCGCGTGCCGACGCTCAGCGAATCGGCCACCTTGATGCCACCGGACCAGGTCACACCGTTGTCGGTTGAACGGATTACCTTGATCGCACTGGTGGACGTTCCATTGGCGGCGGTATGAAGTTCATCGAACATATTGATCAGGGTCCCATTGGGCAACACCACAATCAGGTTGGCGATGGTCTGGTTGTTGACACCCGGATCGTAAACCGCGCGCGCGATTTCCCAGGTGTCGCCGTGATCGATGCTGCGCGTGAACCAGGTCGGTCCATTGCTGCCCGTCGAAATGCGATCCCACACCGCGTAGACAAAACGCGCGTCGAGTGGATCGGCGCTGATCGTGCTCTTGTCGCTGAAGAAATCCGCACCGTCGTGGATCAGCGTGACTGGCGCCGACCACGTCGCGCCGCCGTCAGTCGATCGGCTGGCGAGCACGGCGCCACTGGAACCGGGCTGCAGCGAAAAGCCATTGAACGCCAACGCACTTTGATAGGCGGTCCCGTCGGGCGAAATGCTCACCCACGGATCGCTGGCGCGCGCGTAGTCGCCGCCGTTGGCCGCGGTGCCGCCGCCGCAACGCGTGAACGCGATCGCGTGACGGTTCCAACTCACGCCACCATCCAGCGAAACGCCCGCGACAATGCCGCGCGCCCCGCCGCTGGACCAGCGATCCTGTTGCCACACGCCAACCAGGTTGCGTGTGTCGGCTGGATTCACCGCCAGGCTCGGCTCGACTTCTGCATCGACAAACAAGGTGCCCTGCCCGGCCACACCGTCACAATTGCTCGCAAACGGCGTAGCGGCGGATGCGCGATATTGCGCATCAAGCGTAGGCGGTGGTGGCGGTGGCGGTGGCGGCGGACTTGGAGGCGGCGGTGCTGGAGGCGGCGGATTCGGTGAATTACTCGAACCACCGCCACATGCGCCCAGACCCAGCGCGAGTCCGACGAGCGCGCAGAATGCGCACGCGCGAATCGACTTCTTCATGCAACCGCTCCGGTCCGTTATCGATTCGCGCATGATAGCCCCGTCGCGCGCACGATTTCAGTTGGGTCGCAGCATTTTCGTCCGCGCAGTTCTTCTCTGCCGATCGCGCAAATCCCGCAACTGCCGCCGTCGCGCGATCAATAAGCCCCCATGTAATCGCGCTTGCCAACCTCGACGCCGTTATGTCGCAACAATGCATACGCGGTCGTCACGTGGAAGAAAAATTGCGGCAAACCATACGCCAGCAGATACGCCTGTCCATCGAGACGACGTTCCTTCGGCGTGCCTGGGCGCAGCAGGATCTCGCGCTGCTCGCTGCCTTCGAATTTCGACGCATCAAGCGACTCGATAAACGCGAGGGTTTTCCCGACGCGTGCCTGCAAGTCGGGGAAACTCTTCTCGTTGTCCTCGAAAGCGGGAACGTCGACACCGGCCAGCCGCGCTGGCACGCTCTTGGCGAAATCACAGGCGATCTGCACTTGCCTCGTCAACGCGAACATGTCCGGAAACAGGCGCGCCTGCAACAGCGCATCGGGTTCGATGGTGCGTTGAGCAGCGTGCTCCGATGCCTTCGCGAGGAGCTTGTCCAGGCTGCCGAGAAACTGCCGGAATACGGGCACCGAGGCGGTGTACATCGAGAGGGTCATGAGTGATCTCCTTGCAGTGGGTCGACTAGAATAGCCGGTCCGCCCGGACTCCACGAACAATTGCTCGTCGATACCGACCGGCATGCCGTATCGTTGCGCCATGAGCAATCTGAAATACCTTGCCGGATACAGCGAACCGACCCTCGCCAAGGTACGCGAGATGATCGCGCAGGACCGCCTCGGCGACAGCTTGCGCCAGCGTTATGCCGAGGCACATGCCGTACGCAACGACAAGGCGTTGTTCCGCTACGTGGCGAACCTGAAAGACCGCTTCATGCGCAAGAGCGATCCGCTCGACAAGGTTGTCTACGACAACACCTTGCACGTGGTGCGCGACGCACTCGGGCTGCACACCACCATATCGCGCGTGCAAGGCAGCCGCCTCAAGACCAGCCGCGAGATCCGCATCGCGACCGTGTTTCGCGACGCGCCCGCGGAGTTCCTCAAGATGATTGTCGTGCACGAGCTTGCGCACATGAAGCAACGCGAACACGACAAATCGTTTTATCAACTGTGCGAGCACATGGCGCCCGACTATCATCAACTGGAATTTGATCTGCGCCTGTACCTGACCCATCTGGATATTACGCGCGCGGCATCGACGGCGGCATCGAACGCGTGTTCTCCATCTACGCAACCGGATTGATCGACGCGACCATGCCCCAACCCATCAGCCTCACCCAGCGTGTCGCACATGTGTGCGCGTGTTCGTACAGCGATGCGGAGCAGACGATTGCGGATGGCGGCGTATGGGTCGATGGCTGCATCGTCAGCGATCCACAGCGC
>CAJDTR010000046.1_pt1 | contig 18428 bp, 16 predicted proteins | sample 7389891 | NCBI WGS metagenome assembly CAJDTR01 (sample SAMEA7055657, study PRJEB34461) | soil metagenome | biome: terrestrial ecosystem; feature: Peninsula; material: soil | place: Antarctica | collected 2016 | reverse complement strand
TTCGGGTAATTTGTTATCGGTATCGGGTCAGATCATGTTCTGATCGATCCCACGTTCGGGGAGGACAGCGGGCGCCTTCGGGCGCCCGCTTTTTTTTGGCACGGAAAAGTGGCGATGCAAGCGATCCATGCCGAGCGTCGCCAAGCTATGACTGAATGCGCTGAGATGGTGCCGAGGGCGCGGGTCATTTTCCCGATCGGAGGTCTTCCGATCCGGTGCGCGAGAAAGCGGTAAAGCCCCGAACAGGCACGCCAAGCACACTTGTTGTATCCGAATAGATACGGCATGATATGCCCATGAATCGATTCGTCCGCACGGACGCGTTCGATGCCTGGCTTCGCCAGCTAGGCGATGCCAAGGCGCGTGCACGCATCGCGCAACGGATCGAATCTGCACAATCCGGAAATTTCGGTGATTGCGAGCCCGTGGGCAATGGCGTATCGGAAATGCGCATCCACGTTGGCGCCGGTTATCGCGTCTACTACATGCGCATCGGCGATACGGTCTACCTTCTTCTGGTTGGTGGAAACAAATCGACGCAGAAGCGCGACATCCGGCGCGATCGGAATGGCGCGCCGCCTGGAGGAATCAAAATGAAGATCGCGAAGGCAAATCCGAAATCCCTGACGGCACTTGGCGTGCGGGAATTCGATGCAGCCGACTATCTGACGGGCGACGACTCCGTCGCCGAATACCTCACTGCCGCGCTCGAAGATCCGGACCCGGAAATGTTCCTCGTGGCAATCAGGACAGTCGCGCGCGCGCGCGGCATGGCGCAGCTCGCGAAGGACGCCGGACTTGGTCGCGAGAGCCTCTACAAGGCGCTGGCGCCCGGCGCCAAGCCGCGCTATGACACGATCCTCAAGGTAACGCGGGCACTCGGTGTGCGCTTGCATGCACAGTCGCAATAGCGACGTGCATAGGAAGATGCCAACGCCATACCGAGACGTCGAAGCATCTTCGCCCACCCGGCGACCGCTGGGGTCCATGGGCTGGGAACGCTAATCTGCCGCTCGCCGAAGGGCTCGAAGGGGCGTTATAAGCGGACATGGCCCGACCTTGGTCGGTGAGCTTGCGCTTTTTCTTGGCGAGGATTTACCGGAGCCTGGATGTGCATCAGAACATTCGACGGGCGCGCAAGGCGGCGCCGATCGAATGGAAGGCGCATTGGTCCGCGTCTTCACTTCAAGGTACGAGCGAGACAAGGTTGCGCGGCTCAAATGCAAAGAGCACTACGGTGCGGCGTGCTGCGTTTGCGAATTCTCGTTCGAACGGATCTACGGTAAGTTGGGTGCCGGGTTTTCATGTGCACACATCGTTCCCCTGTCAGACATCCGGGTTGAGTACCGGGTGGATTCGATACGTGATTTACGCCCTGTCTGTCCCAACTGTCATTCGATGCTGCATCGTGAACGAGAAACCCTGACCATCGAGGACCTTCGAGCGCAACTCATTCGCCCAACGTGAGTAGAGACGCGTTGCCGCCAGCTGCGGTCGTGTTGATTGTCAGCGTGCGTTCGTTCGCGAAGCGCAGCAGATAATGCGGGCCGCCCGCCTTCGGACCGGTGCCACTGAGATTCTCGCCGCCAAAGGGCTGCACGCCAACCACTGCGCCAATCTGGTTGCGATTGACGTAACAGTTGCCGACCCTGGCGCGGCGCGCGATATGTTCGACGGTGGCGTCGATGCGGCTGTGGATTCCGAGCGTCAGGCCGAAGCCGGTCGCATTGATCGCGTCGATGACCTTGTCCAGTTCGTTCGCCTTCCAGCGCAAGACGTGCAGGACCGGCCCGAATACTTCTTGCGTGAGCAGATCGAGCGACGGAATTTCATACGCACGCGGCGCGAAGAACGTGCCGTTTGCCGCTTCGGCCGAAAGCTTCACTTCGTTGATCTTCTTCGACTCGCGATCCATGCGCGCGCAGTGTTCGACGAGGAATTTTTTCGACGGTTCGTCGATGACCGGGCCGACATCGGTCGCCAGCTTGGCTGGATCGCCGATGACAAGCTCGTTCATCGCGCCGCTGAGCATGGCGATCACCTTGTCGGCAATGTCCTCCTGCACAAACAACACGCGCGCGGCCGAACAGCGCTGGCCGGCGGAATCGAACGCCGAGGCGATGACGTCCTTGACCAGTTGCTCGGGCAACGCCGACGAATCCGCAATCAGCGCATTCTGGCCACCGGTCTCGGCAATCAGCGCAGCGATCGGCGAATTGCGCGCGGCGAGCGTGCGGTTGATCGTCCACGCGGTCTCGGTGGACCCGGTAAAGCAGACGCCGGCGACGGCGGACTTGGTCAGCAGCGTATTGCCGAGCACCGAACCCTTGCACGGAACAAATTGGAGCACCGCTTCGGGCACGCCGGCTTCGTGCAACAGCTTCACCGCCGCGTATCCGATCAGGGTGGTTTGATCCGCCGGCTTGGCGATTACCGCATTGCCGGAGGCGAGACCAGCAGCGATCTGGCCCATGAAGATCGCCAGCGGAAAGTTCCACGGGCTGATGCAGACGAACACGCCGCGGCCACGCAAGAACAGCTGGTTCGATTCACCGGTCGGGCCGGGCAGGTTCTCCGGCGCACCGAACAATTTTCGCGCCATGGCCGCATAGTAGCGACACATGTCGACTGCCTCGCGCACTTCCGAGATCGCGGCCGGGATCGTCTTGCCGGCTTCGCGCACGCACAGCGCAATGAACTCGCCGCGGCGCGCTTCGAGTAGATCAGCGGCATGTTCGAGAATTGCCGCGCGGCTCGCGGCCGGCATGAGATCCCAGTCGACTTGCGCAGCAACGCCGTTCGCAAGCGCTTTTTCGATGGTCGCGGCGTCCGCATTGCGGCTTTCGCCGATCACCTGGCGACGGTCGGACGGGTTGGTGACCGGACGCGCTGCCTCGTTGCTCGTCGCGCCCGGCACCAGTGGCGCGGCGATCCAGGATGCTGGCGCTGCGTTGACCGTGTCAGCGAGGGCTTTGAGTTCATTGTCGTTGGCGAGATTGACGCCCATGGAATTTTTCCTGAATGCAGAATTTGAATTCTGCGCAAGCGCGCCATTGTCAGCGTAGAGAGCAACCGGCAGCGGGATGCGTGGATGCGACTTGGAGGAAAACGCGCGGACCGATTCGCATGGATCGGCGACGAGTTCGTGTATCGACACATCCGCATCGACAATCCGATTGACGAACGAAGTGTTTGCGCCGTTTTCGAGCAGACGCCGCACCAAGTACGGCAGCAAATCCTCGTGACTGCCGACGGGCGCGTAGACACGGCAGGGCACAGCGAGATTTTTCGCGCCGATGACTTCGGCATAAAGATCGGTGCCCATGCCGTGCAGGCGCTGGAATTCGAACGGACGCGCTTGTGCGTGGTGATGGATGGCCGCGATCGTGTGGGCGTTATGGGTGGCGAACTGCGGATAGATCAGATCGCTGCCGGCGTCGAACAGGCGCTTGGCGCAGGCGAGGTAGGACACGTCCGTGTTCGGCTTGCGCGTGAAGACCGGATAGCCGGCGAGGCCGCCTTCCTGTGCGCGCTTGATTTCCGAATCCCAGTAGGCGCCTTTTACAAGGCGCACGCACCAGCGTCGGTTCGCCTTGCGCGCCGTCTCGGCGAGCCAATCGATCACGAATGGCGCACGCTTCTGGTACGCCTGTACCGCAAGGCCAAAACCGTTCCAGCCGGCCAGTGACGCATCGGCGAATACAGCGCCGATCACGTCGAGCGACAGTTCCAGCCGATCGGCTTCCTCGGCGTCGACGGTCATGCCGATGCCATTGTGCAGCGCGCGTTGCGCCAATTCGAGCAAGGCCGGAATCAACTCGGCGTGTACGCGTTCGCGCTTGGCAACTTCATAGCGCGGATGCAGGGCCGAGAGTTTCACCGAGATGGATGGCGCATCAAGCACGCTGGCAAACGGCCCGCGTCTACCCAAAGCGTCGATCGCATCCGTGTAGGCGCGGTAGTAACGCTGCGCATCCGCTGCCGTCAGCGCGGACTCGCCGAGCATGTCGTAGGAATAGCGGTACTCCGCGTTGGCCTTTTCGGCGGAACGGTCGAGCGCTTCTTCGATGCTGCGGCCCATCACGAACTGGTGGCCCATGATGCGCATCGCCTGACGCACGGCAAGACGGACCACCGGCTCGCCCGCGCGCCCGACCAGACGTTTGAGCGCGCTGGTAAAATCGCGGCGGGTGTCGTCGGCGAGATTGACCAGGTGGCCGGTCAGCAGCAGGCCCCAGGTCGAGGCATTGACCAGCACCGACTCGCTGCCGCCGATATGTTTCTTCCAGTTCGCCTCGCCCAGCTTGTCGCGGATGAGCTTGTCGGCGGTGGCGCTGTCGGGAATGCGCAGCAAGGCTTCCGCCACGCACATCAGGAGTACGCCTTCCTCGCTGGAAAGATCGTACTGACGCATGAACGATTCGACCGCACTCTGCACGCTGGCGCGAGCGCGCACACGCGCGACGAGGTCGGCAGCGCGGGCAAGCACCGCTTCGCTTTCGACCGGCGACATGCAAGCCTGCGCCAGCAGCTGGTCGACCGCCTGCGTTTCATCACGCGTCCAGGCGGCGGTAATCCGCGCCCGCGCCGGCTCGACGAGCAGCGGCAATGGAAGACTCAGCAGTTCGCTCAAGGCGCGTCTCGACACGGCGGGAGCGCGGAAGATGACACCCGCGCCAAGGCGCGTAGTGTAGTGACGGCGACGGCAAGGGCCAAGCGATTGGCGCCCGCAAGGGTGCAGAACGCACGGAATCCGCGCCGATTTGTCGGACTTGGCGCATGCGCGGGCGGAGTGTGTGGTTGCCGCTGCTGCACGCGGTCCATTATCATCACCGGGTTACGCTGCCGGTTTTTCCAGATTCCGGTGCCGGCGTTCGCGTCGCATACGATGGCGGGCGTCATCCGAATACTCGAACAAGGTGACGGCGATGATTGCATCAGGGGTCCAGCGAGCCAGCCGCGCTTGTGCAGTGCTTGGCGTCTTGCTGAGCGGCATGGCGTCGGCCAATCCGGTGCCGTGGCAGCTCAACCTGACCCACGGTGTGACACCGATCTCCCATCGTATCCACGATGTGCACATGCTCGCGTTCTGGGTCTGCGTCGCCATCGGCGTTCTGGTGTTCGGAGCGATGGGTTACGCGATGTTCGCGTTCCGCAAATCCAAGGGCGCAGTGGCCGAGAAGTGGAGCCACAACACCACCATGGAGGCGATCTGGACGACGATCCCGGTCATCATCCTGATCGTGATGGCGTGGCCAGCCACAACGCTGCTGGTCGACATGGCGAATGTCGATAATTCGGACATGACGATCAAGGTTACCGGCTATCAGTGGAAGTGGCGTTACGACTACGTCGACTATTTCAAGAAAAACCCAGGCATCCATTTCATCTCGTCCCTGGACGCTGATTCGAACCGCGCACGTCAGCTCGATTCGGGCATCGACCCGAGTTCCGTCGTCGACAAGAACGACGGCGATTTCAAGAGCTACCTGCTCGGCGTGGACAAGCCGCTGCTGCTGCCTGTCGGGGTGAAGATCCGCTTCGTTATCACCGCCGACGACGTGATCCATTCGTGGTGGGTGCCCGAGCTCGGCTGGAAGCAGGATGCGATCCCCGGAATCATCAACGATCAGTGGACCGAGATTCAGACGCCCGGCATCTATCGCGGTCAGTGCGCGGAATTGTGCGGCAAGGATCACGGCTTCATGCCGATCGTCGTGAAAGCGGTTCCGAAGGCCGAGTTCGAGCAATGGTTGACGACGCAGGAAGCCGCCGCCGTCGCAGCCAGCACGGCCGCGACCGCGGCGACAGTCCCCGCGCCCGCACCTGCGGCCGCGGCCGCACCCGCGCCAGAAGGCTGATCTAACAAGTTGTGCGTTCGTTCTTGAACGCGAAAGCAAGAGAAAAAGCGGTCGTCCGTGGCCGCACTGTCAAATATCGAGGGCTTCAAGGCCATGGCCGCAGTCAATCCCGTCATCGATCACGCCGCGCACGACGACCACGACCACATGCCGCACGGCTTTGTGCATCGCTGGTTGTTCACGACCAACCACAAGGACATCGGGACGCTGTACCTGATCTTCTCGCTGACGATGTTCTTCATCGGCGGCACCATGGCGATGCTCATCCGCGCGGAATTGTTCAAGCCGGGCATGCAGTTGATGCAGCCGGAATTCTTCAACCAGATGACCACGATGCACGGGCTCATCATGATCTTCGGCGCGATCATGCCGGCGTTCGTCGGCCTGGCGAACTGGATGATCCCGCTGATGATCGGTGCGCCGGACATGGCGCTGCCGCGCATGAACAACTGGTCGTTTTGGATCCTGCCGTTCGCGTTCATCATGCTGCTGTCGGAGTTGTTCATGCCGGGCGGTGGCCCGCAGGGCGGCTGGACGATGTATCCGCCGCTGGCGCTCGAGGGCGGCAGCAACGTGGCCTTCATGATCTTCGCGATCCACATGATGGGCATCAGCTCGATCATGGGTGCGATCAACATCATCGCGACCATCCTCAACATGCGTGCGCCGGGCATGGACCTGCTGAAGATGCCGGTGTTCGTGTGGAGCTGGCTGATCACCGCGTTCCTGCTGATCGCGGTGATGCCCGTGCTGGCCGGCGCGGTCACCATGCTGCTCACCGACAAGTTCTTCGGCACCAGCTTCTTCAATGCAGCCGGTGGTGGTGACCCGGTGATGTACCAGCACATCTTCTGGTTCTTCGGGCATCCCGAGGTCTACATCATGATCCTGCCGGCGTTCGGCATCGTCTCGGAGATCATCCCGACGTTCAGCCGCAAGCCGCTGTTTGGTTATCAGGCAATGGTGTACGCGCTGGCGTCCATCGCATTTCTGTCGTTCATCGTGTGGGCGCACCACATGTTCTCGGTCGGCATGCCGCTCGGCGGTGAATTGTTCTTCATGTACGCAACCATGCTGATCGCGATCCCGACCGGCGTGAAGGTGTTCAACTGGGTGTCGACGATGTGGAAGGGGTCGCTTACATTCGAGGCGCCGATGCTGTTTGCGATCGCGTTCGTGATCCTGTTCACGATCGGGGGTTTCTCGGGCGTGATGCTGGCGTTGGTACCGGCGGATTTCCAGTACCAGGATACGTTCTTCGTCGTCGCACATTTCCACTATGTGCTGGTGACCGGTGCCGCGTTCGCGATCATGGCAGCGGCCTACTACTGGCTGCCGAAGTGGTGCGGCAACATGTTCTCCGAGCGCTGGAGCAAGATCCATTTCTGGTCGAGCGTGATCTCGGTCAACGTGCTGTTCTTCCCGCAGCACTTCCTTGGCCTGGCCGGCATGCCGCGACGCATCCCCGACTACAACGTCGCCTTCACCGACTTCAACATGATCAGCTCGATTGGCGGCTTCTGGTTCGGCGCGAGCCAGCTGATCTTCGTCGGCGTGATCATCCATGCCGTGTATTTCTCCAAACAGCGCGCCACGATGCAGGTGTGGGAGGGCGCGCACGGGCTGGAATGGACGGTGCCTTCGCCTGCCCCGCACCACACCTTCACGCTGCCGCCGATCATCGACAATCAGATGCTGGCGCATGGCGATATCACCCACTGATTTGTGCGATCGTCCCTGATCGCGAAAATCAAACAGCGGCCATCCGCGGCCACACCTTTCAATGAATTGTGCATTCGCCGTGAACGCTGGACTGTCGAGATGACTTGGACATGGCACTAACCTTCGCTTCAAGGGTTGAAATCAAAAAGCAGCCATCCGTGACCACACTTTTCAACCAACCTCTTCAGCTTCGGATTGCTGGTTCGAAGGTCAAGAAAACCAAAGACAAACTTTCCCATGACGAAATCGCCCGCAAAGCCTGACTCCCCGGCGCACCGCAATGCGCTGCGCACGGCGTGGATTGTCGGTCTGGTTGCGGCGGCGATTTACGTGGGCGCCATTCTCGACGTAGTGCTGAGACAATGAGCGAAGCGGGCAGACACAACCTCGGCGTGCTCAAGGTGGGCGCGGTGATCTGTGCCGTGGCGTTCCTGTTCGGCTTTGCGATGGTGCCCGTGTACCGCATCGTCTGCGAGCATGTACTTGGCATCAAGCTGGCCGAAGGTGCGGCGGACCAGACCGCGGTGGCCGGCCTGGTCGAGGACGCCAGCCGTGCGGTTACGGTGCAGTTCGTCGCCAACGTGAACAGCAAATTGCCGTGGACGTTCGTGCCGGAGCGGACCAGCGTCGAGGTACATCCGGGCAAGTTGACCGAAGTCTGGTTCGATGCGAAGAACATCGGCAGTCAGGCGATCGTCGGCAATGCGGTACCGAGCATCGCGCCCAGCACCGCCTCGCTTTATTTCAACAAGACCGAATGCTTCTGCTTTACCGAGCAGGTGCTCAAGGCCGGGGAGGCGCGACGCATGCCGGTGCGCTTCTTCGTCGACCCGCACCTGCCGCGCGACGTCAGCGAGTTGACGTTGTCGTACACGTTCTATGCAAACGAAGTCGCCACCGCGCGGCTTTCCACCACCGGTTCGCCGCTGCCGGCGGCCGGTTGATCTCCTGCCTCGACGAAACTGACTTCAGGACGGCCGCCATGGCGCAAACACAAGATGCTTACTACGTTCCCCACGGCAGCCATTGGCCGATTATCGGTTCGTTCGGGCTGATCAGTACGCTCGGCGGCGCAGCTTTGTGGCTCGACGAAGTCGGTCACGTCGGCAAGCCTTTGATGGCGATTGGCTTCACGCTGCTGGTGATCATGTTGTTCGGCTGGTTCGGCACGGTCATACGTGAATCGCTGAGTGGAACCTACAGCAAGCAGGTTGACACGTCGTTTCGCATGGGCATGTTGTGGTTCATTTTTTCGGAAGTGATGTTCTTCGGCGCGTTTTTCGGTGCGCTGTTTTACGCGCGCACCTATTCGCTGCCGTGGCTGGGCGGGGAGGGTCACGGCGCCTTGACCAATTATTTCCTGTGGCCGCACTTCTCGGCGGCCTGGCCGAGCAATGGCCCTGGCGCCGTCGGCGGCGTGTTCTCGACCATGTCGCCCTGGGGCATCCCGCTGATCAACACGCTGTTGCTGCTGTCCTCGGGCGTCACCATCACGATTGCGCATCACGCGCTGCGCGCCGGCCACCGCAAGCAGTTGCTGGCCTTCCTCGCCGCCACTGTGGTCCTCGGCGTGATCTTCCTGACCTTCCAGGCGCACGAGTACGCCGAAGCCTACGAGCACCTGAATCTCACGCTTGGCAGCGGTATCTACGGCTCGACCTTCTTCATGCTGACCGGTTTCCACGGCCTGCACGTCACGCTCGGCGCGATCATGCTGACGGTGATCTGGTTCCGCTGCGCCAAGGGCCACTTCGACAAGGAGCACCACTTCGGATTCGAGGCGGTGGCCTGGTACTGGCACTTCGTCGACGTGGTGTGGCTCGGCTTATTCCTGTTCGTGTACGTGCTTTGACGGCGGGGAATGGACACTAGGCAATAGGGAATCGTCCAGAGCCGGACGCCGCGGTGCGGAATCCACCGTGATAACGGCTTTCCCGATTCTCAATTCCCGATTCCCGACCCTTCAACCGCCCACGCCGTGCGGCCGGATGATGCCGGTCCAGATGCCGATGATGACCAGCAAGATCAACAGCACCGACAGCGCTATGCGCCGCGTCAACGCTTTCAGCGTGCGATCGCTGTCGCCCTTGTCGGTCATCATGAAATAGAGGCCGGCACCGAGGTTGTAGATGATCGCCGCAAAAAAAATCAGGATCAGGATCGTGCTGGACATTTCCGCGTTTTCCCAAATGGCCGGCCGGCCGCCAGCGGTCGGGATTATACCGGTCCGCCGTGCTTAGGCAGTGGCATCGGCCCGGCGTATTCGCGTGTGTGCTGACCCTTGCGGGCGTGGCTTTCTTCGTGTTGCTGGGGCTGTGGCAGGTGCGCCGCGCGCACGAAAAAGAAGCCTTGTTTGCCGCGTTCGACACGCTGGCGACGCAAACGCCGATACCGCTCGCCCAGGCGCGTCGGCAAGCGGATGCGGTGCGCTATCCGCGCGTCGAGGTCAGCGGCCACTACGACAGCGAGCATGCCTACGTGCTCGACAACCAGGTACGCGGTGGCCATAGCGGCGTCATGGTGTTCGATGTGTTTGAGCCCACCGATGGCAGCGTACCCCTGCTGGTCAACCGCGGCTTTCTTGCGCGCGATGCGCGCGGCGAACGGCCGGCGATTCCGGCGCCGCCGACGGGCGCGCAGGTCCTCAGCGCGATTTATGCGCCGCCACCGGGGGCCGGCATCAAGCTTGGCGGCAACCCGTTGCCCGCGCAGCGCACGTGGCCGAAGCTGACCATTTATCTTGATCTGGCCGATATCGACGCCGACCTTGGCCGCCAGCTCGATCGGCGCGTGCTGCTGTTGCTGGCGCAGGCCGGCACTCCCTTCGTGCGCGAATGGCGACCGCAGGTTTTCCCTCCGCAACGCCATTACGCCTACGCCTTCACCTGGTTCACGTTCGCGCTCGTCAGCCTCGTGCTCTTCGTGATTGTGCACTGGCGCAAGGATGAAATTCCGACATGACCCCCTTCCTGCAAAACCGCCTCGGCTTGATCCTGATCGTCGCATTGTTTGCGGCGCCGTTGCTTGCCGCATGGGCGCTGCACGAGAGTGGTTGGGAGCCTGCGGCCACGCGCAACTACGGTGAGTTGGTCGAGCCGCCGCAGGATCTCACGCATGCACGCTTCGTGCTTGCCGACGGCAAGCCGCTGGTGTGGAAGGACGCCAACTGGTCGTGGACCATTTTCGCCTTGACGGGCCCGGGCTGCGCCGCTTCGTGCATTCAGCGCATCGACGAACTGCGCCGCGTGCGTCTGACCATGAACCAGAACATGCAACGCGTGCGTGTCGTCGTGCTCGATGAAACCCTGGCGCCGGCCGTCCTCGCTGCGTTGACGCCGATCGCGACCGCGCGCGATGTCGATGAAAAGTTCACGGACGTGCGCCCCACTGCAGCCGATCAGGTTGCAGTCGCATTCGTCGATCCGCACGGCTTTCTTGTTTTGCGCTATCCCGTCGGCTACGACGCGAGCAAGTTGCGCAAGGATCTTGCGCGGCTGATCAAGTGATGAGCGTCAGTTCCTTCGTCACGCCCTTGCGCGTTGCCGCCTTCGCGACGGCATTTGCGTTTTTGGTCATCGTGTTTGGCGCGTTCGTGCGCTTGTCGAATGCAGGCCTTTCGTGTCCGGACTGGCCGACCTGCTACGGTCAGGCGACATGGCCTGGGCATGCGCACGAAGTCGCGCGGGCGGACGCCACGTTTCCGCAGCGACCGTACGAAGCCCACAAGGCGTGGCGCGAACAGGTGCACCGCATGCTTGCGGGCACTCTGGGCGTGCTCGTGTTTGCGCTCGCGGTGCTCGCTGCGTGGCGTCGGCGCGCGCTGGTTGCCGGCCTGCTTGCCGCCGCGGTCGCCGCGGCGATTGGAATTGCTCTTTACATGCAAGGCGCTTATCCGGCAGCGGCCGCAATTTCCATGGTTGCCATTGCGCTGCCGCTGTTCGTCGCATCGCGTCTGCAGCGGCCTGCGCCGTGGCGGCTTGCGATCGTCGCCTTCGCAGTGGTGATCCTGCAGGCCATGCTCGGCATGTGGACTGTCACCTTGCTGCTCAAGCCCTTGATCGTGATGGGTCATCTGCTGGGCGGGATGTTGACGCTTGCGTTGCTTGGGTACGTTGCGCTGCGGCTTGCCAACATGCGAGTCCCGAGCGTGGCGCAACAGCGCATGCAGCCGATGATCGTCGCGGCGCTGGTGTTGCTTGCGCTGCAGATTGCGCTGGGCGGCTGGACCAGCGCGAACTACGCAGCGCTCGCCTGCGGTACGGATTTCCCAACCTGCGCTGGCCAGTGGTGGCCGGCCACCGACTTTCGGGATGCGTTCGTGCTGTGGCGGGGCGTCGGCGTCAACTACGAAGGCGGCGTGCTTGATGCAGCCGCGCGCGCAGCGATCCAGATCGCGCATCGAATCGGTGCAGTCATCGTGTTTGCCCACATTCTTGCAACCGCCGTGCTTGCCTGGCGCCGCGGCTTGCGCGTGCCCGGGGTACTAGCCGGCCTTCTGGTCTGCACCCAGGTCGCCCTGGGCATCGCGAACGTCAAGCTGCTGCTGCCCCTTCCGCTCGCCACCGCGCACAATGCCGTCGCGGCTTTGCTGCTGCTGAGCTTGGTCGCGTTGTTGGTCCGGGTGCAGCCACCCTTGCCGCTGCATCCTGTCAAAATCGCCATCGGCTAGGCTGTATGCGCTCGCGCGGCATACATCACCAAGATGCCCGCCAACCTGCGGTCGTGTGGCCAACCAGAACGAACGCATGCGAAAACTTGCCGCCCAATACCTTGAACTGACCAAACCGCGCGTCGTGTTGCTGATCGTGTTTACCGCGATCATCGGCATGTTCCTCGCCGTGCCCGGCTGGCCGCCGTTGCGCCAATCGGTGGCTGGTTTCATCGGCATCTGGCTCGCGGCAGGCTCTGCGGCCGCGCTCAATCATCTGATCGATCAGCGCATCGACAAGGTGATGGCGCGCACCATGCAGCGGCCACTGGCGACTGGCACGCTGAGACCGACTCAGGTGCTGACGTTCGCATTGATCCTCGGCGCATTGTCGATGGCGATCCTGATCGCGCTGGTCAACGTGTTGACTGCGGCGTTGACGTTCGCCTCGCTGATCGGCTATGCGATCGTCTACACCGCGTATCTGAAGCGCGCGACACCGCAGAACATCGTGATCGGTGGCGCGGCCGGCGCCGCTCCACCCGTGCTTGGCTGGGTCGCGGTGACCGGCCATGTGCATCCGTATGCACTCTTGCTGTTTCTGATCATCTTCATCTGGACGCCGCCGCATTTCTGGGCGCTCGCAATTTTCCGCCGCGACGACTATTCGCGAGCGCATGTGCCGATGCTTCCGGTGACGCACGGCGTGGTCTACACGCGCTGGCATGTGCTCTTTTATACGGTGCTGCTGGTCGTCGTCACGGTATTGCCGTACGCGACCGGGATGAGCGGTGTGTTCTACCTCGGCGGCGCGCTCGTACTCGGTGCCGGCTTCCTGTATTACGCGATCAGATTGCTCAATCCGCCCAACGAATTTTTTGCGATGGTCGTGTTCAAGTATTCGATCGTCTATCTGATGGCGCTGTTCGCGTTTTTGCTGGTCGACCACTACCTGGGCTCCCCGCCGGACATGCCTGCGGGACTGAATTTCCAGAGGGTCGGTTAGACGATTCGCGCTTTCACCGCGGCTGACTCGCGCCTACACTCGGCATCCCTTGCCGAGCGCAGCCATGACATCGATCTACGACTTCAACGCCAGGACCATCGATGGCGACGAGCAGTCGCTCGATGCATTTCGCGGCAAGACAATGCTGATCGTCAACGTCGCGTCGAAGTGCGGGTTCACGCCGCAATACGCGGGCCTCGAAGCGCTATACGAAAAATTCCGGGGCCAGGGTCTGGCGGTGCTCGGATTTCCGTGCGACCAGTTCGGCCATCAGGAGCCGGGCAACGAAGCCGAAATCAAGAAGTTCTGTTCCCTTACCTACGACGTGAAGTTCCCGATGTTCGCGAAGGTCGACGTCAACGGCGCGAACACGCATCCGCTCTATCAATACCTCAAGCACGAGGCAAAAGGCTTGCTCGGCAGCGAGGCAATCAAGTGGAACTTCACCAAGTTCCTGGTCGATGCGGAGGGCAAGGTCGTCAAGCGCTATGCGCCGACGGATACGCCGGAAAGCATCGGCAAGGAACTTGCGGCGCGACTCTAGACTTTCCATTCACCGCTCCGCATGGCCATGACCGACCCCGGCGCCGCACCCGATCGTCCACTGACCCGCAGCGACGCGCGCACCCTGGTGCTGGCCGCGCTCGGCGGCGCGCTCGAGTTCTACGACTTCGTCATCTTCGTGTTCTTCACGAGCGTGATCGCGCAGTTGTTCTTCCCGCCGGATACGCCCGACTGGTTGCGCCAGTTGCAGGCGTTCGGCTTGTTCGCAGCGGGTTACCTTGCGCGTCCGCTCGGCGGCATCCTGATGGCGCATTTCGGGGATCGCAGCGGGCGCAAACGCATGTTCACCCTGAGCGTGCTGCTGATGGCGATCCCGACCTTGCTGATCGGCGTACTGCCAACCTACGCCAGCATCGGTTATGCCGCGCCGCTGGCGTTGCTGGTGTTGCGCATTCTGCAGGGCGCCGCTGTCGGTGGCGAAGTGCCCGGCGCATGGACGTTTGTCGCCGAGCACGTGCCCGCACGGCGCATTGGTTTGGCGTGTGGCACCCTGACCGCCGGGCTGACCGCCGGCATCCTGCTCGGTTCGCTGATCGCGACCGCGGTCAACACGCGTTTCGATGCGCCCGAAGTGCTGGCATGGGCATGGCGCATTCCGTTTCTGGTGGGCGGCGTGTTTGGAATGTTCGCAGTCTTCCTGCGCCGCCTGCTCAGTGAAACCCCGGTGTTCGAGGAAATGCGTCGCCGCCGCGAGCTGGTCGCCGGCATGCCGCTTAAAGTTGTGCTGGCCGGACATCGCCGTGCAGTGATCGTGTCGATGCTGCTGACCTGGGTGCTGACCGCGGCGATTGTCGTCGTGATCCTGATGACGCCGACCTTGCTCCAGAAATTGTTCGCCATCCCGGCGGCGACCGCGCTTGCTGCGAACAGCGTCGCGACGCTCGCGTTGACGCTGGGCTGCATCGCGTTTGGTGTGCTATCCGATAGATTCGGCGCCGCGCGCATGCTGTTGTTCGGCTGCGTCGCGCTGATGTTTGCGACATACGCGTTGTACTACGGTATTGCGCACGCGCCGGATCGGTTGTTCGCGCTGTATGCGCTTGCGGGGTTCTGCGCCGGCCTGACCGGCGTGATACCGGTGCTGCTGGTGCAGGCATTTCCCCCGGCCGTGCGCTTTTCCGGGATCTCGTTTGCCTACAACATCGCGTATGCGATCTTCGGTGGCATGACTCCGTTGCTGGTCACGCTGGCGATGAGGACGCACCCGTTCGCCCCGGCGCATTACGTCGCTGCGCTGTGCCTGATCGGCGCCGGCGTGGCGATGTTCATCGGCACGCGCCGTAGCTGGGCCGTGTTGGACGCCGCCGCCATCTGAGCGCGGCGCGACCGATGGCGCGCGCATGGAGCGGCCGCCATAATCGCGCGATGACCAAATCTGCATGCGATGCCATCCTGATCGGGGGTGGCCACAACGGCCTCGTCTGCGCGGCCTATCTGGCCAAGGCCGGGTTGAAGGTGACCGTGCTCGAGCGCCGCGACGTCATCGGCGGTGCGGCGGTGACCGAGGAATTCCATCCGGGCTTTCGCAACTCGGTTGCCGCCTACACGGTGTCGCTGCTGCAACCGAAAGTGATTGCGGACCTCGATCTCGCCGCACATGGCCTGCGCATCGTGTCGCGCAAGCTCAACAACTTCCTGCCGCTGCCTGACAACCGCTATCTCGTCACCGGCGGTGGTCGCACGCACGAGGAAGTTGCAAAGTTCTCACGCCGCGATGCCGACCGATTGGACGAATACGAACGTCGCCTTGAAGCGATTGCCGATGTGCTGCGAGCACTTGCGCTCGAGCCGCCGCCGAATGTGACCGAGGGCGGTTGGCTGAAAGCTCTGCCGGAGTTGCTGCGTGCGGGCCGGCTCGGCAAGCGCGTGAAGGCGCTGGATGCGACGCTGCGCACCGATCTGCTCGACCTCTTCGCGGTCTCGGCAGCCGAGTATCTGGATCGCTTCTTCGAGAGCGAGCCGATCAAGGCGGTGCTTGGCTTCGACGGCATCGTCGGCAACTACGCGAGCCCGTACACGCCCGGTAGCGCTTACGTGCTGCTGCACCATGTGTTTGGTGAAGTGAATGGCGTCAAGGGCGCGTGGGGCCATGCGATCGGCGGCATGGGCGCGATTACCCAGGCGATGGCGAAATCCGCGATGGCGAGCGGCGTGGAGATTCGCACCGGCTGCGGCGTGCGCGAAATCATTGTGGAAAAAGGGTGCGCGGTTGGCGTCGTCACTGAACGCGGCGAAACGCTGCGCGGGCGCTGCGTCGTTGCCAACGTGAATCCGAAACTCCTCTACGAACGCCTGCTCGATCCTGCCGTGGTGCCCGCTCCCACGCGTGAGCGCATGGCGAACTGGCGCTGCGGTTCGGGCACGTTCCGCATGAACGTTGCGCTGTCGCAATTGCCGCGTTTCAGCGCGCTGCCAGAGCCGGGCGATCACCTGACTGCGGGCATCATCCTCGCGCCAAGTCTCGATTACATGGATCGGGCGTATCTCGATGCGCGCGCGCAGGGCTGGTCGAAGGAGCCGATTGTCGAAATGCTGATTCCCTCGACGCTCGACGACTCACTGGCACCCAAAGGCCAGCATGTCGCGAGCCTGTTCTGCCAGCATGTCGCGCCGGTTCTGTCCGATGGAAGAAGCTGGGACGACCATCGCGAAGAAGTCGCCGACTTGATGATCGCGACCGTCGAGCGTTGGGCGCCCGGATTTACCGCGTCCGTGCTCGGTCGCCAGATCAAGAGCCCGCTCGACCTGGAACGCGATTTCAGCTTGCTTGGGGGTGACATCTTTCACGGCGCATTGAGCTTGAACCAGCTCTTCAGCGCGCGCCCGATGCTCGGACAAGCCGATTACCGCGGCGCATTGCCGGGCTTGTATCTGTGCGGCGCCGGCACGCACCCGGGCGGCGGCGTGACGGGCGCACCAGGACACAATGCGGCGCGCGCGGTGATCGCCGACCTCGGTTGACGCGCTAGCTGTTGTTCGCGCTGCCCGGCGTCGCCGCGCCAGCATCTCCAGCCGTATCGGATGGACTGCCGTCGTCGGTCTTCGTCTCGTTCTTGGCGCGCTTCTTCGCGAGCTTCTCGTCCTGCTGCTTCTTCTTCGCGATTTCGCGTTGGCGCTTTTCGAAGTTGTAATTGGGTTTTGCCATCGGTTTCTATTTCTCCTGTGAGGTGACCATTGTCGCCTGAGTTGAAGCGGCGGTCACGCATCCAGCGCGCATAAAAAACCCCGGGCATTGCTGCCCGGGGTTCGTTTGACTCTGCGTCGTGTAGTGGCTTACGCCATCTGCACTTCGTCAGCCTGCATGCCTTTCTGGCCCTGCACGGCGATGAAGCTCACGCGCTGGCCTTCGGCCAAGCTCTTGAAACCCGCACCTTGAATGGAGCGGAAATGCACGAAAAGGTCGGGGCCGCTTTCCGGCGTGATGAAGCCGAAACCCTTCGCATCGTTGAACCACTTTACGGTACCCATCTGGCGATTTGCCATGACTCTAACTCCTGAAACTCTATAGTGACTACGCGGCCAGGGAACATCCCGGGACGCGACTGGTTGCAAGGAGAAAGCGATTGAGGCGATGGAGCGAATCGTTAGATTGACCGCATCGGGCCACGATTCACAGTGACCCTGGCAAACACAGTGCGCATACGATACAGGGTTTACGCGCGCGAAGCCACTGCGAACCTGAATGAGATCTGGGCGGCAGAACCGGCGGCAGAACGGGCGGCAGAATCAGAGGGGCGAAAGTAGCGATATCTTCAATTGATTTTGCTTTTGAAATCCCTTTAAAATCAACAATATGTACAGGAACGGACCGTTATGGCGGGCGCGTTTCCTTGACCACGAGCAGGAGGCGCAACTCCGTGCGTTCCTCCTCGGTCAATCCTGCGGCATCATCCTTCAGGCGCAACTGCAAATCCGACCGGCGCTGGGCTTCGGTCTGGCGATCAAGTTGGCGGATCGCGCCGAGGAATTCCTCACGCGCATCGTCTTCGCCGCCGGGGAAATCCATGACGGCCAGCTTCTGCAGCGCCTTGGCTTCGTCGCGGTCCGCGAAATGTTCGAGTAGAGCGCCGGTCGTGATTTCAGGCCGCACGCGGCACATGCCGATCAGTTCGATCAGCAACGCGATACCGGGTTGACGCAACTCGACGAATACCCACGGCGGCTCGATCTCCGCTGCCAGCGCAGGCCGCTGCACCAGCAAGGTGATCGCTGCGCGAACCAGCGAGCGTTGCTGTGGCGGCGCATGGCGCCGTGGTGATTTCACCTCGCTCGGCGGCGCGGCAACCTGCACATGCACGCCGGTGGACTTGTCCAGTTCAGCAAGCATCAGATCGCGAAACGCACCATCGGGAATCTGCCCGAGCAAGGGTCGCGCGCGTTCGGCCAGGCGCGCCTTGCCATCGAGGCTTGCGAGGTTGACGTCCTTGCCGATCTCGGCAAAGAAAAATTCGCTCAGCGGCGTCGCGTTCTTCAGGCGCTGCTCAAAACCGGCCAAGCCTTCTTTTCGGATCAGCGTATCGGGATCTTCGCCATCGGGCAGGAAAAGGAACAACGCCTGGCGACCATCGCGCATGCGCGGCAATACCGACTCGACCGCACGCCAGCCAGCCTGGCGTCCCGCGCGATC
>CAJDTR010000082.1_pt1 | contig 18462 bp, 14 predicted proteins | sample 7389891 | NCBI WGS metagenome assembly CAJDTR01 (sample SAMEA7055657, study PRJEB34461) | soil metagenome | biome: terrestrial ecosystem; feature: Peninsula; material: soil | place: Antarctica | collected 2016 | reverse complement strand
ACCGCCGACGATGAGGCCGAACGCTCCGACCCACGCGGCCTGCTTGAGCACCACCCGACGCAACGCGGCGAAGCCGACGCCGAGCGCATGCAAGGTCGCGTATTCGCGGATCGATCCGGCCACCGCGCCCATCAAGGTCTGACTGGTGATGACCGCGCCGACAATGAAGACCACGAAGGCGAGAAACAGCACGCCAAGGCCGGCGCCCGTCTCGAACATCCAGTAGGTAACCGCACGACGCGCAAACGCGTTGCTCGTCCAGACCTCGAAACGGCGCGTCTGGCCGCTCGGCTGCAGGCGGTCGCGAACCGCTTGCGCCTGATTCGGATCGCGCAGTTTGACCACGTAATACGCGACATCACCATGACTGTCGCCATTGTCCAGACGCCGCGAGGTCGCAAGTGAAGTCACGATGTTGACGCCACCGAGCGCGCGCAGGCCGTTGGCCACGCCGACGATGCGCACGCGATGGCCGTTGATGACGGCCTGGCCGCCGACCCCCAACCCGAGTTTGGCAAGATCCGCACGATCGACGATGACGCCCTCGGGTTCGTCGAGTTTCGAGCGCAGTTGCGGCGTCAGCACATCGGCGAACAGCAGCCCGTCCGCACGCGCATCGATGCCCGACACGAATACCGAGACGCCGCCTTTGTCGGCCGGACCGCGCCAGTCCCCATCGATCCAGTTGAACGCCTCGACGCGTTCTACCGCCGGATCCATCAGCGCCTTGATTTGCGCGTCGTGCGGAATCGGCCGGCCCAACTCGATGCTTTGCGTGCCAGGGTAACCCAGCCACAAATCACCGCCGGATTTCTTGATGTAGACCGCGGAGCTGTTGAAGATGCCGAACACGAGGGCGGCCTGCACCAGCAGCAGCAGGCCGGAAAACGCTACCGCGAGTGCCGACGGCAGGAAGCGTCGCCATTCGTGGATCAAGGTCTTGCGCGCAAGCGCAATCATCGTCCCGCATCCTTGCCGCGCCCGGGATAAGACGGTGACGGAATGGATTGCGACTCCGCAACCGGCAACGGCGCGCCGCCAAGTGCTTTGTACAACGCAACAAAAGCGACATTGCGTTCCTGTTCGGTCTGCGCGAGGTCGAGCCGCGCCTGCACCAGCGCAATACTCGCCGTGGCGCGATCGCGATCATCGGCAAGGCCGACCCGCTGCAGCGTCGCGCTGACCGCATCGCCACGTTCGAGACTGGCAAGTACGCGCGCGAGCGCAACGGTGCGTTCACGCGAATGTTCCAGCGTGGCCATTGCAGTTTCCACTTCTGCCAGTCCCTCGAGCACGGACTGGCGGTAGGCGAGCAGGCTTGCGGAGAGTTCTGCATCGCGCGCGTCTTGCACTGCGCGGCGTGCGCCCCAGTCGAACAACGGAATATCGATGGCCGGGCCGAACGTCGCGATGCCATCCGCATCCGCCAAACGCGTGTGACCGATCACGCGCGATGAATACGTCAGCGAGCCGCCAAGGCCGACACGGGGAAACCGGTCGGCGCGTGCCAGACCCAATTCGCCGGCAGCCTTCAACACGTCATTTTCCGCATGGCGGATTTCCGGTCGCGTGCGCAGCAGGTCGGCTGGCGCGGTTGCGATTCCAATATCGCCAAGCTGCAACGGCGTGACCGGGGCTGCAAGATCGACGTCAGGTTTGTCCTGCGCGAGCAACACAGCCAGTTGCTGGCGCGTGCGGTCGATCGCGAGCCGCGGCTCCGCCAGCGCCGCTTCGGCCGACGCCTGCTCCGCCTGCGCCTGCGCCAGTTCGCGCGTGGAAGCCAGACGCAGACGCAAGCGTGTCGTCGTGAGGGTGATCCTGTCGGCCGCGATCGCGGTCATCTGCTGCAGCAAGGCGAGACGTTGCTGCGCACCGCGCAGGCTCGCATACGCACGCACGACCTCGGCTACGACGCTGACGCGTGCCGCCTGCGCGTCGCTCTGCGCGATGCGCAGATCCGCTGCGGTGACGCGCGCGCGGCTTTGCGCGCGACCAAACAGGCCAAGCTCCCATTTGGCGTCGAAACCCACCTGGAAATAGCTCGCGCTGCTATCGGGGGCCGGTTCGGAAAACGTATGCGCACCGACCTGCGGCAAATACACCGCGCTCGCGCTGCCGGCCAGCGCCCGCGATGCATCGATGCGCAGCGCCGCCTGGCGAATCGTCAGATTGTCGGCGAGCGCCTTGTCGATCAGCCGATCGAGTTGCGGATCGTGGAACGCCGTCCACCAGCTGCGCAGGTCCGCCGCAGGAGCGTCATCGGGCGCGAACGCGTGCTGCCACCCCTGCGGCGTGCGGTCGTCGAGCCGCGGCAGGGGAGCCACCGCACAGCCAGCCAATGCGCAAAGTGCACCCAGGATGCCCGGCAAAAAAACCGCCCGTACGCGCACGCGCCGAATCCGCGGTGAGGAACGTCCTGCCGAACCGATCGACGGGGCGAAGCGAATACCCATTCGTGACATTGCGGGGTGGGTGATCCGTAAACAAGACGAAGGCGTGCAGCAGTTTATCCGGTTGGCGCGGCGTGAAGCATTAAAAAATGCGGCGCCGGCAGGGTCGGGCTCGCAGTGGTTTGCCTGCACTCCGGCTTCCCGCGCCTGCGCCCGCGCGGGAAATCACGGTGGAAAATCCATTCGGCGCCCACGCAACGCGTATGACCTTCGCGGCCAGTGCTGCCCTCCTCGCGCTCAAAACCGGTATTCGACGCTGGCCCACAGCTTGCGCTCGTCGCTCGCGAATCCATCGCTGCGGTAATCGGCGTACTTGAGCAAGGCGGTCCATTGCGGATGCAGCGGGTAACCCAGCGACGTGTCGAATTCACGACCGTAGCGCTGGCTGCCGTGGTCGGCGTGATAATCATGCAACACCGCAGCCCACGCGGCCTTGCCAAATTTCCCGTTCGCTCCGAGATAACGATCATCGAGACCGTCCTTGGGCGTCGTCGTGAAACGATCTGCCCAACCATTGAACGCATGCAAGGTCGCGTACGGCGTGGCGAAGCCATAGCGGCCGTTTCCACCGAGCACTTCCCAGCCGGCCTTCAAGGTGAGGCCGTGCCAGGTCAGCGCCGGCTCGATCAGTCGATAAATTGCCTGCTGCGCCACCGGATTATTGCGCCAGTCCGACTGCGTTGCGAACTCTGCCGACCATGCGAACGTGAGCGTATCGAACGACTGGGTGCCGCTCCAGCGCAGGCCGGTGGTGCGCGTGGACAATGTCGCGATGTCGCGGTTCTCGACGAAATAGCCGTAACCGGTGAGCACGCCGAGCGGCAGCTTCTGGCTCACGTTGATCAGATCGCCATCGAGGTCCCACGCGCGCAACAACGGATTGGGATTCTCGTGGCCGTTAACGCGCAGCACCTGCGCGAGGTGGTAATAACTCAGGGTAGGACCGCCATCGGCGAACGCGTAGCGCAGCGCGAGCGCATCGAAGGTCTGTTCGTTCTGGCGCCAGCCTGAATTGCCGAAGAAACGCTGGTTGTCGATCAGCAACCGCTGGCGCCCCAGCGTGGCGCCGAATGCGTCGCCGACATAACCCAGATAGGCCTGGTTGATCTCGTTCGATTCCGGATCGGCAACGATTGGATACTGCGTCTTGCCGTTCGCACTGCTGTTGTAGTGCTCTCCGAACAGCGCACGTACGCCCTCGCCTTCGACAAACATCTGCCAGCGGGGCGTGAACACCCAGCGATAGCCAAGGCGCAGGCGCACCGTGTTGGCATCTGCATCACGCGCGAATGCCGCGTCGTCGACGCCTTCGTAGCGAAAGCGAAGATCGATCGTCGGACCGCTCGCCAACTCCCTTGCGGGCGGCGGTTCGGCGCATGCGGACGCGCAGGCGGCGGCGAACGCGAACAGGGTGGCGAAGCGCCAACCGCGACGTTCGGGAAAACAGGCAGAAACGCGCATGACGAAACCCCAAGATGATTGTCGATCGGCGCGATCGCCGGCCGCCGCCAAGGTAAACGGCTGCCAGCGGGTTTACCTTGAGCGAAGTCAAGTGGAGCGAAGTCAAGCAGTGCTGGCTGCGAACAAATGCCTAAGTTGCCTCCGATCACACGCGCATAGGGGACTTGATCCAGGTCAGGGCGCAGTGTCAGCGCCGGGTCCATGCTTGGCCACCTGATTCACGTCTTTCCCTATTTACGGAGACCAAACGTCATGAACAAATTGTTCGCCATTGCCCTGTTGGGCCTTTCCTGCACGCCGCTGTGGGCCGCTGATTGCGCGGCCACGATCGAAGGCAACGATGCGATGCAGTTCAACCTCAAGACGATCGAGGTACCGGCGACCTGCAAGACTTTCGCCGTCACCCTCAAGCACACCGGTACCCTCGCAAAAAACGTGATGGGACATAACTGGGTACTGGCGAGTGCCGCGGACGAGGCGGCGGTCAATGCCGACGGACTCAAGGCCGGCCTCGAAAACAACTACCTCAAGGTGGGCGACACGCGCGTGATTGCGCATACGCGCATTGTTGGCGGCGGCGAGTCGGACACGACGACGATTCCGCTCGGCAAGCTCAAAGCCGGCGAGTCGTATGCGTTCTTCTGTTCGTACCCGGGCCACGCGGCCTTGATGAAAGGCACGCTCACCGTCGCAAAAAAATGAGTGTTGCGGCGAACGCCACGCCCATGCTCGATGCAGAGCAGTTGGCGATCCTGGTCGATCGCTTCTACGAGAAGGTCCGCGCCGATGTCCTGCTCGGCGCGGTCTTCAATCCAGTTGTGCACGACTGGGAAGCTCACAAACGTCTGCTGACTTCCTTCTGGGTCGGTGTGGTGTTGCGCGCCGGCACCTATCGCGGCAATCCTTTGGGGATGCATCGCCCGCACCCGATCCGACGCGAACATTTTGCCCGCTGGCTGGCGTTGTGGGAGGAAACCTGCCGTGAAATCTTCGACGCTTGCTCGGCGCAGATCATGATCGACTACGCGCAACGCATCGGCACCGGCATGCAACTTGGCCTGGGCCTGCTCGAGCATCAGCGCGACCGCGTGCTCGGCTTGCCGCTGCAAGGCGCCGACGCCTGAGCTGCTGCGCTGTGCCGGAGTGACGGTTTCCCGGAGTTGGCTTGACCCCTCCATCGTCAACGATAGCTGCCACCGATGCGCGCCTCGTATGCAGCGCATTCGCGGCAGGTCGCAGGCCTCAGTTGAAACCGTTGGCGAAGATGATGTCTGAGTTCGGCTGGAACGCGCCAATTTCGAGGGGGTCGCCGACCGGATCGCGCGAAAATCCGGGACCGCGCTGGTCCCACGGCAAGTTGAGCGGGTTGCTGCCGGCAAAGGTATCCCACTGTCCCGGCGTCGGCACATGGGTGAGTGTCGGGCCGCCATTGTCCTGTAGCGGATGCAGGCCCGGATCTTCGTGCGAGGTATCGGTCGGGCAGGCGCTGCCGCAGAACATCACGTTGTTGTGTCCGCCGCTGAAGCCCGCGCCCGCGGCGCCGGTGAGGTCGGCGGTCGGCGTCGGCGCCGCTGCATCGGTATTGACGTTGTTGGCAATGATCGTGCTGTCCATCTCGCCCCCCACCTTGATGTAGAGTCCGGCGCCGAAGAAGTGACTGGCGCCATCAGTCCACACATGTGACGTGTTGAAGGCGATGGTGCTGTTGTACAGATTGAGCGCCGGGCGCGCGAATACGCCGCCGATTTCCTGCGCGACATTTCCCGATACGGTGCTGTTGATGATCGTTGCCGCGTGGCCGCCGTTGTCGGCCAAGGCGAGGCCACCCATGCGCGCGGCCTGATTGTTCGACACCGTGGTGCCCATAATCAGCACGCTGCCGCGCGCGAAGGCGCCGCCACCGAAGGTCGGTGTCGCGCTTTGGCTCAGCGCCACGTTGTGGTCGATCGTGCTGTAAAGGGAAGTCAGGCCACCGAGCGCGTACACGCCGCCGCCGCTGGCGTAGCCGTTGCCTTTCGCATGCGCCTCGCTGTTGCTGATGCGGCTGTGATCGAGCTGGGTAGTACCGCCCGACCACACCGCGCCACCGAGCGCCGCATGCGTCCCCGCGCTCACCGTGTTGCAGGTGTCGATGGCGACGTTGGTCAGGATCACGTTGCCTTCAGTGTGCACGCATGAACCCTTCGCGTCGGCGTTGCTGCGGTACTTGAAGCCGTAACCAATCGAGAGATCGCTCACCAAGAGCGTGCCGCCGCCAAGGTGATAGAGCGCGGCGCCGCTGAGCGCGGCATCGATGAGCAGCTTGTTTTCGCCCGGTCCGTCGACCGCCACACTGGCGGCGCCGAACACAATCGCGCCGGTGCTGAGCGAGATACGGCTGCAACTGAGCTGAGTCAGGTCGACCGAGTCGCCGTCGACCGCGTTGGTCAGCGCATCACGCAGGCTGCCTGTGCCGCTGTCGTTGCAGTTGCTCACGACCCGGTTAGTGGCCGGTAAACGCGGAGCGCTCGACCGGACAACGGGCACGGTGACAGCGGGACGTGCTGGCAACAATCCCGCCGGCAACAGCGAGGCGTAGTTCACTGGCGCACCCCCCGCTGATGCGGCCATGCAGGCGGCAAGGCACGCGACAAGGGGGCGCAGGCGCGGCAAGAAAGTGTTGTTCGGGTAATTCATGATCTCGGTCTCCATCACGGTGGCGCGGACAGGGAGGCCGCGCGGGATCAAGAAACGTCAAACGGGACCCAATTGAGACATCGCCGCCAAACACGGTGGTCGGCGAGCTACGCGGGAACGCCTTCCAGCACGCCGATGAAGGCATCGCCGTAGCGTTCGAGCTTGCGTTCGCCGACCCCGCTGACTGCAGCCAGCGCCAACAAGGTCTGCGGCCTGGCCCGCAGCATCGCAAGCAAGGTTGCGTCGTGAAAGATCACGTACGCCGGTACGCCTTGTTCCTTCGCCAGGCGCGCGCGCAGGTTGCGCAGGGCATTCCACAACGACGTCTCGTGCGGCGCAATATCGAGACCCGCACGCGCGCGTTCGCTACGCGCTTTTTTTCGCGACACGCGCCGTTCAGTGCGATCGGCTTGCTGGCGCAAATGCACCGGCGTCGCGCCGCTCAGCACGTCGCGGCTTGCCGCGGTCAGGCGCAGGGTTCCAAAGCCTTCGTCATCGGTCGTGAGCAGCCCGGCGGCGACCAACTGGCGAAACACGCCGCGCCACTGCTGCTTGTCGAGATCGGCCCCGACACCGAATGTGCTGATTTCATCGTGGCGCAGGCTGCGGATGCGCTCGTCCGTTTCGCCGCGCAACACCGCAACCAGATGTGTGGCACCAAATCGTTGACCCGTGCGATATACGCAGGACAGCGCTTTTTGCGCGACCACGCTGGCATCCCACGTCTGCGGCGCATCAAGGCAGTTATCGCAATTGCCGCAAGGCTGCTGCAGCGTTTCACCAAAATACGCGAGCAGGCGCTGACGCCTGCATGCCGTGGATTCTGCGTAGCCAAGCAAGGCGTCCAGTTTGGCGCGTTCGACGCGTTTGCGTTCCTCGCCCGCTTCCGACTTGGCGATGAACTGGTTGAGCATGATGAGGTCGCCAAGGCCGTAACACAGCCACGCATCCGCCGGCAGCCCGTCGCGACCGGCGCGGCCGGTTTCCTGGTAATAGCCTTCCATGCTTTTGGGCAGGTCCATGTGGGCGACGAAGCGCACATCGGGTTTGTCGATGCCCATGCCGAAGGCGATCGTCGCGACCATTGCAATGCCGTCTTCACGCAGGAAGCGTTTTTGGTTCGACGCGCGCGTGGCTGCATCCATGCCGGCGTGGTACGCCAACGCAGGAATGCCCTGATCGACCAGCCAGTCCGCCGTGTCCTCGACCTTGCGCCGCGACAGGCAGTAGACGATGCCGGACGCGCCCTGGTGCGCAACCAGAAAATCCTTGAGCTGGCGACGTCCATCCTCTTTCTCGACCACCCGATAACAGATGTTCGGTCGGTCGAAACTGGCGACGAACAGCCGCGCCGATTCAAGCGTGAGGCGCTCGACAATCTCGCGGCGCGTGGGCGCATCCGCGGTCGCGGTCAACGCGATGCGCGGCACCTTCGGAAAGCGCTCGTGCAAGATGGTGAGCTGGCGATATTCCGGTCGGAAATCGTGTCCCCATTGCGACACGCAATGCGCCTCGTCAATCGCGAACAACGCGAGCGGCACGCGCGCCAGAAGACCGAGGCAGCGTTCGGTGGAGAGTCGCTCCGGCGCAACATAGAGCAGCTTCAATTGGCCATTGGCGAAGCGGAGCTCCACCTCGCGTTGCGCGGCGGCATCAAGACTGGAGTTGAGAAACGCGGCCTCGACCCCAAGCTGGCGCAAGGCATCGACCTGGTCCTGCATCAACGCAATCAGCGGCGACACCACGATGCCAGTGCCTTCGCGCAGCAACGCCGGAATCTGATAGCACAGCGACTTTCCGCCACCGGTTGGCATCAGCACCAAGGCATCGCCTCCGCCGACAACGTGATCGATAATCGCCTGCTGCTCGCCGCGAAATGCGGGATAGCCGAAAACGGTCTGGAGAATTTGCAAGGCGGAGGATGACATCCGCACCATGCTAGCAAATGCGCGCTCCGCTTCGTTTTACGCCAATGGAGATAGCGGCCGCGGCCTGCGCGCGCGACACGCGACCGCCGATCCGCGTTGTCGCCAACCGCTCCCCAAGGCGGCCTGACACCCGATCCCCATTCCCGCGGTATCATTTGTCATGCTTCGCGCGGGCCCACGCGGACTGCCTGCATTCATCGCGGTGGTGCCGTGCTTCTGGCGTTGGTCCGTATCTCGCCGGCGCCGATCGTCGCTGGGTTTGCTGCTGCCCAAGTGCGTGTGCCCCCTGCCCGCTCACGTTACGCAACGCGTGGAAGAGGGATTGAAACGTGTTCTCGCGCTCTAGCACCTGTCTTCGCACGGGCACCCGTCAAATGCTGATCGGCTCAATCGTGCTTGTCGCGATGCTCGGCGGTCCGGCGTTTGCGCAGAATCTGCTGGTGTTTGCCGCGGCGAGCACCAAGCCCGCGCTCGACAAGGTGTTCGCCAGCGTCGATGGGATTGCGCCTGATGACGTCAAGGTCAGCTACGCAGCCAGCTCGCAACTGGCGCGACAGATCGAGGCGGGGGCGCCGGCGGCGGTTTTCGTATCCGCCGACGAGGGCTGGATGAACTATCTGGACGCACGCAAGCTGATTGTCGCAGGCACGCGCGCGGATTTGCTTGGCAACGCATTGGTGCTGATTGCGTCCAGCGCCAGCCACGTGAAGCTCGATCTCGTTCCCGGCGTTGATCTTGCCGCGACGCTCGGCGCGGACGGCCACCTCGCGCTGGCCGAACCCAACAGCGTGCCGGCGGGCAAATACGCGAAAGCGGCGCTGACGAAACTCGGCATCTGGGATCGCGTGACTCGGCATCGTCTATCGCTCGGATGCGCTTTCGGAACCGAGCGTGCGCATCGTCGCGACGTTTCCTGCGGATACGCATGTACCGATCGTGTATCCGGCTGCGATTGTCGCCGGACACGATTCGCTGGCTGCGCGGCGATTGCTCGATGCGTTGCATTCGCCGGCTGCTCAAATCATTTTTCGTGAAGCAGGATTCGATGCGCCGCCGAGATAAATTCCGGGAACGCGCGTGATCGCACTGGCGCCTGACGAGGCACAAGCACTCGCGCTGAGTCTGCGCGTGGCACTGATCAGCGTCGCGTGCGCTTTGCCGTTTGCGCTGACTCTTGCGTGGCTGCTCTCGCGCAAACGTTTTTTTGGCCGCATCCTCGTCGAAGCATTGCTGTTCCTGCCCTTGATCCTGCCGCCGGTCGTGACCGGCTACGCGCTGCTGGCGCTGTTCGGCCGGCATGGCCCGCTCGGCGAGTTGCTGGCCGATATGGGCATCGTCGTCGCATTTCGCTGGACCGGCGCCGTGATTGCGGCCGCAGTCATGGGTTTCCCGCTGCTGGTGTTGTCGGTCCGTATCGCATTCGACAACGTCGATCGCCGTCTCGAAGCGGCGGCCGAAACACTTGGCGCCGGGGCCTGGCGCCGTTTCACGACCATCGTGCTGCCGCTGTCGTTGCGCGGCATCGCGGCAGGTTGCGTGCTCGCGTTCGCGCGTGCATTCGGCGAGTTCGGCGCGACCATCAGCTTCGTATCCAATATCCCGGGGCAGACACGCACCTTGCCGATCGCGATCTACGAACTGCTCAATGTGCCCGGCGGCATGCCAGGCGTGCGCCGCCTCGCGATTGTCTCCCTGATGGTTGCGTTCGCGGCCAGCGCCGCGGCGGCGGTGATTGCGCGCGGCGCGATATGGCGCAAGCGCGAGGGGGACGCACGGTGATCGAACTCAGCCTGCGCCACGCGTTTGTCGATTTCGATATCGACATCGCCTTTCATTCCACCGCGCGCACCCTGGCGCTGTTTGGCAATTCCGGTGCAGGCAAGACCAGCGTGCTGAATGCGATCGCCGGTTTGCTCGCGCCGCACGCCGGACGCATCGTGATCGATGGCGAATGTCTGCTCGACCGTGCCAGCGGCATCTGCGTGCCGACCTGCGCGCGCCGCATTGGCTATGTATTCCAGGACGGTCGCCTGTTTCCGCATCTCAATGTGCGCGGGAACCTGCTTTATGGTGCGGCCAAGCAAGGCGCGCATGCCAGCCATGAGTTGACGACGATCATTGACCTGCTGGAACTGCGTGCCCTGCTCGATCGCCGACCGCATTCGTTGTCGGGTGGAGAACGCCAACGCGTCGCGATCGGACGTGCCCTGCTGTCGCGCCCGCGCGCGCTGCTGCTCGATGAACCCCTCACCGGCCTGCATGCGCAAGCGCGCCTGCAGGTGCTTGATTACCTGCGCCGCCTGAAGCAGGAACTGCGCGTGTTCACCGTTCTGGTCACGCACCATGCGAACGAAGTCGGTGCGCTCGCGGACGAGGTCGTGCGAATCCGAGCGGGTCGCGTCATCCGTCAGGTGCCGATCGGCGACTTCGTTACGCGGCGTGCGGGGGTTCCACGGTAGTGTCGGGACCCACGTCAGATCCGACATGCGGGTGCGACAAAGGGCTTCGTGCTTTGCGCCACCATCCAAATTGGATAGGCTTGTCAATCCGGTTCAAACGAGTGTTTGAGGTGTACCCATGAAACTTCTCCACGTTCTGGCCGTCCTGGCGATCACGAGTGTTCTTGCCGCATGCGGCGGCGGCCCGGTACGCAAGGTCCATCCGTCCACCGCAAGCATCCAGCAATTGGCCGTGCAGCCTGATGGACGCTGGAAGATCACCTTGCGCGTGCAGAATTTCAGCACGTTCGCGATGCATTTCAGTGCGGTCGTCGCCAAGCTCGTCGTCGATGGCAAGGACGCCGGTGAGATCACGATGGCGCCCGAACTCGACATCCCCGGCAACAGCGGTGATGTCGTCGAGACAATCCTGAAGACAACGGCAAAACTGCCACCCAGCGGCGATTTCGCCTATCAACTCAAGGGCACGATCGACACCAGCGAGCCAAAGGAAAGTTTCAAGTTCGATACCGCGAGCCGGCTGTCGCCGGTGCCGGGCGTCGCAAATACCTATCGCTGAATCGATTTGCAGTTCACGGCGGCAGCGATGATCGCGACATCGTCAAGGAGAATCCCATGATCCGCTACACCGCTCCGCTTGCCGATCTGCGCTTTGCGCTGTTCGATGTGCTCGATGTCGAATCCACGTATCGAGATCTGCCCGGTTGCGAGGCCGCGACGCGCGATGTGATCGATGCGGTGCTGGATGAGGCGGCGAAATTCGCCGAGCAGGTGCTGGCGCCCTTGAATCATTCTGGCGACGCAGAAGGCTGCACACTCGATGCCGCCACGCACAGCGTGCGCACGCCGAAGGGCTTCAAGGAGGCCTTCGCCAAATACGTCGACGCCGGCTGGATCGGCCTGACCGCGCGCGAAGCGTTCGGCGGCCAGGGGTTCCCCGAAACGGTCGGGGCGGCGTTCAAGGAAATGGTCGATTCGGCCAACCTGTCGTGGAGCAATTATCCGATGCTCTCGCACGGCGCTTCGTCCGCACTTGAATACCACGGCGAGGATTGGCAACGCGAAGTGTTTCTCAAGCCGCTGGTTTCCGGCCAGTGGACCGGCACGATGTGCCTGACCGAGGCGCATTGCGGCACCGATCTTGGCTTGCTCAAGACACGCGCAGAGCCGACAGCCGACGGCAGTTATCTCATCAGCGGCACCAAGATCTTCATCACCGCCGGCGAGCATGATTTTGTCGACAACATCCTGCACCTGGTACTGGCGCGCCTGCCAGATGCGCCCAAAGGCGTGAAAGGCATTTCTCTTTTCATTGTTCCCAAATTCAAGGTTGGCAAAGACGGACAAGTAGGCGCGCGCAACGCGCTGGCGGTGGGGTCGATCGAGCACAAGATGGGTATCAAGGGCTCATCGACTTGCGTGATGAACTTCGATGGTGCCGAAGGCTGGCTGGTCGGGCAGCCAAACAAGGGCCTGGCCGCGATGTTCACCATGATGAACACGGCGCGCCTGGCCGTGGGTTTGCAAGGTCTTGGTCTGACCGAACGGGCGTACCAGAACTCGCTGGCGTATGCGCGCGAACGCCTGCAAATGCGCTCGCTCTCAGGTGCGAAATTTCCGCACAAGCCAGCCGATCCGCTGATCGTGCATCCCGATGTCCGGCGCATGCTGCTGACCCAGAAAGCGTTTGCCGAGGGCGGCCGCCTGCTCGGCCTGTATGCGTATCTGCACGAGGATATCGCCAAGCATTCGCTGGTTGTCGAAACGCGAGAGCGCGCCGAAGCACTGGTGTCGTTCCTGACTCCGATCGTCAAGGGTTTGCTCACCGAAATGTCGATCGAATGCACCTACGATGCGCTGCAGATTTTCGGCGGCCACGGTTACATTGTCGAACACGGCATGGAGCAGTTCGCCCGCGATGCACGCATCACCACCCTCTACGAAGGCACCACGCAGATTCAGGCGATTGATCTGCTCGGACGCAAGGTCATGCAGTTGAAGGGGGTGGGCCTGACATATTTCCTCGAGGACATCGGCACGTTCTGCACTGACCACGCCACTGATGCTGCGCTTGGCGAATTCATTGGCCCACTCGCCAATGCGGCAAAGGGCTGGGGCGATCTCACGCGGGAACTCGGCCAGCGCGCGCTGGCGAACCCGGAAGAAATGGGTGCCGCCGCCTACGACTACCTCTTTTATTGCGGTTACATCGCCCTTGCGTATCTGTGGGCGCGCAGCGTCGCCAGTGCAGACGCATCGCAACAATCGGGGGATTTCAAATCCGCCAAACGCCATACCGCGCGCTTCTATTTCGCGCGCATCCTGCCGCGCATCCACGCGCATGCGGCAGCGATGAGGAGCGGGGCGGCCAATCTTCTCGACATGACCGATGCGCAATTTGGTTGAACGCGATGGCCGAGAACTTCTGGCTGCGGGTGGCCGCAGGCGCTGCGGTTCCCAAACCTGAAATTTTTGGTCTATGCTGCGCGGCGATCGCTCGCGCGATCGTGCCACCGCTTTGCGTACCCGGGAACGGAGGGTTTCATGCTTGCAGCGGTCAAAACGTCGGGCGACATCCATAACACCCGGGTTCTGTCCCTGGATTCCACTGGGCGCATCCTCGACTGGATGAGCTGGCAGGACACGGTGTGTCTGTATGTGCGCGGCGCGGTCGCGTGGACGCTGGGCGATGCCTGCCTGACCATCCACGGCGGCATGAATCGTTACACTGGCGCACAGAGTGTGCTCGATCTGCATCCGATCGTCGCCAGTACCGGCCATGCGCGCCTTGCAGCGATCGATCCCGCGCCTGCGCTGACCAATGTCGCGTTATTTGCGCGCGATCGCATGTTGTGCCTGTATTGCGGCCATCACTTCTCGCGTGGCGAGCTGACGCGCGATCATGTAATGCCGGTGTCCAAGGGCGGTCGCGACATCTGGGTCAACGTGGTCACGGCGTGCTGGTCGTGCAATGTGAAAAAAGGCAATCGCACCCCGCAGCAGGCCGGCATGCCGTTGCTTGCGGTGCCGTACCGACCAAGCTGGGTCGAGCATTTGATCCTGTCCAATCGCAACATCCTTGCGGATCAGATGGAATTCCTGGTCAATCATTTGCCGCGCGATCGACGGCCCCAATAGTTCGGCGAATACGCGTAGCGATTGTCCCCACGGTTTGATGAAACTCGGTCTGCGATCGCCGAAGATTGTGCCCGCAAGCGACCGCACTGCATTTGTCTGAGTCAGCACGGTTCGTTATGCTGCGTCGCAACAGTTTCCTGACGCCCCGATGAAAACGACCCCGCCGCCACCTGCTCGCGTCGAAAAAGTCGCGACCACCGACGCGTTGCCGATTGCGCCCGGCCTCGGCTTTGCGCTCGATGCCGCGCGCATGCCGCGCCGATCGACCCTGGTCGACCGACGCGTGATTTTTATCTCGCTGGTTGCAATAGTGATTGCGATCGCAGCGGCTTTTATCGCTCGATTGCTGATTGGCTTGATCGGCATCGTCACCAACGTCGCGTTTTTCGGGCGTTGGTCGACTGCGTTTTCCTCACCTGCCGACCACCATCTGGGCGCTTGGGTGATCGCCGTTCCGGTAATCGGCGGCCTCATCGTCGGGGTGATGGCGCGCTATGGATCTCAGGCGATCCGCGGCCACGGCATTCCCGAAGCGATGGAACAGGTGTTGCTCAACGAGTCGAAGATCGCGCCGCGCATCACCTTCCTGAAGCCTGTTTCATCAGCGATCGCGATCGGCACCGGCGGACCATTCGGCGCAGAAGGTCCGATCATCGCAACCGGCGGCGCGCTCGGCTCGTTTATCGGCCAGTTGTTGCGTGTGACGGCGGGCGAGCGAAAAACCCTGCTTGCGGCGGGCGCCGCGGCGGGCATGGCGGCGGTGTTTGGTTCACCGCTATCCGCGCTGATTCTCGCGGTCGAATTGCTGCTGTTTGAACTGAAACCGCGTTCGCTTATCCCGGTAGCGCTGGCAACCGTCGTGGCGACCGGCGTGAGCTATGCGCAGGTCGGCTCGGCGCCGGTGTTCCCAATGCCCAATATCGCCGAACCCGGGGGCGCGGCGCTTGCCTGTTACGTGCTGCTCGGCGCGTTCATGGGAGTGGTCAGTGTGGCTGCGACGCACGCCGTTTATGGCATCGAAGACGCGTTCGACAACCTGCCATTGCACTGGATGTGGTGGCCGGCGATAGGCGGCCTCGCCGTTGGCGTGATCGGCTGGTTCGCGCCGCTGACGCTCGGTGTCGGCTACACGAATATCCAGGGCATTGTCGCTGGTCACTTTGGCGTCGGCATGCTGCTGTCCCTGTGCGTGATGAAATTCCTGTCGTGGTCGATCGCGCTTGGCAGCGGAACGTCAGGCGGTACCTTGGCGCCACTGTTCACCATCGGCGGAGCGCTCGGCGCGCTGATCGGCATGGGTCTGGTGGCGATTGCCCCACAGCTGGGGATCGATCCGCGCGTTGCGGGCCTGGTCGGCATGGCCGCGATCTTTGCCGGCGCTTCGCGCGCCTTGCTGACATCGGTCGTGTTCGCGTTCGAGACGACGCATCAGCCGTTTGGCCTGCTGCCCCTGCTCGGAGGCTGCGTCGCCGCCTATCTTGTTTCAGCGTTGCTGATGCGCAACACGATCATGACCGAGAAGATCGCGCGTCGGGGCGTGCGTGTTCCAAGTGAATACACGGCTGATTTCCTGACCCAGGTCAGCGCCGGCAAAGCCTGCACACGCGACGTGGTGTCGCTGCACACCGACGATCGCCTCGGCGATATTCGTCACTGGCTGAACTCTGGCAAGGTCGATGCGCAGCATCAGGGCTATCCGGTACTCGACGAAAACGAGCGGATGTGTGGCGTGCTGACGCGCCGCGATTTGCTCGATGTGCGTCTGCCGGACATGCACCGCATCGGCGCGATGATCAAGCGCGCGCCAATCCTCGTACGCGAGGACCACTCATTGCGCGAAGCGGCCGATCACATGGTCGCCGAGAACATTGGACGTCTGATCGTAGTCGACGCAAAGGATCCCCAGCGCATGGTCGGTATCCTCACCCGCGGCGACTTGCTCACCGCGCACACCCGACGCCTGCACGAGGCGCACGACGCCGACCGCCACATTCGCGTGCGCCAGACGATCCGCAAGGGTCTGGGCAAGCGTTCCTGAGGAACAGATCTCGGCGCCGGCCATCGGCAGGTCGATCGCAGTCACTCGTGCAAATGCGAACCCATCCTTGCTCCCGCCCCGCTGCGAGCCGAAAATAGCCGCCTGGCCCACGAACACGCCACGATGATCGACCCCAACCGCTATCCCCGTCTCGCGCGCATCAATTCGCCCGCTGACTTGCGCACGTTTCCGGAATCGGAACTCGACGAAGTCGCGGCCGAACTGCGTGCGTACCTGATCGAGTCGGTGGCCAGCTCCGGCGGCCATTTTGGCGCGAACCTCGGTGTGATCGAACTGACCGTCGCCCTGCACTGGCTGTATGACACGCCGGTCGATCGCCTCGTGTGGGATGTAGGCCATCAGTGCTATCCGCACAAGATCCTGAGTGGACGCCGCGATCGCATTACTTCAATCAAGAAGAAAGAAGGTCTGGCGCCGTTTCCCAAGCGCGATGAGAGCGAGTACGACACCTTTGGCGTCGGCCATTCCTCAACGTCGATCTCGGCAGCTCTCGGCATGGCGATTGCGGCGCAGCGCAAGGGCGACCATCGCAAGATTGTCGCCGTGATTGGCGATGGCGCGATGACGGCCGGGATGGCGTTCGAGGCGCTCAATCATGGCGGCTATGTGGAGCCGGACCTGCTGGTTATCCTCAACGACAACCAGATGTCGATCAGCGAAAACGTCGGTGCGCTGACCAAGATGCTCGCGCGCCTGATGGCGAGTCGGACCTTGAACCGCCTGCGCGAGAGCGGCAAGAAGATGATGACGCGCGATTCGTTTCTTTGGCGCTTTGCCAAGCGCTGGGAAGAGCACGCCAAAGGCATGTTCGTGCCATCGACCTTGTTCGAGGAATTGGGTTTCCACTACACCGGCCCGATCGACGGCCATGACATTCCACTTCTGATTTCCACCTTGCGCACGCTCAAGGGGCTCAAAGGTCCGCAGTTGCTGCATGTGATCACGACCAAGGGCAAAGGCTACGCGCTGGCCGAGGCGGCACAAATCGAATATCACGCGGTCAGCCCGTTCGATCCGCAAGCCGGGGTTGTCAAGAAAGCGGCCGCGGTAAAACCAAGCTATACCGATGTCTTCGGTGACTGGCTATGCGACATGGCCGCCAGCGATCCGCGCCTTTACGCGATTACACCGGCAATGCGCGAAGGCTCCGGTCTGGTGCGCTTCTCGCGTGAATTCCCGCAGCGCTATTTCGACGTGAGCATCGCCGAACAACATGCGGTGACACTCGCCGCCGGTATGGCCTGCGAAGGCGCCAAACCGGTTGTCGCGATCTATTCGACATTCCTGCAGCGCGCCTACGATCAACTGATTCACGACGTGGCGTTGCAGAATCTCGATGTGCTCTTCGCAATCGATCGCGCTGGCGTGGTCGGACCGGACGGCGCAACGCATGCGGGCAGCTTCGATCTTTCGTATCTGCGCTGCATCCCGAACATGCTCGTGATGGCGCCCGCCGACGAAGACGAATGCCGCGCGATGCTGACGACCGGTTTCCAACACGCCGGACCTGCTGCGGTGCGTTATCCGCGCGGCAGCGGCACCGGCGTCGCCGTGTCGAAAGAGCTGGTGGCCTTGCCGATCGGCAAGGCCGACGTGCGTCGTCGCGGTCACGGCATTGCCCTGCTTGCATTCGGCGCGATGGTCGCGCCGTGCGCAAAAGTGGCCGAGGCGCTCGACGCGACGCTGGTCAACATGCGCTTTGTCAAACCGCTCGATGAGTCGCTGTTGCTGGAACTTGGCGCATCACACGCGGCGCTGGTGACCATCGAGGACAATGCGATCGCCGGCGGTGCCGGCAGCGGTGTCGCGGAACTGCTCAACGCAAAAGGCGTAATGGTGCCGCTGCTGCAGCTCGGTTTGTCGGACCGCTTTCTCGACCACGCGAGCCGCGAGGAATTGCTCAGCGTGGACGGACTCGACCCGGCCGGCATCGAAAGTTCGATCCGCCGCCGCTTTGCGGGCCTCATCACGACACCGGCATTACGCAGCGCGATTTGATGATTCGTTGTCTGGGATCGTTTAGAGAGCTACGGGACTGCAAGAGCCGACAACTGATCCATGCTTGGCGTAGCTCACGTTGCGCGCGCCGGCCTCCGCTGACCCGTTGGCCGGCGGAGTGGCGAGGTCTCTAGCGCGAGTTGGTCGCGCTTCTTCTCCTTGCGGCCAAGAATCCGACCAAGGCGAGCAAACCGGCCAGCAGGCCAAGGCCCCACTGTGACAATGTGGGAGCTGGGATGATGCCGGCGTTCCCTGAAATTGTAATTGTGTAGATTTGGCTACCAGGGCAGGAG
>CAJDTR010000045.1_pt1 | contig 18578 bp, 17 predicted proteins | sample 7389891 | NCBI WGS metagenome assembly CAJDTR01 (sample SAMEA7055657, study PRJEB34461) | soil metagenome | biome: terrestrial ecosystem; feature: Peninsula; material: soil | place: Antarctica | collected 2016 | reverse complement strand
TCAGGATGCCTGATCAAGTGAATCGCGTTGGCACGCGATGTCCGGTAGATGCCCGGGGTTAAGGAACCTTCTTCGATAGTGGGGACTGTCGAAACGCCCCATGGAGTCTCCGATGAAAATCCGTCTTGCTTCACTCCTGTTTGCAGGCATGACATTTGCGACTGCGGCGGTTGCCCAATTGCGCGATGCCGACGAGGTGCCACGCGGCGAAATGTCCCGTGCGGACGTGGATTTCATGACCACGGCAGACGCGGCCAACATGGATCAATTGATGCTCGCCAATCGCGCGTCGTCGCGGGCGCGCCACTCAGGCGTACGCTCCCTCGCGGAAAACGTCACCCACAGCTATCGCAAGGCGGACGACGCCCTGCGCCTGTTGGCAGGTGCCAAGCATGTCGATCTCAAACATCGCCCAAGTGAGAAGGGTCAGGCTGAAGCGGATGCACTGCTCGATCGTCGTGGAACGCTCGATCGCGAGTATGCAAACGACGTGGCGCATGATGGCGATGACATCATCGGCTTGTACCGGGATGCGAGCGAACACAGCGACGACCCGGACGTCCGTGCGTACGCCGGCACCATGTTGGACGCGTTACACGATTTGCAGCGTCAGGCGACGGATCTGCTCGCCCGAGAAGGCACTGGCAACGACGACTGAACGCCATCGCCTGGCGTGAACCCCGGGGTGAAGCGAACATTTAGGGTGTGCGTTACGTAGCGTGTGCGTTACGCGTCGGCTGCACTGGCGAACGGGTTGGACAGGAATATGCAGGCTCGGCCTCGGGCAGGCTGCCGGAGGCCGGTTGGCGATAGCGTCGCGCGCCTTCAGTTCAGTGACGATGGATTGGCGCTGCGTTCGTCTTGCGCCTTCGCGCGTTGATAAACGCGCTTGCCGGCGACCCAGGTCTCCAGCACCTTCGTTGACCAGATGTCCTCGGGGCTGCTCTTGAAAAGATCGCGATCGATCAGAATGAAGTCAGCCCATTTGCCGGGCTCAAGGGTGCCGAGCGTTTTTTCCTGGTGCGCGGCATACGCGGCGTCCAGCGTGAACGCGCGCAGCGCCTCGATCAGGGTCATTTTCTGATCCGGATACCAGCCGCCGGGCGGCTGGTTGTGATGGTCCTGGCGCGTCACAGCGGCATGCAGGCCATAAAACGGATTGGGCGATTCGACCGGGAAGTCCGAACCACCCGCGATGATTGTCCCTTGCTGCAGGAAGCGGCGCCACGCGTAGGCGCCCTTGATGCGTTCGGGCCCCACGCGGTCCTCGGCCATGTTCATGTCCGATGTCGCGTGCGTTGGTTGCATCGAGGCGATCAACTGGAGTTTCAAGAAGCGCGGAATGTCGTCCAGCGAGACCACTTGGGCATGTTCGACGCGGTTGCGCAGCGCCTGACCGCCGTGCGCCTTGTACGCGGCCGCAAAACTGTCGAGCACTTCGCGGTTGGCGCGATCGCCAATCGCATGGATGCAGACCTGATAGCCTTTGCCAAGCGCCTTGCCGATCATCGCCGTCAGTTCGTCCGGCGTGTGGAACAGCAAGCCGGTATTTTTCGGATCGTCGGAGTAGGGCGCCAGCATCGCTGCGCCGCGGCTGCCGAGTGCGCCGTCGGCGTACAGCTTCACCGCGCGCACGCTCAGAAAATCGTTGCCATAACCGAGCAGTGGACCGTCCTTGGCGATGATGTCGAAATCCTTTTCGGTACCGCCGATCATGGCGTAGATGCGCGCGCTCAGCTTGTGCGCATCGGCGTACTGTCGGTACAACTGGTAGGTGGCTACGTCGATGCCGGGGTCGTCGACGCTGGTCAGGCCGACGCTGGCCATTTCAGCAAGCGCGGCATCGAGTGCCGCCGTCGCTTCGTTTGCAGTCTGTGGTGGCAGCTTGCGCTCGATCAGGTCCATCGCGCCATCAACGAAGACGCCAGTTGGATTACCTTGCGCGTCGCGCTCGATGCGACCCCCGGGTGGATCTTTGGTTGCCTTGCCAATGCCGGCAAGCTTCATCGCCGCCGTGTTGGCCCAACCGGCATGACCGTCGACGCGTCGCAACCAGGCGGGTCGGTTGGGCACGATGCTGTCGAGATCTTTCGCCGCCGGAAAATGGCCAAGCTTCCAGATGACCTGATTCCAGCCGCCGCCACGCAACCAGGGCGTCTCCGCATGCGTGGCGACAAATTTCTTCAGCGTTGCCTGAGCATCAGCCAGCGAAGCAGTGCCGGTGAGGTCGACCTGGTTCTTCATGATGCCAAGTTCCATCACATGCCCGTGTGCGTCGATCAGGCCCGGCAGCAAGGTTTGTCCTCGTCCGTCTTCGACGCGAGCGCCCTCTGCCCGCTTTGCGAGATCGGACGCCGTGCCGGTCGCCACGACCTTGCCGTGATCGACCAGCAAGGCTTCGAAGTGCACGAGCTTGCCGCCGCTGTCGAGCGTATAGCCATTGATGTTGGTGAGGAGCAGATTGGCGGCGATCAATGGCGGAGCCAATGCAGTCAACAGCACCGCGATGAACGTGTGCGCAGCAAGTCTCATGGACTGTTTCCTTCGCCGAAGGCGACACCTACGTCGCGACCTGCCAATGATGCACCATCAAGCCGGGCGGATCACGGCGCTTCCTTGATGGCGGATGCGATCAAGGTGTGCTTCGCTGCCCGCGGCAGCGGTCCGTTGCGGACCGCTGCCATTGGGTCTTAATCGGTGCCACTGGCGAAGATGCGATCGCTATACGCCGGTCCGCCCTGGAACAGAATCGCGCCGGTCAGGTTTGGCCGGTAGCTGCCGAATGCGCCACGCGTCAGCGTTAGCTTCCAGCTATGCGTATCGAGCTTCACCGCGTGCGCGGAAAAGTCGTACCACGCGATGCTGGCGTCGTCACCCGGGGACGCGGGTCCGAAGAAGCGGAAGCTCCAGCCGGGTCCGAAGGTGAAGTTTGGATACGTCACCTTTACCGTGGTCGTGGCGCAATTGAGGATCTCGAACTGGAGCAGGTCGACGCCATAGCCAAAGTCGAGATTCTTCGCGATCACGTCGGGGCCGTTGGCGCTTGCGGATTTGGCTTGCACGTCCTGTAGTTGGGTGCAGGTGGACGGTAACGGCAGTTCGGCGACAAAGTCATTGGAGGTGACGACCGCTTTCGGGTCGTCAACGCCAGGTGCGCTCGCTGAAACATGCGCAGGAACGTAGGTCACACCACCTTGAAATTTGTCCTTGGTGCCGTCGAGATTCGAGTCGCCCGCGTTCGGCCCGAGGTCTTCCTGGATGTCGGAAACTCCATCGAAATCGGTGTCGGTCGTCTGGGTGATTTCGTAGACGCCCGAACTCGTGCCGGCGTATAACTTGTTGTGGTCGCCCGGATCGAGCGCCAGCGACAGCGCAGCATCAGCCGGCAAGCCGATGCTGATCGAATGCCAGGTGACGCCTCCGTCGTAACTCTTGAACACGCCACCAGGATTGCCCGAGGTGCCGCCGCCCGCGGCGAACAGGATGGTCGGGTTGGTCGGATCAACCAACAGCGCTCGAATGTCGGCCGAAGTCAGGCCGGAGCCCGAATCGGTCCAACTAGCGCCGCCGTTGACGGTTTTATAGATATGGCCGGGAGCGCCGCCGAATGAATTGATGTCGATCACGGTCGCCCACAGCACGAGCGGATTGATCGGATGGATGGCGAGTGACAACACGCCGAGCACCGTTGATGAACCCGGATAAGTTGGCAGGCCTGTGTTTACGGGATTCCAGGTCGCGCCGTTGTCCGTACTTTTGTAGATGCCACTGGCAAGCGTCGGCGTTGTGACGACCGAGGAATCGAAAGTGTCGGACGTACCCGCGTAGAGAATATTGGGATTCAGCGGATCGATGACCAGCGGCACCACCAGCAGCGATTCCCTGTCGGCATAGTTGGGTGCCGTGCCATCGAACGACTGGGGAATTCCCGCATCGCTGCTCGCCCAGTTCGTACCACCGTTTGTGCTCTTGAAGATGCGGAACTGGTAGGTGCCAGGCGCGCCACATGTCGCGGGAGAACTACCGGTCTGTACCTTGCAGCCGTTGGACGTCCCATACACCGTGTTGAGCGGACTCGTGCACGTTCCGGAATAGCCAGCGCACGAATGCGGATCGAGCACGATGCTGCGCACGGTGCCAACAAATGGATGCGGTGTATTGGGCACGGGGACGAGGCGCAACGGCAGGCCGTTGTCGATGGTGGTCCAGCTGCTGCCGCCATCGAGGCTCTTGTAGACGCCGCCATTGCGAGGCGCGATGGCGACGGCCTGCTCCGATCGACCACCAGCGTACACGACGGTCGACGAGGGTGTGCCGGTCGTCGTGGGATCCACCGTGATGGCGCGGATCTGGTACGCGCGCAGTCCAAAATTGGAATTGGCCCACGTCATGCTGCCGTCGCCGGCATCGACCCCGGCGTACACACCCGGCGATGGCCGGAAGGCATCGCCATAGCCGGCCAGAATGCGTGGCGCCGGGCTCGCTGGAATCATCCCGAGTGCGCGAATATTCGTCGCATCGAGGCCGTTGTTGCTGCCGGTCCAGCTGCTGCCGAAGTTGCTGCTTCTGAAAATGCCTGCTTCCTGCGTGGCGATCAGCCAGTTGGCGCCCGAGCGTACGAGACGCGAAACGGTGGCGACGTCGCTGCCGTTGGGCGTGAGGCCGTTGGCGGCGCCGGCAACGCTCGTGAACGTGGTACCTCCATCGCTGGAATGCATGAGGCCGAAGTAGCCGCCGGCGTATACCGAGTTGGCCAGAGCTGGATCGGCCTGTACCGTGGTCAGGTAATTTGGCGAGCCACTGGCGGGGGCCCAGGTACCGCCACTATTTGCGCTGCGATATATCGTGCCATCGATGTTGGCGTAAACCTCGGAGCCGTTGCCGAAGCTGATGTCGGTGACAGAACCGTAATAACTATCACCGCCGCCGGCAAGGGTGACCACGCCGGTCCATGTCGCGCCGGCATCGGTGCTGCGATAGAGGCTCGGCACATCCGGCCCCAACCCGAGGTCGTCGTATGCCGTGCCCGCAAGCAGATTGTTGGCATCGGCCGGATCGACGGCGATCGTCTGCAGCGGAATCCCCGCAGGCAGGCTTGACCCGCCGCTGCCGTTGCGCGCGCTGAAGGTCGCGCCGCTGTCATTGCTGACCAGTACGCCCGATGCATAGGTCACCAGATAAATACGCGTTGTCGATCCGGGCGAATCGGTTATCTGGATGATCTGCGGGACACCAAGGGCAAGCGGTGCCAACACGTAGCCGGTTTGCAGCCAGTTGGCGGCGCCGTCGGATGTTCGATAGAGGTGTCCGGTCGAATCCGCGGCGTACAGCGTGTTCGAAACATCGGCGTCAAGCGCCAGCGGATAGCCGTAGGATACTGATCCGACAATCCCGTTCATGGCCGGCGCCCAACTTGCGCCGGCATCGATGCTTTTGAAAATGCCCGAGCGCGTCGAGACGTACAGGGTGGAGGGCGATGCAGCCGCCTGCAGCACGTCATAGACATAGCCGCCAAAGGGGCCTTGACCAGACCACACGCCGACGCCAGCCGACGCGGCCGCGCAGCCTAGCAATCCGCCAATCCCAACTATCAATCGCAGTAATTTCATGACTTCCCCAAGTTGTTCCGATCATTGAAGGCTCGACGGGCGTCGTCGACATGCCAATTCTATGCCCGCTTCCCGCAACCGGTTTGTCAGCTATTCGACGGGTCACCTGTGACGCAGCGCACATTCCGTCAATACGCGAAACCGCGGCAGAAGCAGACATTCAACCGGCGGTGGCGGGCTGATTCAGGCGCATCCTGGTTCCAGCACGGCGGATGGAAGGCTATCGCCGGAGGTTTATGTGCGCGCCGCGCGCGCAGCGGGATTCGCATCCTCTCCGACTTCGCCAAACAAAAAAACAGCCACAAGGGCGGGCTTTTTGTTTGGTGGGGCGGGGGGAATGATTCGGGCCATCGTGGCCCTCACCCTCGCGCAAACGCGAGGGCCGTCGCCTGCGGCGATGTTCGCTCCGGCATCCTGCCTCCGCAGTGAACCCCCAGCGCGCTGCGCGCGAACCGGAATTCGCATCCACCGCACCACCGCCAAAATGAAAAAACCGCCACAAGGGCGGTCTCTTCATTTTGGTGGAGGCGGGGGGAATTGAACCCCCGTCCGAAGGCACTAGGTGCCCAGCGCTACATGCTTAGCTCGCCGTTTGATCTCATCCTGCGGCAACACGGCGAGCAAAGCGCACCGCAGGACCAGCCTCTTGGTTTTAGCTCTTGCCGAAAGGCGCCGGCTTCGAGCGATCCCGTGATAATGACCCTACATCCACGAGCACAGGCACAAGTGGGTTCGGGGCTAGGCCTTAAGCGGCCAGAGCGTAGACGTTATCGTTCGCGTCTAGGTTTTTTGCCACCGGATTAACGAGGAAGATGACGCCCTCGGCATGCTCCAAGCTACTTCGCGTCCCCCGTCGAAACCGATCGCCCCCGGGGAACAAGGATGGTGAAGGCTGCGGATCGCGAAAGCAAGGCCGCCTGATAGCATGCGCGGCTTTCGTTCATCGACTGGGTGCTCATGGGCAACATCGTCTGGCTCTCCTCGTATCCAAAATCCGGCAATACGTGGCTGCGCGCGTTTCTCGCCAACCTGGTCGCGAACCGCGTCGATGCGGTGCCGCTGAACGAGTTGTCACGTTATGCCGAAGACGAGGCGAATCCTGATTTGTTCAGTGCGCTCGCCGGACGCCCGAGCACCGAACTCAGCATCGGCGAGATTGCCGCGTTGCGGCCGCAGGTGCATGCCGCAATCGCGGCACGCGGACAGGGAACGCGTTTCGTCAAGACGCACAACATGTCCGGCAGTTTCGACGGTCATCCGCTGCATAACTGGCAGGTCAGCGCTGGCGCAATCCATGTGGTGCGCAATCCGCTCGACGTCGCGGTCAGCATGACCCATCACTTTGGTATCGGTCTGGAACAGGCAATAGAGCGGTTGGAAAACGACAATGTCGCGACCGGCAACGACGCCTTGTTCGTGAGTCAGATCATCGGCTCGTGGTCGGCGCACGTGAAAGGCTGGGCCGACGCGGCGAACGAGCGCATTCTGGTTCTGCGTTATGAGGACTTGATCGACAAGCCGACGAAACATTTCGCGAAAATCGCCCGGTTGGTCGGCATGGGACACGATCGGATACGCATCGAGCGGGCCATCGCGAACGCGAGTTTTCGCAATCTGGCCACGATGGAGAAGAAAGATGGCTTCGTCGAGGCCGCCAATGACGCCGCACGATTCTTCCGCAAGGGTCGCGTCAACGAATGGCGCGAAGTGTTGAATCGCGAACAGGCGTCGCGGGTGATCGATGCGCATCGTGAACAGATGAAGCGCTTCGGTTATGTGCCGGCGGGGTATTGATCATTGTTTGTCGTTCCTGCCCGCGGACGAATGACGGCCATCGTGCAGCGGCACCCACGCATCAGCCAGCTTTCGTCGCTCACGCCGCGCGATTCTTCGCCCGCATCGTTCGCTGTTTCTCGCGATTCCAGTCGCGGTCTCTTTCGACGTCGCGCTTGTCGTGTTCCTGCTTGCCGCGCGCGACACCAAGATCGATCTTCACGCGGTTGTTTTTCCAGTACATGGCCAGTGGAACCAGCGTGTAGCCTTTGCGTTCTATGGCACCAATGAGCTTGTCGATTTCCTCTCGATGCAGCAGCAGCTTGCGCGTGCGGCGGTCGTCGGCCACCACGTGCGTCGAGGCCGAGATCAACGGCGGGATCGATGCGCCAAACAGGAAGATCTCCCCGTTCTTGACGATCGCGTACGCATCGCCGAGATTGATGCGGCCCGCGCGCAGGCTTTTGACTTCCCAGCCCTGCAGCATGACGCCCGCTTCGTAGTGCTCGTCGATGTGATACTCGTGGCGCGCGCGCTTGTTCTGCGCGATTGTCGAGTTGACAGCCTTGTCACTGGATTTCTGATTTGCCATGTCCGCTAGAATTCTGGAACGATGATCAAGATTCGCCGCCACGCGCTGATTCGTCAGACGCCCGAACGCATGTTCGACCTCGTCAATGACGTTGAAGCATACCCGAGCCGCTTTGCGTGGTGCACGGCGGCGCGCGTGCTCGAGCGCGACGGCGATAGCGCGTTGACGGCACGCCTGGACCTGCGTTTCGCAGGTTTCACGCAAAGTTTTACCACGCACAACACGCTTGATCGTCCGCGCCACCTGAACATGACCTTGGTCGACGGCCCGCTCAGCGCGCTGGACGGCGATTGGAGGTTCGATCCGCTCGGCGCAGACGGCTGCCGTATCGCGCTGGTACTTGATTTTGATTACAACGGGTTGTTGGCAGGCCCTTTTCGCCTCGGTTTCCAGAGCCTTGCCAATCGCATGGTCGACGATTTCTGTGCCGCTGCCATGAAAAATGATTGAGGACGAACCGCACGCGAATATCGCGGTCGAGGTCGCCTACGCCGAACCCGGACGGCAGTTCCTGCGTCTCATTCAATTGCCTGCCGGCGCCCGCGTCGCCGACGCGATTGCTGCATCAGGGGTTGCGGCGCACTGCGCCATCGATGTCGACACGCTGGTTGCTGGTGTGTGGTCGAAAGTCGTACGGCGCGATACGCAGCTTCGCGACGGCGATCGCGTCGAACTCTACCGGGTGCTCAAGGTCGATCCAAAGGACTCGCGGCGGCGGCGCGCTGAACGCGTATCGGGCAAGCGTCGCGGAACCCGTCAACCCTGATTCTGAGGTCTCTTTTTCTTCTCGTCTTCCGGGCGCTTCTCGTCCGGATACTGGCGCTTGTATTTGCGTGCGTCCTTGATCATCTGATCGGGATCTTCGGGGAAATAGTCGCCGTCGATCTTGACCAGGGCGTCGTCCTTGAAAGTCAGGACCAGGTCTTTCGATTCCATCTTGGTGCGGCCACGGCGTATGGTGGAGACATAGTCCCAGCGGTCTTGATCGAATGGACTGATCACCGCTGGCGAACCCATGACCAGCAACACCTGGCGCTTGCTCATGCCGGGCTTCAGCGCCTCGACAGTCGGCTTGTCGAACAGGTTTCCCTGCTGGGCGTCGACCTTGTAGACGAGGCCGCAGCCGGTGAGTGGAATCAGGGCGAGGAGGGCGAGCGAGCGAAGACGCATGCGCGGGGAATCCGAAGGGCAAGACAAACCCCGATGATACACTAGAGGCCTCTGCTGCAAGGTCAAAGCACCGCGGACGGGGCGGCACGATGAAGGCGGAATCGACAGAACTGCGCAAGGCGGGCCTCAAGGTTACCCACCCGCGCATGCGCATCCTGGAAATCCTCGACAGTCACGAAGGCAAGCACGTCACTGCCGAAGATATCTATCGCCAGCTGCTTGACCATCGCGACGATATCGGACTTGCCACCGTGTACCGCGTGCTGACTCAATTCGAGGCATCGGGCATGGTGCTCAAGCACAACTTCGAAGGCGGGCAGGCGGTCTACGAACTTGACCGCGGCAAGCATCACGATCACATGGTCGACATCGAAACCGGCAAGGTCATCGAGTTTTCGAGCGAAGTCATCGAGCGCCTGCAACACGAAATCGCCGCCAAGCATGGCTACGTGATCGAGGATCACAGCCTGGTGTTGTATGTGCGCAAGAAGCCGGGAATCGGGAAACGGGAATAGGGAATCGAAGTAGCGGCTTCGCGCTCTCAACGATTGCCGATTCCCGATCCCCTTTTTCCACTCTCCAGCATCTGCTTCGCGTGCGCCAGGGTTTCTCGGGTGATCTCGATGCCGCCGAGCATGCGGGCGATTTCCTCATGACGCGTGGATCCGCCGAGCGAATCAATCCGCGTTTCGGTATGGAGGTCATCGCTGGATTTGCTGACGCGAAGGTGCTGATGGCCTTGCGCTGCGACCTGCGCCAGGTGTGTCACGCATAGCACTTGGCAGCGTTCGCCCAGTGCGCGCAGTTTTTGTCCGACGACTTCGGCAACAGCGCCGCCAATGCCCGCATCGACCTCATCGAACACCATCGTGCCGATCGTATCCAGACCGAGCGCGGCAACCTCGATCGCGAGGCTGATGCGCGACAGTTCGCCGCCCGAGGCTATCTTGCGCAACGCGCGTGGCGGCTGGCCGGGATTCGCACTGACCAGAAATTCGCAGCGTTCCGTGCCTTGGGGGTCGGGTTCGTGGTTGGTTTGCTTTTCCAGCTGTACCTCGAAGCGGCCCCCGCGCATGCCAAGCTCTGCCATCAACGCGCTTACCGCCGATCCCAGTGTGTGCGCAGTCGTGCTGCGTAGCGCGCCGAGGTTCTTTGCCGCTGCAACGTAAGCGGTTGCCAGTTGCTGCTGCGTATCGCGCAATGCAGCAATGCTCGCGCCCGCACCGCGCAGGCTCTGCAGTTCCTCGCGCAGGCTATCCGCGTGCGCCTGCAGCTCGGGCATTCGCACACGGTGCTTGCGCGAGAGTTCGTGCAATTTGCCCAGAGTCGCTTCAGCCTCGGCAAGGCGTTCGGGATCGAGATCGAGCGTGCTCTGGTAGCGCGTGAGCGCGTTGCTTGCCTCGACAAGCTGGATCTGCGCCGCATCGATGAGTTCTGCGACGGGCCCGAGGCGATTGTCGAGCGCGCCCAGTTGCGAAAGTTCGGTTTGTGCACGCGCCACCAGACGCAACAACGTGCTGTCGTTGTCGCCATCGAGGCGATCGGCGACCGCGGCGCAACCTTGCAGCAGCTGGCCGCAATTGGCGAGGCGCTTGTGTTGCTCCTCCACGGTGGCGAGATCGGTCGCCGAGAGTGCGTGGCGGTCCAGTTCGTCGACCTGGTGCGCAAGCCATTCGATGCGCTCTGCGTGATCGGTGCCCCGTGACAATTGCCCGATGCGAGCGGTTGTGTCGCGCCATGCTTTTGCGATGCGAGAAACTTCGTCAAGCGCTGACGCGTGTTCTCCGAACGCATCCAGCAGAGTGAGCTGCTTAGCGCGATCCAGCAGGGCTTGATGTTCGTGCTGGCCGTGAATTTCGATCAATCGTGCGGCCAGCGTCTTCAACTGGGTCAACGTTACCGGTCGGCCGTTGATCCACGCACGCGAACTGCCTTCGCTGCGGATGACACGGCGCAACTGGCAGGCGCCATCCTCGTCGAGGTCTTCGGCCGTGAGCCAGTCGCGCAGCTCGGCACGTGCGCTGAGGTCGAATGCGGCCGCCAGTTCCGCCCGCTCGCAGCCGTGGCGCACCATCGATGCTTCGGCGCGACCGCCTGCAAGCAACAAGAGCGCATCGACGAGCAGCGATTTGCCGGCGCCAGTTTCGCCAGTGACCACCGTCATGCCGGGTCCGAAGGCGATTTCCGCTTCACCGACGATCGCAAAATCCTTGACGTAGAGACTTTCCAGCATCGGGATGCAACACTCGAGGATGAGCCGATGAACGCTAGCATGTGCGCGTGACGCGGCCAAGCCGCTCCGTTGAATTCGGACGTTCGCGACCCTATTGATTGCTGTGAACCCGCTTGTTAGCGTGGGCGTCATCCCATTCGTCGGTCCGGCATTCACCGGATAGTGGACGACCGCATCTGGAACATGATGAATACCTTGTACCAGCATCCCCTCGACGCCCGCGCCCGCCAATTGCTGCGTACCTTGATCGCGCGCTACATCGCCGAGGGGCAGCCGATCGGTTCGCGCACGCTGGCGAAGGCGTCCGGGTTGGACGTTAGCCCGGCGACGATCCGCAACATCATGTCCGATCTGGAAGAAGCGGGCCTGGTCGCTGCGCCGCATACCTCCGCCGGTCGCGTGCCGACCTCGCAGGGTTATCGCGTGTTTGTCGACAGCTTGCTCGAGATGCGTCCACTCGGCGAAATCGAGATCGAGCAGCTTCGTCGCGAATTGCCGGTCGATGCGTCGACGCCGGATTTGCTCGGTAGCGCGACCTCGCTGCTTTCGGAAATGACCCGCTTCGTCGGCGTCGTCAGCGTGCCGCGGCGCGAGGAGTTTCCGTTCCGGCATATCGATTTCGTGGCGCTCGACGGCAGCCGCGTGCTGGCGATCCTGGTATTCACCGATGGGCAGGTGCAAAACCGCGTGATTGCGACGCAGCGCACCTATGCACCGGGCGAGCTTGAACAAGTTGCCAACTTTCTCAACCTGCATTACGCAGGTCTGCGTTTCGACGAAATCCGCGCGCGCCTGCTGCGCGAGATGCAGGAAGAAGGCGCGCGTCTCAACACGCTGTTGACGGCCGCGGTCGAAGTTGCGCAGCACGCGTTTCAAGCCAGCCCAAGCAACGACATGCTGGTGGTCGGTCAGACAAATCTGATGGGCAAGCAGGATGTGTCCGACGTTGACCGCCTGCGAGATTTGTTCGAAGCATTCCAGCGCAAGCGCGATCTGCTGCAATTGCTCGACCGCTGCTCGCGCGCCGAGGGCGTGCGTTTGTTTATCGGTGAGGAATCGGGGTTTGCCGCGCTCGATACCTGGAGCCTCATTACCGCGCCATATGGCGTCGGCGGCCGCGTACTGGGCGTGCTTGGCGTGATCGGACCGACGCGGATGGCCTACGAGCGCGTGATTCCGGTCGTGCACGCGACCGCGCAGATCATCTCGGGTGCCTTGAAGCGGGCGCAGTCGCCCCTATAAACCCAGGCGTGTGGGGGATGGTCATCCACGGTTGTGCGGCGCCCGGCTGTGGATGGCCCTTGGGAAATGACAATGTCAGCCTCCACCTTGGGTGGGCGGCGTAGTTTCGAGGTGGAGGAGCAATGGAAAATACGGATCCAACAGGCGTCGACCAGGCTGACATTGACGAGGCAGTCGACAATGATATTGAGATACTGTCGCGCCAGCTTGGCGAGTGCGAGGCGAAGCTGGCCGAAATGCGCGACACCGTGTTGCGTGAGCGGGCGGATGTCGACAATCAGCGCAAGCGCCTGCAGCGCGATCTGGAACAGGCGCGGCGGTTTGCAAACGAGAAGTTGCTGGCCGATCTGCTGCCCGTGCTCGACAACCTTGAGCGCGGTCTGGTGGTCGAGAGCGCCGATCCCGCGGCCTTGCGTGGCGGGGTCGAACTGACCCTGCGCGAATTGACCCGCGTCGCTGAAGCCAGTGGTCTCAAAGCCACCGGCAGACCGGGGGAGACGTTCGACCCGGAGCGCCATCAGGCGATGGCGATGGTCGACAGCGATGGACAAGGGCCAGGTCAGGTCGTCGCCGTGATGCAGAAGGGATACGTCTTGAACGATCGCCTGCTGCGCCCGGCACTGGTATCGGTATCGAAATAGAGGTGACTCAAACGCTTGAAATAGCGATGCGCAACCCCAAATTTCGCGACAAGGCGGCCTCTGCGGCCAAACGAATTCAAAGATCGGGAGAGTACAGCAATGGGCAAGATCATCGGTATCGACCTTGGCACGACCAACTCGTGCGTGTCGGTCATGGAAGGCAATACGGCGCGAGTGATCGAGAATTCCGAAGGTGATCGCACGACTCCTTCGGTGGTCGCATTCAAGGATAACGAAGTCGTGGTTGGCGCGACCGCGAAACGCCAGGCGGTCACGAACCCGAAGAACACGTTCTACGCGGTTAAGCGCCTGATCGGGCGCAAGTTCACCGATGCCGAGGTTCAAAAAGACATCAACATGGTGCCGTACAAGATTGTCGCGCACGACAATGGTGACGCGTGGGTCGCGACCGCCGACGGCAAGAGCATGCCGCCGCCGGAAGTCTCGGCCAAGGTTCTGATGAAGATGAAGAAGACGGCCGAGGATTATCTTGGCGAAGCCGTCACGGAAGCCGTCATCACGGTGCCGGCGTACTTCAACGATTCGCAGCGCCAGGCGACCAAGGACGCCGGCCGCATCGCGGGCCTCGACGTCAAGCGCATCATCAACGAGCCGACCGCGGCAGCGCTTGCCTACGGTATGGACAAGAAAGGCGGTGATCGCAAGATCGCGGTGTATGACCTCGGCGGCGGCACGTTCGACGTGTCGATCATCGAGATTGCCGAAGTCGATGGCGAGAAGCAGTTCGAGGTGCTGGCGACGAATGGCGATACCTTTCTGGGTGGCGAGGACTTCGACAAACGCGTCATCGATTATCTGGTCGAGGAATTCAAGAAAGACCAGGGCATCGATCTCAAGAACGATCCGCTCGCGCTGCAGCGCCTGAAGGACGCGGCCGAGCGCGCCAAGATAGAGCTGTCGACCGCGCACCAGACGGAAGTCAATCTGCCGTACGTAACAGCGGATGCGTCGGGTCCGAAGCATCTCAACATCAAGCTGACGCGCGCCAAGCTCGAGACGCTGGTCGCCGATCTGGTCGATAAGACGATTGGACCATGCCGTACCGCGCTCACCGACGCCGGGCTGAAGATCGGCGACATCAGCGACGTGATCCTCGTCGGCGGTCAGACGCGCATGCCCAAGGTGCAGGAAGCGGTCAAGGAATTTTTCGGCAAGGAGCCGCGCAAGGACGTCAATCCGGATGAAGCCGTTGCAGTTGGCGCGGCGATCCAGGGTGGCGTGCTGGGTGGCACGGTCAAGGACGTGTTGTTGCTCGATGTGACCCCGCTGTCGCTCGGCATCGAAACGCTCGGTGGCGTATTCACGAAACTTATCGAGAAGAACACGACGATTCCGACCAAGGCAGCGCAGGTGTTTTCGACTGCTGAGGACAACCAGAGCGCGGTCACTGTGCATGTGCTGCAGGGTGAGCGCGAGCAGGCGCGGTTCAACAAATCACTGGCCAAGTTTGACCTTGCCGGGATCCAGGCAGCACCGCGTGGTACGCCGCAGGTCGAGGTCACGTTCGATATCGACGCGAATGGCATCCTGCATGTCGGTGCGAAGGACAAGACCACCGGCAAGGAACAGCGCATCGAGATCAAGGCAGGTTCGGGCCTGTCCGAGGACGAGATTCAGCGCATGGTGCGCGACGCCGAGGCGAACAAGGAAGAAGACAAGAAGTTCCACGAGCTCATTGGTGCGCGCAACAAGGCCGATCAACTGGTGGCTTCCACTCGCGCCGCGATCAAGGAGCACGGCGGCAAAGTGCCGGGTGACATCGGCCGCATCGAGGAGGCGTTGTCCGATCTGGAGAAGGTCATGAAGGGCGAGGACAAGGCGCAGATCGAATCGCGCACGACTGCGCTCGAGCAGGCTGCGCAGTCGCTGCACGCGGCTGCGGCGCAAGCGCCACCGTCGGGAGACGCGGCAGATTCGGGCGCGCATGCCGGCGCGGGCTCGAGCAAGAACGACGACGTCGTGGACGCCGAGTTCACCGAGGTCAAGGACGATGCGAAATAGGTGATTGTGGCGGGCGTTGCCGCCGCAATAACCGTCCGTGGTTGAGCGGCGTGCAGCGCCGCTCAACGCGGACAGGGGCGATGGGAGGACAGCGAATGGACAAGGGGCGGCTGGAAGCGTTTAGCGATGGCGTGCTTGCGGGCATCATCACGATAATGGGTGCTCGAGATGAAGGCGCCGCATGTGCCAACTCTGCCTGTACCATAGGGTGCCGTGCTGCAGATGGCCGCGCTTGTGAGGTCGATCCTCGCGTGCCGGTTGATCGCATGCAACGCCGCAATTTCGGCACTGGCAAAGGCGATGGGTCGCGCTACCCGGGGCAAGCTTTCGATTGTGCTTTATGCGCTGGCGATTCCGCTGGCATTGTTCGTCAATCCCTGGATCGCCTGCGCGCTGTATGTCGCGGTCGCGACGATCTGGCTTGTGCCTGACCGGCGCATGGAGAGGGCCGTCGTCCCATGAGCGTCATTGCATGATAAGCAAGCGTTGCTACTACGAAGTCCTCAGCGTCGCGCGCAACGCGAATGACGAGGAGCTCAAGAAATCGTTTCGTCGCCTTGCGATGAAGTGTCATCCGGATCGCTGCCCGGACGACCCGGCTGCCCACGAGAAATTCAAGGAGGCCAAAGAGGCCTACGAGATCCTGTCCGATACACACAAACGCGCGGCGTACGACCAGCACGGTCATGCGGCGTTCGAGCATGGCATGGGTGGCCGCGGCGGCGCAGGCTTCAATGGCGACGTGGGCGACATCTTCGGCGATATTTTCTCGGACATTTTCGGGCGCGGTCGTGGCCAGGCGCAACGCGGTTCGGATCTGCGTTACCTGATCGAACTCGATCTTGAAGAAGCGGTGTTCGGCATCGAGAAGGAGATCGAGGTGCCGACTCTTGTCGAATGCGCAACCTGCAGCGGCAGTGGTTCGGCGGACGGCAAGACTGCGACGTGCTCGACCTGTCGGGGCCACGGTCGGGTGCGCATGCAGAACGGAATTTTCGCGATCCAGCAAGCATGTCCGCATTGCGCCGGAGCCGGCAAGGTGGTGACCAATCCGTGCAAGGACTGCCGCGGTGAAGGGCGCGTGCATGACGAGCGGATGTTGTCGGTGAAGATACCGGCAGGCGTTGATTCCGGTGATCGCATCCGTCTCGGCGGGCAAGGCGAAGCGGGGCCGAGTGGAACTACACCGGGCGACCTCTATGTCGAAGTGCGCGTGCGTGAGCACGCAATCTTTCAGCGCGACGGCGACGATCTGCATTGCGAGATTCCCATTCGCTTCGCGCAAGCGGCGCTCGGCGCCGGCCTCAAGGTGCCCACGCTCGACGGCGAAGCGGAAATCACGATTCCGCCGGAGACGCAGACCGGCAAGCTCTTTCGCCTGCGCGGCAAGGGTGTCAAATCGGTACGCAGCGGCCGTACTGGAGACCTGATCTGCCGGGTCGCGATCGAAACGCCGATTCGCCTTACGTCCGAGCAACGTGAGTTGTTGCAGCAGTTCGAGGCGACCTTCGCCGGTGAGGATGCCGCCACGCATTCCCCGCGCAGCAGCTCGTGGCTCGATGGCGTCAAGCACTTCTGGGATCGCGTCACCTCATAGGCGGGTGCGCGTGAGGGCGCGGGGCGAAGGTGAGCCCGCTTGGCGTCTGCAGCGCAACGCACGTCCGGCCTGCGGTACGCTACATCGATTGCCGCAGCGGGATCTTGCATGAATCAAAAAACGGCCATCGTCATCCATGGCGCAGCAGGGCGCATGGGTGACTCACTCGTGCGCATGGCGTTGGCGAGCAGGGATGTGCGACTGGTTGCGACGCTGGTGCGCAGCGGTTCGCCGTTGGCGGGCACGCCGCTGCCGGAAACGCATGCTGAAGGAACGATCGATCTGCGCTACACGACGGTGCTGCCGGCGAATGTTGCGAGCGCTGTGCTGATCGATTTCAGCAATGCCGACGCGTTCGACGCTGCGCTGCTGCTCGCCCTCGAACACAAACTTGCCTTCGTTTGCGGGACCACTGGTCTGGATGCGCGTCAGCAAGCTGCGCTTGACGCTGCAGCCGGTTCAATTGCGGTGCTCTGGAGTGCGAATTTCAGTCTTGGCGTCGCGTTGCTTGAGCGCCTGGTTTCCGATGCGGCCCGTGCATTGCCCGATTGGGATTGCGAGATCGCCGAAGCCCATCACAGCGCGAAGAAGGACGCACCCTCTGGCACCGCCCTTGCGCTCGGTCGCGACGTCGCCGCTGCCCGCAAGCAGGCGTTCGACACCGTGGCGAAGTTTTCCTGTGCCAGCGAAAATTCACCGCGCATGCGTGACAGCATTGGCTTTGCGGTCACGCGTGCCGGCGACATCGTCGGCGAACACAGGGTGATGTTCGCGACTGCGGGCGAGCGGATTGAACTCATCCATCGCGCTACCGATCGCGATATTTTCGCACGGGGGGCGCTCACGGCAGCCATGTGGATGGCTGAGCGTGCGCCTGGCAGGTACGCGCTGATTGATGCGCTGGGCGGACCAACAACGGGTGACTGAACATCCGCGCGCACAAAAAAAGGGGCGCGTGCGCGCCCCAGGGAGAGTGAGGTGTGACCGGAAGAGTATTTCAGAAATAAACCTGAGCGCGCAGTTCGAACACGCGTGGATCTACGTCGGCAACCGCGTTGAGCGGCGCGCCGTAATGTTTGCTGCTTGCGGCCCAAATGTAGTTCGCCTGGAACTTTAGGTGCTGGCCGAGATACCAGTTCGCACCCAGTGTCACGTCGTGTTGCTTGCCGCCCAGCACCGGCGCGTCATTGAGATCGAGTTCGCTGTAGCGCAGCGCGAGTTCGAACGCGCCAAAATCATGCGTGGGACGCACATTGCCGATCGACCCGTTTTTGTACGGACGGCTTTCGCCAGTCAGCACCCATGAACCCTGCAGGTAATAGCCGTTGCCGCTGTAGCTGGGTTTGCCCCTGGGGCTGGCACTGAAGGTCAGATATTCACCCTGCACCAGCAGCGGTCCCTGGATCCATGCGCCTTCGAAACCGAGACGGTCGATGCTGCCGGGGAAAGCGAGGTTGCCGCTGTCGATCAGACGCGTACCGATGAGCCCTGCCTCGGGCTTGGCGCGGAAGCGCGCCGCGGGATTGGAAACGATGCCGCGCCCGTCGGTGGTCGCGTCGCGATCCTCGCTGGATGCGGCGATGCCCAGATGAAGCACGCTGCTTTCCTCCCGCGATCCCGCACCGGGCTGTCGATTCAACGGATTCCACACTACGCGCGCCGCAGGGCCGTGGCCATCGTTGTCGCCGCCCAGATCGCC
>CAJDTR010000052.1_pt1 | contig 18742 bp, 15 predicted proteins | sample 7389891 | NCBI WGS metagenome assembly CAJDTR01 (sample SAMEA7055657, study PRJEB34461) | soil metagenome | biome: terrestrial ecosystem; feature: Peninsula; material: soil | place: Antarctica | collected 2016 | reverse complement strand
CGAGGCGATGCCGCTACCGCCGCTGACGAAATAGTTGGGGTCTGTCGGGAAATTACTGGAACACGAATTTACCGCATCAATGGTCACGTAACCGCGCGCAATCGCATCGCCATGCGATGCGCCGGCGCACATGTTGCCGAACAATGCCGACGCCTGTCCCGTGTGCGCGGCGCGCAAATGAGCCACTTGGCTGTCGCTCAAGCGGTCCAGCACAGGCATGCCCGCATACAGTGCTGTTGCTGCAAGCGGACAATTGGCCACGGCAACATGAGGCGACGAGTCGGGCCCAGCGGAAAAATTGCCCGGCGCGGTTTGTGGCACTACACCCGAAAAAAGCAGACGCAGGTCGACTTCAACTGAACCGCGGCCGCCGACATACAGATCAAATGAAAACGTGGGTACGCCGGTGTCGCTCCAAAGGGTCGCGTGCGCGAGGGTGGGATCGGGCGACGCATTCGCGACGGTGAAGCGAGTCTGCGGTCCGTTGGGATCGGCCAGATCGACTTCGAAATATGGCAACAGCAGAGTTGCCGCAGGAACCCTGTCCAGGGTGCCGATAGCTGCGGATGCGGGCGCGTTGGCGACCAGCGTGACCAGAATGCCCAGCACAAGTCCAGCCAACGCGTTCGGATTTATATTCATTAATATCCCCTGATGCGTGCGGCAATGGTCAAGGATTGGGATGGACGTGCCGGGCGTTCTGGCCCGAGTCGAGCGAAATCGCCCCGGAACCTGTGCTGGTGATACCCGATTCGGGATATTGCAACACTGCAACATAGGCTTGGTCGGCCGCTTGGTCGGCAGGCGGCACGGAGCCGGCATCCGGGGAAAGGTAGCTCAACCCCAGATACGCCCACGCTGATTTTCCGGATGCGGGCAATCCGAGCGTCACCCGCTGCGCTGCCAGTGGAAACGGCGCCGCCGGCGACATCGCCTGCGGCAGTTCCTGATTATCAAACAGCAACGCGCTTTCCTGGCCAAGCGGGAAACCCGCTGGATAGCTCGTACCGCAAGTGAACGGACTTACCGGAACCTTGGGATCGCGCCAGACAATGGCATCGGTGCGCTCCGCCGTGGTATCGATCGCCCAGGTGGTCGGCAGCGGTTCGCGATTATCGCTCGCATCCCAACTCACCTGTCGGCCGTAAAACGTGTAATTGCCGCTGGTGCTGGTCCGTGGGTCGGAACCGGAGGCTTCCAGCGCCACGCCTTCACCTTGATGCATGAGCGCGTTGCCCTTGTCGACCAGAAAGTATTCGCCGACCAGGCTGTTCTGGTTGGTTGCGTCGCCATTGCCAAAATAGCCTGCGTTGCCGGGGACACGCTGCGTGCAATTGTTGACTGTGTCCACCGTGACGTAACCGCGTGCGATGGCATCACCGTGGTTGAATCCGGCGCATTTGCCGGACAGATAGCTTGCCGGACCGCCGCTCAACACCGCTCGCAGATCACCTGCGTAGCTCGGGTTGAGTACGGGTCGCGGATAGGGAATTTGCCCGTTGCAGCTTGCGTAATTGATGTCCTGCGAATAGGGGCCTTTCGGCGAGATGGTGTTCGTCGGATCTTGTCCGGCGGAGGCGGTGACGGGCAGGTTTCCGTTCTGCAACGCATCGCGCAAATCAAACGAGACCACGTCGTATCCGGTCAGGTAGACATTGAAACTGAGCACTGGATAACCAAGATCGGTCCATACCGTCACATGCGTGAGCAGCGCGGAGGCGCCGCTTGCGTGCCATGACAGCAGCGTGTTTCGACTCGTGGACGAGGCCAGATCAACCTCGAAGTACGGAAAAAGCAAGGTGGCGCCCGGAACAGGATCGGCGACGTTGATGTCGGCGATGGCCGGTCCGGCGCCGATCATTCCCACGCATGTAAAGGCTGTCAGGGCGTAGGCCCGAGTGCGCCAACCGTGTTGCATTTCCCCACCCCCGTGTTGCCGAATCAAAAAATCCGCCGCGGTCGAGTGTACGACCATAGGAAGAAAAAAACGATCCAGTCGACGTTGTCGGCCTTTGAGCTTGCGCGCCCCCTTGGGGCATCGGCAGGCGCCATGCCGTTCAATCCGGCGCGGCAAAAGCATCGCTGCTTGCGCCAGTCCCGCAACCTATGGAGTTCCGCCTTGATCCAACCTGCGTTCCGGCACGAAGTACCCCGTCAACGACGACTTGCGAGGCCAGTGAGCCGCCAATCCAATAACAAAGGTCGGCGGATTTGCGCGCGTTCCAGACCACGAAGTCAGCGCGTTTGCCGGGTTGCAAAACGCCACGGTCGTGCAGCCCCAATGCGCGCGCCGCGTTCACGGTTGTGCCTCGCAATGCCTCCTCAGGCGTCAAGCGAAACAAGGTACAGGCCATGCTCATCGCCAAGCGCAACGACAGCAGCGGCGAGGTACCCGGATTGAGATCGGTCGCAATTGCAATCGGGACGCCGGCGGCGCGCAACGCGTCGATTGGCGGCTGACGGGTTTCGCGCAAGGCGTAGAAGGCGCCAGGCAGCAGCACGGCTACGGTACCGGCCGCGGCCATTGCGAGGACACCAGCCTCACTTGAGTGTTCGAGGTGATCGGCGGAGAGCGCGCCAAATTCCGCCGCAAGCGCGGCGCCGCCCAGATCGGATAACTGGTCTGCATGCAGTTTCACGCGCAAGCCAAGCTCACGTGCTTTCTCGAATACGTGTCGCGTTTGTGCGGGCGTGAAGGCAATGCGCTCGCAGAATGCATCGACCGCATCGGCGAGACCTGCGCGTGCCATGGCCGGCAATACGTTCGCACAGACATCGTCGATGTAGTCGTCCGCACGTCCGATAAATTCCGGCGGCAACGCATGCGCGATCAGCGCCGTTGCGCTGATGCCGATCCCCAGCTCCTTGCCGATGCGTCGCGCGACGCGCAGCATCTTCATCTCGTTGTCCGCGTCAAGACCGTAGCCGGACTTGATCTCGATCGTGGTGACACCATCGGCGAGCAACGAGCGTGCGCGCGGCAGGGATTGCGCGAGCAGCGCGTCTTCATCGGCTGCACGCGTTGCGCGTACGCTCGACATGATGCCGCCGCCGTTGCGTGCGATGTCCTCGTAACTCGCGCCAATGAGCCGCTGTTCGAATTCGTCGGCGCGGTCACCACCGAAAACCAGATGGGTATGGCAATCGATGAGACCGGGGGTGACGAAACGGCCCGCGACCGACTCGACATGCGTGGCAAGCGCATCAGGATCTCCGCTTGGCAGTTCAGCCTGCGCGCCAACGTAAGCGAGCAGCCCATCCTTCCATGCGAGTGCGCCGTGTTCGATCAATGGCGTGCCTTCGCCGCACATCGTGGCGATGCGGCAATCGAGCAGCAGCCCGTCCCAGTATGGCTTCATGCAGTGTCCTTGATGGAGCGGGTCGGGGTAGGCCGCGATTGTCTGCGCACGTCCGGTGCATTGAAACGGTTGTTGCGCGCCCGAACAAGCCCGCGCGCTGGCAATGGCGAGCAGGCGCCGCTAGGCTCGAGGTTTCCTTCGCGTGGAATCGGCATGCCCGACGCTCCCCTTTTCGCCGATTACGTCTGGTTGGACAGGGGTTTTTCGACGGACGTACGCATCGACATCGATGCTGCACCTCGTGCGGCAGGCATCATCGCAAAAGTACAAACCCGGTCCGGACGCGGCGATGACAATCGCATAGGGCGCTATGTCGTGCCGGGCATGCCGAATCTTCATTCGCATGCGTTCCAGCGAGCGATGGTGGGGCTCGCGGAAACACGTGCGCTGGTCCCTGGTAGAGAGGATAAAAAAGCGGGCAGCCTTGGTCGCAATCATCGACAAGGAGCCGAAGACAGCTTCTGGACCTGGCGCGAAGTCATGTACGCGTTTGCCGGACGCGTCGATCCGGACGACCTTCGCGCCATTGCCGCGCAACTTTATGTCGAGATGCTCAAGGCCGGATATACCCAGGTCTGCGAATTTCACTATCTGCATCATCAACCCGACGGCCATGCATACGCCGATGCCGCGGCGATGTCGCTGGCCTTGATCGAGGCCGCGAACGAGGCGGGCATTGGCCTGACCTTGCTGCCGGTTTTATATATGGTCGGTGGCTTCGATGGCCGCGCGCTGGGCCAGCGTCAGCGCCGCTTCGGTCACGATGTCGATCATTACCTGCGCCTGGTCGAGCGTTTGCGCGATCTGCAATCGCCCATGTTGAACGTCGGCATTGCAATGCATTCTCTGCGCGCCGTGCCCGAGGATGCGATGCGCGCGGTGCTTGACGCCGATTGCGCGCGCGATTGCCCGATCCACATCCATATCGCCGAGCAAATTGGTGAGGTGCAGGATTGTCTCGCGATCCGCAAGGCGCGCCCGGTCGAATGGCTGCTTGATCACGCGGCAGTCGATACGCGCTGGTGTCTTGTGCATGCGACGCACATGAGCGAAGTCGAGACGCGCCGACTCGCCGCGACGGGAGCCGTCGCCGGCTTGTGTCCTACCACCGAAGCCAATCTTGGCGATGGATTGTTCCCCTTGAAAACGTATCTCGATGCCGGCGGCGCGATCGGCATTGGCTCGGACAGCCAGATATCGGTATCTCCCGTCGAGGAACTGCGCTGGCTCGAATATGGGCAGCGCCTGATCACCAAACACCGCAACGTCAGTGCCGACTCGCGCACGCCAAGTACCGGCGAGAACGTGTTTGGACGCGCGTTGGCAGGCGGTGCGCGCGCGAGTGGTGTGGCGATTGGACAGATCGACGGAAGCGACACCGGGAGGTCGAACGGACTGCGAGCCGATCTGCTCGTGCTCGACGATGCGTCGCCGCTGCTGGCTGGCCGCGATGTCGCCCATGTGATCGATACCTGGCTGTTTGCCGGCAACAGCAATCTCGTGCGCGACGTGATGGTCGATGGTGAGTGGATCGTGCGCACGTTTCGTCATCGCGACGAGGAACGCATTGCGTCGCGCTATCGCGGCGTCGCCGAGCGTCTAGCTCGTACCGCTTGAGCACATTGTCGTTCACCGTTCCCTAACGAGCTGCGGGCTGCAGCATGCCGGCGACGTCGGCATAGTGGCCGTCGTTGGGTTGCGGCGCGATTCGCAGCAGGTGCGTCAACAGCGGATACACGTCAACGTTGTCGAACTCGGGTAGCACCAGTCCGCGTCTGAAATCCGGTCCGTGGGCGACGAACAACGCGCGCATGTTCGGATCGTCGTTGTCGTATCCGTGTTCGCCACGGGAGAAATGTCCGCCGCGGTTCTCATATCCATGCGATGTGATGATCCAGCCATCTGCAGCAAGGCAGATCAGTGCCGGGATGCGCGCGTTGTTGCCGTAATGCAATCGCTTGGGCACCTGGGATTTGCGCCAGCATTCCATGTGCGCGTGCGGCACCAGCAGCGCCCGTTCGGCATCGGCCGTTTTGCCGGCCAGCGGAGCGATGCCGGCAAGAATGCCGTAATTGACAACGTCGACATCCGTCAGCGGCACGACATCGTCGAGATAGACACGCTGATCGGGGGATGTCGCCGTCATGCCGTGATCGGATACGATCACCACATTCGTGCTTGCAAACTCGCCGCGAAGCTTGAGTCCGTCGACCAGACGCGCAAGCGCGGCGTCGATTTCGCGCAACGCGGCATTCACCTCGTCAGAGTCCGGACCGCTGTCATGGCCGGCATGATCGACCTGCTCGAAATACAGCGTGAAAAACTCCGGCCGCTCGGCGGCAGGCAGGTCCATCCATCGCAGCAACTGATCGACGCGCTGGTCCGGATTCAGCTTCGCGTTGAAGGCCAGCCATTCACTCGGCCGCACACCTTGAATCGCGACATCGGATCCAGGCCAGAACATCGTCGCCGCATGCAGGCCTTGTTTTTCAACACTGACCCAGATTGGCTCGCCTCCCCACCATGACGCTTCGAGCGTCGTCTCGCGATTGTTGTAGACGAATTTCTTGCCGCTCCCAGGATCGACCATGCGGTTGTTGACGATGCCGTGGTGATCGGGCGTGAGGCCGGTGACCATCGTGTAGTGATTGGGGAACGTGAGGGTGGGGAACGCTGGCTTCAGCGCCCGCGCGCTTACACCATCAGCCGCCAGCGCAACCAGGGTCGGACTGAATCCCCGCTCGATGTAATCGGCACGAAAACCGTCGATTGAAACGAGAATAAGCGGATGTCGAAACTGCGTCTCGACTGGCGGACGAAGCGCGGGAGCGCAACCGAGCAGACTACACAGCAGGACCAGCAGTGCTCGTATACCCATCGAAGTTTGCCCAGGGAAACCCTATCTTCGCGCAAACCGTCGGTGGGTTGCATGACGGACTTCATCGGATCGCTCGACAACGTCGGCAGAGAAGGTCAACCGCGTCTGACACAAGGGCGAACGTGCCACAACACGGCCAATGAAACGTCAGGCGTGGCGCAATCGCGCTGGCCCGAGTTGGCCGTCGATCTTCGCCACGGTTGGCGCAGCCACGAAGCCGCCACCAATCGCGACATCGAAATTGCGATAGGTTTGCAGCAAGCCGCCATAGACGTGCAAGGTCACTGCTGGCCGATGCGCGGAAAGATTCGTGCAGCGATGCGCGTGTCCGTCGGTGCCGCGGAAGGCGCATGATTGGCCTTCAGCGAGGACCGTCGTGCCACTGAAGTGCGGTTGCGTGCGACCGCGTTCGCCGGGCAGAAGTTCGTAATCGTCCACGCTGAGCGCGCCTTGCAGAACCATTTCGATGCCCCACAAGCCGGCGTGATCATGGATGGGTGTCGAGTACGCAGCCGGCCATACCATGAGCAGGCCGGTATAGCGGCCTTCGCATTCGCGTTCGTACAGCCACCGCGTGAAGTCATGCGGATGCTCATCGCACAGCGTACGCAGGACACGCCGATCCTTGGGCGAATACCAGGCAGCCTCACGCAAACCCTGGTGGACGTGGTCGAGGCAGAACTGCGCGCTACTCATGCAGTGGGCCATGTAGGCGCGAACACTGCGCGTGACATCCAGATCGACTGGCAACATGGGGGTACCCGATTCCATGATCCGAGTGTGAACTGCATCACAATTGACGTTAAGGATGCGCTAAGAAAAACAGACCGAGACGTGAGCTTGATGAAGCCACATCAGCAATGATCGGAACATGCTTGTTTTTGCATCAAAAAACTATTGCGGCAGTAACTACCGTGCCTTGGCTGTACAAGGCGATAAGCGGAGGACGCGCGATCCCCGCCGTGTGACGTGCCTGTCACACGAGCCCCTGGCGTGCATGAAATCGGATCCGCGTGTTGGTTGCCGACACCGCATCTGTTGCAGGCAATCGCGCACAAACAACCTGGAGATGCGCTGACTATCGACCGCGTTGCCTCATACGTCGGGATAAAGAGCGGCGTGCAAGTGCGCTTTCGCGCGCCGCCAGTCGCGGTTCAAAGTGCGCTCGCTGACCGATTGCATGATTGCGATATCGCTGACGCTCAGGCCAGCGAAAAAACGTTGTTCGACCAATTCCGCCAGGCGCGGTTCGTCGCTCGCCAACTGGTTCAAAGCCAGATCAAGACGCAGCAGATCGTCCGGCCCAAGCTCGGTGTCGACGACATGCGCTGCCGCATCGAGCGTTACCATGCGTAAACCCGCACCGCCTCGTTTGTCACTCACGCGTGCGCGCGCGTGATCGATCACGATCTGACGCATCGCCTTTGCGGCAAGCGCAAAGAAATGGGCGCGGCCTTTGAGATCGTGCGCAACCGGCTCGGCTTGCGCGAGTTTCAGGTAGGTCTCGTGCACCAAACCGGTGGTGTCAAGCGTATGTCCCGCGGACGCCGCGAGCTGGCGGTGCGCGACCTGCTTCAATTCGGCATAAACGCGATTGAACAAGGCCTGCACGGCAGCGGCTTCACCGCTGCCGGCGGCCAGGATCAACGCCGTGACTTCCCCCATTTGCGACGCCTCGTGCGCGATTGCTGGCCTTCAAGTATAGGGTAACTACCGCGACTTCCTGGCGCGATGCCGCCGCACTGTCAATCATGATCGAGCACACTATGGCGACCATGATCTGCTCGGTTTGGTTGATTGTCGGATTCGTGCGCACTCTCGATTGCCCCGGCGGCTGACGTCGCGACTGTGCACCAGTACATCGTTCATGAAAGAGGCTCGTTCAGCCGCGAATGAACGCAAGGTTTTTTGAATCCTTTCTGATGTTGGCTCCCTCTTGAGAATGAACGTCGCGGGACTGTTCCCGCTGCGCCACCGAATTTCTGTCATCAGGTGCCCATGCGACATGACCCCATGCTGATGGAATCCGCGCGTCAAGGCGATCTTGCGGCGCTGGAGCAATTGCTGGTGCTTTGCCGCCCCGAATTGCGCCGTATCGCCCAGTCGCAGTGCGCCAGCAGCGTAGACCCGGACGACGCAGTGCAAGAGTCCTTGTTGCTGATCTATCGGCGTATCGGTGCCTTGCGCACGCTCGCGTCGTTTCCAGGTTGGACGTTTTCGATCGTGCGGCGGGAATGTCAGCGACTGTTGCGGTCGATGCGCGGGGAATCCGCGCTGCCGGAGCCTGACCATTTGTTGTTTGCCTATACCGATCGTTACGACCTGCGCCGCGATCTGGCAGCGGCCATCCAGTCCCTGCCGGCGAAATACCGCGAAGCAATCATGCTGCGCGATTTCGAAGAATTTTCGATCACCGAGATCGCCGACCGATTGCTGCTGACTCGAGAGGCAGTAAAGAGCCGTATCCATCGCGGTCGCCAGATGCTGCAGGAGTATCTGGAAGATTGACCTCGTGCCCGAGCGTACTGCGCCGGGCTTTGAACTATGACGGAGAACACCATGAACAAGTACTTGTGCGGAATCGTCGCCGGCTTCATCGCCACCGTGGTTCTGTCCATCCTGATGTTGATTAAATCGATGATGGGCGTGCTGCCCGCACTTGACCTGATCGCCATGTTGTCAGGTATGGGCAACCGATGGATGCACCTGCCTGACACGCCCATGGTCGGCTGGATCATCCATTTCATGATCGGCACGCTGCTTTGGGGGATCGTGTTCGCCCTGGTTTACAAACCGCTGCCTGGTAACAGCCCCGTCGCCAAAGGCATGGTTTTTGGCGTGCTCGCGTGGCTGCCCATGATGCTCATTGCCATGCCGATGGCCGGCGCCGGCTTGTTCGGCATGCAGCTTGGGCTGATGGCACCGATGATGACGCTGGTCCTGCATTTGGTGTGGGGTGCGGTGCTTGGCGCCAGCTACGGTGGACTCAACCAAACGACAGCGCCCGCGTGAAGCCGTGGCCGGTGTGGTGAGGCCGCATTGCACTCGACATCGGACTTGCTGATGATCCTCGCCTTTTGAGCGGTTTCTGCGCGCATGAAAAAAAACGTCGCACTCATTCGTTGGCTGATCGTCCTCGTACTGCTTGGTGCGGTGGTGGCGTTCTTCGCATTCGGCTTGCAGCACCAGCTGAGTCTGGAAGCGCTGAAGGCACGCCAGCATGAACTGGAAGCCTATCGACACGCCAATCCGCTTTTGCTGGCCGGCGGATTTTTCGCGGTCTATGTGGCCGTTGCTGCGCTGTCGCTGCCGGCAGCCGCCTTGCTCACCCTGACGGCGGGCGCGGTGTTCGGGCTGCTCGAAGGCACGGTGCTGGTCTCCTTCGCCTCCAGCCTCGGCGCGACGCTGGCCTTCCTCGCCAGCCGTTTCGTTTTGCGCGACATCGTGCAGCAGCGTTTTGGCAAGCGTCTGACTGCAATCAACGAAGGCGTCCAGCGCGAGGGCGCGTTTTATCTTTTCACGCTGCGGCTGGTGCCGGTAATTCCGTTTTTCGTAGTGAACCTGGTGATGGGGCTGACCAGCTTGCCGGTGCGCACATTTTATTGGGTGAGCCAGCTCGGCATGCTGGCGGCGACCGTGGTGTTCGTCAATGCGGGTACCCAGCTGGCCAGCCTGCAAGCGCTGGCGGGCATTCTATCGCCGCGTATCATCGGCTCATTTGTCCTGCTCGGTGTATTTCCACTGCTGGCGCGATGGATCGTGGCACGCTTCAAGGCACGTCGCGTGTATGCGCGGTGGACGAAACCCCAGCGCTTCGATCGCAATCTGGTGGTAATCGGCGCAGGCTCGGCCGGACTGGTCAGCGCATACATTGCCGCCACTGTAGGTGCCAAGGTAACCCTGATCGAGAAACAGGCGATGGGCGGCGATTGCCTCAACACCGGCTGCGTGCCGTCCAAAGCGCTGATCCACAGCGCCCGACTGGCGGCGCGGGCCCGCGATGCAGCGCGATCCGGCGTGCACGTCGGCACGGTGCGGATTGATTTTCGCGCTGTGATGGAAAGTGTGCAGCACGCTGTCACTACCGTGGCACCGCACGACTCGGTCGAACGCTATCGGACGCTTGGCGTGGACGTGCAGCGAGGCAACGCCAGGATCATTTCGCCGTGGGTGGTGGAGGTCAACGGCAAGCCGATCAGCACCCGTGCCATTGTGATCGCGTCGGGCGCCGAGCCGCTGGTCCCACCGATTCCGGGCCTGCAAGATTCGGGCTACCTCACGTCTGAAACACTGTGGCAATTGCGTGAACTGCCGTCGCGGCTTGTCGTGCTGGGCGGTGGTCCGATTGGCTGCGAACTGGCGCAGGCGTTTGCGCGGCTGGGTTCGCACGTGACCCAGGTCGAGGCGGCGGACCGCCTGCTGTTGCGCGAAGATGACGAGGTTTCAGCATTCGTGCAAGCGCGATTGAGCGCTGACGGGGTGGATGTCCGGACTGCGCACAAGGCAGTCGCTGTAGAGGAGGAGGGCGACGCACGCGTATTGGTTTGCGAAGCCGGAAGCGAGCGCGTGCGAGTTCCCTACGACGCGCTGCTGGTGGCCGTTGGCCGCAAGCCCCGCACCACCGGCTTCGGGTTGGAGGAACTGGGTATCCCCGCAACGAAGACGGTCGATACCGACGCGTATCTCGCCACGCTCTACCCGAACATTTATGCCTGCGGTGATGTCGCCGGTCCGTACCAGTTCACCCACATCGCTGCACATCAGGCCTGGTACGCGACAGTCAACGCGTTGTTCGGCCAGTTCCGTCGGTTCCGGGTCGACTACTCGGTGATCCCGGCAGTCACCTTCGTCGACCCCGAAGTCGCACGCGTTGGCCTCAATGAGCGCGAGGCGAAGGAACAGGACATCGCCTTCGAGGTAACGCGGTATGAGCTCGGCGAACTGGATCGTGCGATCACCGAAGATCATGCACACGGCTTCGTCAAAGTGCTGACCGTACCCGGCAAGGATCGTATCCTCGGCGCCACCATTGTCGGTCAGCATGCGGGCGAGATGCTGGCCGAATTTGTGCTGGTGATGCGTCACGGATTGGGTTTGAACAAGATCCTCGACACCATCCACGCTTATCCGACGTGGTCTGAGGCGAACAAGTACGCGGCTGGCAACTGGAAAAAAGCGCATGCTCCCAAGCGCGTATTGGCCTGCCTGGCGCGTTATCACGCCTGGCGATTGAAGTGAATTTCGTCATGACAGTTAATCACCCGCGACTGCCGTTACTGCGGTTGCTTGGCAGCGCCATTGGTCAGAAGGATTCCCGGTGAACGCTGTCGTTTCTCCTATACCCATGTCCTTTGCACGCACATTGCGCCAGCACGGGCTGGCGCTGCCGCGTACCCGCTTGGAAATCCTGCAGGTCAACGTCGGCAAGCTGTGCGACCTGGCGTGTCAGCACTGCCATGTCGAGGCAGGTCCCAACCGCACCGAGATCATGCAGGCGGTTACGGTCGAGCGCGTCCTGACATTGCTGGCCAACGCCCCGGCTGTGCATACGCTGGATCTCACCGGCGGCGCGCCGGAACTCAATCCGCATTTCCGTACCCTGGTGCGCGAGGCGCGGGCCATGGGCAAGACGGTCATCGATCGCTGCAACCTGACCGTGTTGTTCCGCCCGGGGCAGGAGGACACTGCCGACTTTCTGGCGCGCCAAGGCGTAAAAGTGGTCGCTTCGTTGCCGTGCTACACCAAGGCCAACGTCGAGCGACAGCGCGGCCAGCATGTGTTTGATCCCAGCCTTCGCGCACTGCATCAACTCAATGCACTGGGATACGGACACGCGGATTCCGAACTGGAGCTTGATCTGGTCTACAACCCGCTCGGCGCCAGCCTGCCGCCGTCGCAAGCGGATTTGGAGGCGACCTATCGGCGCGAGTTGGCCGAGCATTTCGGCATCGTGTTCAACCACCTGTTCACGCTCACCAACATGCCGATCAAGCGCTTCTTGCATCTGCTGGAAAGGGAAGGGCGCTACGACAGCTACATGCACACCCTGCTCGATGCGTTCAACCCGCAGGCCGCGCTGGGCGTGATGTGTCGCAATCTGTTGTCGGTGAGCTGGGATGGGCAGCTGTTCGATTGCGACTTCAACCAGGCGCTGGAGCTGCCATTGGGCGGGCGTCAGCGCAGCGTGTGGGACATCGAAACACTCGTCGATATCGAGCGCGAGCCACTCGCCTTTGCCACTCATTGTTACGGGTGCACCGCCGGCGCGGGCAGCTCCTGTGGAGGATCGCTAACATGAACGTGGAACGGGAAGATCACACTGGCATCGCTGCCGAAGAACAGCAATCGGCAGTACGGAACTACTACGGCGAGACGTTGCAATCGAGCAACGATCTGCGCACGACGGCGTGTTGCAGCATTGATGCCATGCCAGAACATCTGCGCGTGATCCTGGCGCAGTTGCATCCGGAAGTTCGCGATCGCTTCTATGGATGCGGCTCGCCACTTCCAGCCGCTCTGGACGGCGCTACGGTGCTTGACCTGGGTTGTGGCAGCGGTCGCGATGCCTACCTGCTGTCAAAACTGGTTGGCGAAAGCGGTCGCGTGATCGGCGTCGACATGACTGCACAGCAGTTGGAGGTTGCGGAACGGCACCGCGATTTCCACGCACAGGCGTTTGGCCATGCCCGTTCAAACGTCACCTTTAAACTGGGTGACCTGACCGACCTGGCGGCGCTGGGTATCGATGACGCGTCGATCGACGTAGTCGTGTCCAACTGCGTGTTGAATCTGGTACCGGACAAGCGCCGAGCGTTTGCCGAGCTAGTGCGCGTGCTCAAGCCCGGCGGCGAACTGTTTTTTTCCGACGTCTACAGCGACCGCCGTCTGCCGCGTGCGCTACTCGCCGATCCGGTACTGCTCGGCGAGTGTCTGGCCGGCGCGTTGTACGTGGAAGATTTCCGTCGCCTGCTGGCCGAACTGGGCATTGCCGATACGCGCGTGTGCGCGCGCAGCCCGATCGAACTGACCGACGAAGCGATCGAGCGGCGGATCGGTTTCGCATCTTTCGAATCGATCACCTGGCGCGCCTTCAAATTGCCGCTCGAAGATCGCTGCGAAGACTACGGACACGTTGCCACTTATCTCGGATCGATGCCCGCGTACCCGCATCGATTTGCGCTGGACGACCATCATCTGTTCCAGACCGGCCAGCCTCTGCGCGTTTGCGGCAACAGCGCCGACATGTTGGCAGGTAGCCGTTACGCCGCGCATTTTCGCGTGGAAGGCGACAAGCAGCGTCACTTTGGTCTGTTCGACTGCGCTCCGGTGGCACCGGCGAGTGGATCGGTCAGCTGCTGCTGAGGATGATCGCCAGTCCCATCAATTCCCCGACGCGGTGTTCGCTATCGGTGATCGTGCCGCGGGCAGCGGGCGAGACCGAGGGGCAAGGATTGTTACGCCAGCTCACAGCTTTGCCGGTCGGCAGCGAGGTGATCGTGGTGTGCGCCGACGACGAGTCCTACCCCGCGCCAACGGATTGGCCGGCGCACCTGCGCTATCGCGAGTGCCATGCCGAGCCCGGGCGTGCCAGGCAGCAGAATCTCGGTGCCCGCGTGGCTACGTGCGACTGGTTGTGGTTCCTGCATGCCGACTCACGCTTGCGGCCGGAGTGTCTGCACGAGCTGCAACAATTTCTGGCCGAAGGCACCGACGCGTTGGGTTGGTTCACGCTGGGTTTTCGCAATGATGGTCCGCGCTTGACGGTGTTGAACGCCGCGGGTGCCAACTTGCGCGCGCGCTGGCTGGGGTTGCCGTTCGGCGATCAGGGGTTGGTGTTGCCGCGACATTGTTTCGAGGCCGCGCACGGATTTAATGAGCGAGTACCGCACGGCGAAGATCATTCGCTGGTGTGGGCCTTGCGTCGTGCTGGCCTGCCGCTTCGACGTATTCCCGCATTGCTCGAAACCAGCGCACGCAAATACGCGCGGCACGGCTGGCTGGCAACCACCTGGCGGCACTGGCAGCTCACCGTCGCGCAGATTTGGCGAGTCCGACATGAAGCACATCGGGTACAAACGTGACCTCGGCGCTCGCCATCTTCGTCAAGACTCCGGCACTTTCGCCGGTGAAAACACGTCTGGCCGCCACGCTGGGGTCAGCGGAGGCGACCCGGTTTTACATGCTCGCCGCAGCGGCGACGGCCGCCGTAGTCCGAGCCTGCCAGCCGGCCCTCATTCCGTACTGGGCGGTGGCCGAAACCCGTTCGCAGACAGACACGACGTGGCAGGGGTTTGCGCATCTCTGGCAGGGCGAAGGCGATCTCGGTGCGCGCATGCATCATGTCTACGCCGAACTCCTGGCTCAACATGACCGAGTGCTGCTGATCGGTGCCGATTCGCCGCAGCTGACGCCCATCCTGCTCAAACGTGCCGTTACCGCACTGGAAGACGAGAACGCGCCGTTCGTACTCGGCGACGCGGCCGACGGCGGCTTCTGGCTGTTCGGCGGTCGTCTGCCGATTCCGCGCAGGGTGTGGATCGGAGTGCGTTATTCACAGGCGGATACTTCTGCGCAGCTGCGCAGTGCACTCGCGGCGTTCGGCGGAGTCGCCACCTTGCCCGAATTGACCGATGTCGATCATGGGACGGATCTGGCCCACCTCCTCGAGGCGCTCGGCGCCTTGTCGAACCTGCTGCCCGAGCAGCGTGAGTTGGCTGCTTGGCTGCAAATCGCGCTGGATCACCTCGCTTCGGCGCGCTCACATGAACGTCAGCGAGTTGACCTGAGCGGCTGAAGCAGCAAATTTCGCAAGCGCTGGGCGTCCGCATCACGAAACTCCTCCAATCCCAAAGGCATGGTCTCCTGCGATTGTTGCGGCTGCGCGGTGTAGCTGCCGAGCAAGCGATCCCACCACGAGACATGGAAGCCAAAGTTGCTGTCATGTTCCTCGCGCAGCACCGAATGGTGGATGCGGTGCATGTCCGGCGTCACGAAGACCCATCGAAGCCAGGCATCGAGTCGGAGCGGCAAGCGAAGGTTGGCATGAGTCATCAGCGAGAAGCTGCTCAGCACGATTTCAAACACCACGACGACGGTCGGCCCGACGCCCAGCAGCAGCACGGTCGCAATCTTGACTCCCATCGAAAACAGGATTTCCAGCGGATGAAAACGCACGCCGGAACTGACATCGAGGGCTATGTCGGTGTGGTGCATGCGATGCAGGCGCCACAGGAGACCGAACCGGTGCATGAGGCGGTGTTGGATATAAATCACGAGGTCCAGCACGACGAATGCGATCACGGCGGCGAGCCACGGAGGCATACGCACTAGATGCAACACTCCGACCTGTTCTGCCTGCGCCCACACCGCGGCATCCACTGCCAACCATGGCAGCAATAGACGCAGACACAGCGCGTCGATCAATCCCAGGCCGAGATTTGCCGGCCAACGGTGATTTCGACGTGGCGAAGCCGCATGTCGCGGCCAAAACCGTTCGGCGAGGGCCAGCAACGTCAGCAGCGAAAAGAACAACAACAAGCGAAAAGTGACGTCATTCATCGGCAGGGGTCGTGAGCGGGCAATTTTTTCGCCGCCAGGTTCATGAAGGGCGACTTTGCCCGTGATTGTTGCAGTGACACACCAAGGGAGGGCGGGGACAGGGGATCTTCAATCAACCGGGTTGGCCACCATCAAACGCTACTCGATCGACGCCAGCGCAGCCAGCTTCACCTGCCCGATATCGTTTGCGAGTTCCAGCCGCAGGCAAGACTTCGACGCCGTGCGCGACAGGGCGATGGCGATGGGGGTCGATTCCGTCGTTGCCAGATCGGTTGTGCGACAACGATTCGATCCTGGCCAGCAGCCACCCCGTAGGGCGGCGCACAGGGGAATCTGGATTTTGCAATCGAATCCATGCTTGTTTGAGCCAGCTTCGGAGAGGAAGGCTGACTAGTCTGCGGGATGGCGGTGTGCACTGCTCTTTCCCGTATGAACCATAGCAGTGGTCGTTTATCCCGAATCCCTGCTGCACATGGGCGCGGTGAATCTAATTGCCGCGTAAATCGATCCGGGCGCTCCATACCGCCGTATAGGTCAACTGAAGGAAAGCCACCATGAGCCGTTTTTTACGCATGTTCGCGCTGTTGGCACTGTGCCTGTCGTCGCAGGCGTTTGGCGCGATCATCACGGTGACATCCACCGACGACAGCATCACCCCTGCCGATGGCAAGATCACATTGCGTGAAGCGATCACCTCGATCAATGCCGGCAACGATCTAGGGGATTCCGATATTGCCGCGCAAACGCCCGGTGTTTACGGCACGAACGATATGATCCATTTCAATATTGCCGGTGGCGGCGTGCACACGATTGCGCCCGCGAGCCCTGTGCCGGATATCACCAAGTCGGTCTTGATCGATGGTTTTACGCAGCCTGGATCCAGCCCGATCGAAGTCGACCTCGCCGCAAGTACTGGAGATCTGCATATTGCCGCAGGCGCCGACGGCACCACCATCCGTGGGCTCGTTCTCAACAACCGCTACGACGAGATATCGGTGGCTGCCAGCAACGTCACGGTCGTTGGCAATTTCATCGGCACAGATCCATCCGGAACGATCGGCAAACACGGCACGATTGGCATCGTGGCGCAGGCGTTGCCCAATAATCTGACTGTGGGCGGCCCTGCCGCGGCAGATCGCAACCTAATTTCAGGTCACATTTTTTACGGCGTGGAGCTGCCAAATACAGGCACGACCACCGGCCATCTGATTCAGGGTAACTACATCGGCACCGACATCACCGGAACACTCAGCCTCGACACACCGACCTCCCTGCAGGCTGGACTTGTCGACATGGGCGGAGTCAGCATCCTCGGTAATCTCATTTCAGGAAACTCAAACTTAGGGATCCATACGGTCGCCGCCGTCACGTTGCAGGGCAATCTGATCGGAACGCAACGCGACGGTACGAGTCCGCTGCCGAACGGCCTCGGTCCGAACGGTCCCGGCGTGCTTCTGCAAGGGGCTGGCTCGACGGTGGGCGGCGCTGCAGCGGGACAGGCGAACATCATCGCGTTCAACAAGGGCGCCGGTATAAATGTGAATTACACCAGTTTTGGCAATCGTATTTCGCAGAACTCGATCTATTCCAACAACGCACTGGGGATTGATCTCACCGGGACCGGCATTCCCCTGGCCAACGACCCGATGGATCCAGATGCCGATTCCGGCAACCGCGGCCAGAATTATCCGGTGCTTACGTCTGCGGCCGTGGGTGGCGGAACGGCCGCTATCTCCGGCACGATCAACAGCAACCCAAGCACCGCCCTGCACCTGGAGTTTTTCGCCAATGTGGCATGCGATGCTTCAGGCTACGGCCAAGGCCAAACCTTCATCGGTGCAACCGATGTCACCACCGACGGCAGCGGCAACGCGGCCTTCGGACCGCTTGCGTTCGCCGGCGTGCCGCCTGGCCAGGGGGTAATCACGTCGACGGCGACCAACACTTCGGGCGATACCTCGGAGTTCTCGCAATGCCTGTCCGCATCGAGCGGAGTCACGCCGACAACCACGGCCGTGATGTCTTCCCTCAATCCCTCGACGGTGGGGCAGGCGGTGACGTTCACGGCGACAGTCACTTCAAGCGGCAGCACGCCGCTGACCGGCACGGTGCAGTTCAAGGACGGCACAACGAATCTCGGAGCAGCGGTGGCGTTGTCCGGCACGACAGCGGCATTCACGACGTCGACCTTGAGCGTCGGCACACATCCGATCACGGCTGTATATTCTGGCGATGCAAACAATGGCGGAAGCACTTCGCCGGTCCTCAATCAGGTGGTCAACAGCGTCGCGCCAGCCATTACAACGACTACCCTGACGTCGTCACTGAACCCGTCCTTGGTGGGTCAGGCGGTCACATTCACCGCCGTGGTGAATGGAGCGAGTCCAACTGGCACCGTGCAGTTCAAAGACGGCGCGACAGTGCTTGGCACTGGAACATTGGCGGCTGCAACCGCGTCGTTGACAACCTCCGCGCTCGCGATCGGAGCGCACCCGATCACAGCCATTTATAGCGGCGACACCACCAACGCACCGAGCAGTTCGCCCGTATTGACGCAGATTGTGATGGCTGTCGGAGGCGCCTCGCCACCAATATCTGCACCAACGCTTTCGCAATGGATGTTGCTGGCTCTGCTGGGCCTGCTCGGCGCAGTCGGCTTGATTCGTCTCGCCAGTTCCGTTCGGTAGAGAACGGGGGCCTGACTGGCCCCCGAACTCAATAGTTCGCCCCTTCTTCCCGAGGGAGAAGGGTTTCGATTTGCATTTGGCGGCCGTTATTCCATACACAGGTGTTTGGCTACGGTGACTCTTTCACTATTTTACATAATAGGCATTTCGCACTATTTACGATTGTCAGTACCGTGGTTGGCGCACCTCAATTCATGAGGGCTGGCTACGCCGGCGCAGCACGGCGTACAAAACAGGCATGACCAGCAGCACAAGCGGGA
>CAJDTR010000084.1_pt1 | contig 19234 bp, 17 predicted proteins | sample 7389891 | NCBI WGS metagenome assembly CAJDTR01 (sample SAMEA7055657, study PRJEB34461) | soil metagenome | biome: terrestrial ecosystem; feature: Peninsula; material: soil | place: Antarctica | collected 2016 | reverse complement strand
GGCTCGTCCTGCACATCGTGCGCGAGCGCGCCGCGGACGTTGACGAGTTCGTCACGCAGCCGGTCCATGGAATTGCGCAGATCGTGCAGCAGCCGATCGTGCACGGCAACAGCATCGTTCAAGCTGCCCATCGTGTCATCCACGAAGGCGATGCGCGTTTCAAGTTCGGTCAGGCGATCTTCCAGCGAAATCGACATCACGCGCAACCAGGCAATTTTTCTATCAGGTGCCGGCCATGTCGCGCCCCGATCGCGCCGGCGGCCTCTCGCTGGGCAAGCGCGAAATCGGCTGCCGCCATTTCACGCACAAGTTCGGCAAAACTGGTTTTTGGTGTCCAGCCCAGGCGCTCGCGCGCGAAGGTCGGGTCGCCCAGCAGCGTTTCCACTTCGGCCGGACGGTAATATTGCGGATGGATGCGCACGACGACATCGCCTTCCTTGATCGTCGCGTCGGCGCGGGTGACCTTGGCGACGACCGCGTATTCATCCGCGCCGCTGCCACGAAATTCAAGTTCCACGCCCATCTCGCGCGCGGACAGCACCACGAACTCGCGCACCGAATGCTGGATGCCGGTCGCGATCACGTAGTCGGTCGCCTCGTCCTGCTGCAGGATCAGGTACTGCGCCTCTACAAAATCCCGCGCATGGCCCCAATCGCGTTTCGCATCGAGATTGCCCAGATACAGGCAATGCTGCAGGCCGCAGAAGGCGCGCGCCAGGCCGCGCGTGATCTTGCGCGTGACGAACGTCTCGCCGCGAATCGGCGACTCATGATTGAACAGGATGCCGTTGCAGGCGTAAAAACCGTAGGCCTCGCGGTAGTTGACGGTGATCCAGTACGCATACAGCTTGGCCACGCCGTACGGCGAACGCGGATGGAACGGTGTGGTTTCGCGCTGCGGCGTCTCGCGCACAAGACCATAGAGTTCGGAAGTGGACGCCTGGTAAAAACGGCAGCGGTCGCCGAGGCCGAGGCTGCGCATCGCCTCCAGCACGCGTAGAGCACCCAGGCCATCCGCGTTAGCGGTGTACTCGGGTTCCTCGAATGACACCGCGACATGACTCTGTGCGGCAAGGTTGTAGATTTCATCCGGCTTGATCTGCTGGATCACGCGCAGCAGGCTCAACGAATCGGTGAGGTCGCCATAGTGCAGACGAACGCCGCGTTGACCTTCATCCAGTTCGTGGTACAGGTGATCGATGCGTTCGCTGTTGAACGACGACGCGCGGCGCTTGAGACCGTGAACTTCGTAGCCCTTGGCCAACAACAACTCGGCCAGATAGGCTCCATCCTGGCCGGTGACGCCGGTAATCAATGCACGTTTGGCATCCATCTGCGTTCTGTCCTTGTACCGTGACGTCGTTTGCGAGGAAAGCGATGGTAGCGATGGCAGTCGTCAAGGTACAGCAATCGTCCAGCCGCGCTGCGAAACACGCTAGCTCAAACCCCTTGCGATGCTGCGGCCACGACCAATGCCGTAATAGGCCAGACCTGCGGCTTCCACCGTGGCAGGCTCGAAAATATTGCGGCCATCGAAGATCACTGGCGATTTCAGCGTAGCGCGCACGCGCTCCAGATCCGGACTGCGAAACGCTTTCCATTCGGTCACGATGACCAGCGCATCGGCGCCCTCAAGCGCAGCGTACGCCTCCTCGCATACGGTCAGGTCCGTTCGCTCGCCATACAGACGTGCGGTTTCCGATGCTGCCTCCGGATCGTAAGCGCGCACATGCACATCAGCCGCCCAAAGCTGCTCAAGCAGGGTGCGGCTCGGTGCCTCGCGCATATCGTCGGTATTGGGCTTGAATGCCAGCCCCCACAACGCGATCGTGCGGCCAGCAAGGGCGCCACCGAAATGCCGTTCGAGCATCGTGAAAAGCTTTTTCTTCTGCGCCGCATTGACCGCTTCGACGGCGCTCAGCAGGCGCGGCTCGTATGCGTGCGCGCGCGCCGCATGCTCGAGCGCCTTGACATCCTTGGGAAAACACGAACCACCATATCCGGCACCGGGATAAATGAAGTGATAACCGATGCGCGGATCCGAACCAATGCCGCGGCGCACTTGCTCGATGTCGGCGCCTACCTGTTCGGCAATGTTCGCAATCTCGTTCATGAAACTGATCTTGGTCGCCAGCATCGCATTCGCTGCGTACTTGGTCAGCTCGGCCGAGCGCACATCCATCAGCACGATGCGTTCGTGATTGCGGTTGAACGGCGCATACAACATCTTCAGCAGATCGACCGCACGCACGCTGTCTGCGCCGACCACGATTCGATCCGGGCGCAGGCAGTCCTGCACCGCATCGCCTTCCTTGAGAAATTCCGGATTGGAAACCACGTCAAACTCGATTGGGCTGCCGCGTTCGGCCAACTGCCCAGCAATCGCCGCTTTCACCGCGTCCGCAGTGCCGACCGGGACCGTTGATTTGTTGACCACCACCACATACCGCGAGAGCGCTGCGCCGATCGTGCGCGCGACGGTCAGCACATGCGAAAGATCGGCGCTGCCATCCTCGTCCGGCGGAGTACCGACCGCGATGAAAATGACCTGCGCGTGTTCGATCGCAATGGAAGCATCAGTAGTGAACGCAAGCCTGCCATTGGCACGGTTGGCGCGCACCAGCGCTTCCAGACCGGGCTCGTAAATGGGCACCTCGCCCAGCTCGAGCCGGGCAATCTTGTGCGCATCCACATCGACGCAAACGACGTTGTTGCCGACTTCGGCCAGACACGTGCCGGTAACCAGGCCGACATAACCGGTTCCAAAAATCGTCACGCGCATGCGGGCATTCCCTGGGCAACAAACTCGACGAGAACGGGAATTCTAGCCCGCTGAAACACCAAAGGCGCGCCGGTTCGCGGCGCGCCTCTGGCAGGTATCGTTTGCGCTTTACTTCTTGGCGGGCTTGGCTGCCGGCACCGGCTTGGCCGGCATGGCTTTGCCATCAGCGGCCTTGGCAGCCGGCTTCTCGGCCGGGTTCTCGATGCCGAGCAATTCAACCTCGAATATCAGCGTTGCGTTCGGACCGATCGGGCCCGGCGCGTTTTCACGATAAGCAAGGTCAGCCGGCACAAACAGCTTGTACTTGGATCCGACCGGCATCAATTGCAGGCCTTCGCTCCAGCCTTTGATCACGCCGTTAAGCGGGAACGTCGCCGGTTGGCCGCGATCGTAGGAACTGTCAAATTTGGTGCCGTCGATCTTGGTGCCCAGATAATTGACCTTGACCGTGTCGGTGGCCTTCGGCTTCGGGCCGGTGCCTTCCTTCTCGACCAAGTACTGCAAGCCCGACGCGGTTGTCTTCACGCCCTTGGCGGACTTGTTCTTGGCCAGGAACTCGGCCCCTTCGGTCTTGTTCTTGTCCGCCTCGACCTTCTGTTCTGCGACACGCTTTGTCTGCATCTGCTGCATGAAGGATTGACGAACCGCCAGCGCTTCCTCAGTGGTGAGCGAAGTCTTTTCGCCTTTGAGCGTCGCTTCCAACGCCTGCTCGACAACCTTGATATCAATGTCGTCCTTGATCTGGGTAAGGCCGCGACCGATGTCCATGCCGACCATGGTGCTCACCTTGTTCTTGTCGATCGCAACGGGCGTCTTGACCGGTGCCGGCGCCATGCCCGGTGCCATCGGCGCGGCTTTCATCTCCGGCTCCGCAGCAATCGCGCTGCCGAACGCAAAACTGGCCGCAAGCGCGGCAACAAGGGTCTTCTGCACGAAACGCGTCATGTCTACTCCTGAAGGTTTACGGATTGTCTTGCCGGACTGCTTGCCCGACGGGGCCGCAATGAAGCGTGCGTCCGACCGTTGTACGGGGCCGCGTATTGTGTACGGCGCGCAGGGCGTTGGCAAACGAGGTCGTGCGGCACGCTAAACTTCCCCGATGCTGAGCTTTGAGAGCCTTAATCTGCGCCGGGGTTCCCGACTCTTGCTGAACGGCGCGAATTTTCTCGTTCATCCGGGCTGGCACGTCGGCCTGACCGGGCGCAATGGCAGCGGCAAAAGCAGCCTGCTCGCCTTGATTGGCGGCGAGTTGGCCCCCGACAGCGGCAATTTCAACCGCCCGCGTGAGTGGACGCTGGCGCACGTGCGCCAGCAAACCGGGACTTCCGATCGATCTGCGCTCGACCACGTACTCGATGGCGATGTCGAATATCGCAGGCTCGAGCACGCGCTTGGCATTGCCGAAGCCGCTCACGATGCCGCGCGTCAAGCCGAATTGCACGATTCCCTGCACGCCATCAGTGGTTACGCTGCGCGCGCACGTGCAGGCGAGTTGTTGTTTGGACTGGGTTTTGCCGCTGGCGACGAATCGCGCCGGGTTGCAGAATTTTCCGGTGGCTGGCGCATGCGCCTCAATCTTGCTCAGGCCTTGATGTGCCGGTCGGATCTGCTCTTGCTTGACGAACCGACCAATCATCTCGATCTGGATGCGGTGCTGTGGCTGGAGCAATGGCTGCGCCGATATCCGGGCAGCTTGATCGTCGTCTCGCATGATCGGGAATTTCTCGATCAGGTGGTTTCGCATGTGCTGCACATCGCAGATGCACAGGCCGAGCTGTTCACAGGCAGCGTCAGCGCGTTTGAACGCAAGCGTGCCGAGCGGATCGCGCAACAGCAGGTCGCGCATGAGCGCCAGCAGATCGAGCGCGCGCGGTTGCAGCGTTTCGTCGATCGCTTCAAGGCGCAGGCAACCAAGGCGCGCCAGGCGCAAAGCCGGGTCAAGGCACTCGAACGCATGACCGAGATTGCCGCGGTGCGAGCCGAATCGGGTATCGAGTTCGAATTCATGACGCCCGCTGCCCTGCCCGACCCGCTGCTCACCCTCGACGACGCATCAATCGGTTATGGCGAAAGCCGCATTGTGGACAAAGTACGCTTGTCGTTGCGTCCTGGCGACCGCATCGGATTGCTCGGTGCAAACGGCGCTGGCAAGTCGACCCTGATCAAGACGATTGCCGGCGTGTTGTCGCCGTTATCAGGTTCGCGTTTGGCCAACAAGGGTATCGCGATCGGCTATTTCGCCCAGCACCAGGTCGAACAACTCGACAACGATGCGACTGCGGTGCAGCACATATTGCGCATGCAGCCGGCATTTGGCGAACAGGCCGCGCGTGATTTTCTTGGTACGTTCGGCTTTGCCGGGGAGCGCGCACTAGCCTCTGTGCGGGGGTTTTCCGGCGGCGAGAAGGCGCGACTCGCCCTCGCCCTGATTGTGTTCGAGCGCCCCAACCTGTTGCTTCTCGACGAACCGACCAATCATCTGGATATCGACACGCGTGAGGCGTTGGCCGAGGCGCTGCAGGATTTTCCAGGTGCGGTGGTGCTGGTCGCGCACGATCGCGGTCTGCTGCGGGCGGTCTGCGACGACTATCTGCTCGTACGCGAGCACTCCGTGCAACCGTTCGATGGCGATCTGGACGACTACGCGCGTCTTGTGCTTCGCGGCGCGAACGTAACCAGCGTCGCTGCAGAGGTGGGCTCCGATTCGCGCCGCGAAGGACGCCGCGATCGTGCCGAGCAGCGCGCGCGTTTGGCGCCGCTGAGAAGCGAGATCAGTCGGATCGAGAAGGACATCGCGGCACTGGAGGCGGATCGCATCCGCATGCAGTCCGAGCTTGCCGATCCAGCGCTTTATGCAAACGGGCGCAGCGAGACTATCGCCGCGTTGGTCGTGCGCCAGGGGCGGCTCGCGCATGAGATTGCGTCGCTTGAGGACGCTTGGCTGGACGCGCATTCGGCGCTCGATAAAGCCCTCCAAAGCTGATTTCCGTCGCCCTTGAAGTCTTTGCTTGACATCGATGTTTATGGTGTTATAGTTCACTACATCACTACTTCATCAACGACGTAGACAACACGTCGAATTCTTCCGCTCCCACTTAGCTGAGGGTGTCATGTCAAACCGTCTTGCCCATCTCTTGCTGCTGTCCACCGGCCTTTGCACGACCGGCGTGATCATCGCCCTGTCATCCCCGGGCATCGCTACACGCGCCCAGGTCGTGATGCCGGTCTCGGCGCCCGCAACAATCGTCGCACGCAGCCCAACCATGGTGTTGCTTCCAACCATTGTTGTACATCCCGACGAGCTCGTGCCGACCTTGGCTACCATCACCGTGCACGCCTCTTTGGCACACGACCCAGTCGACAAGACTGATGTCAGCGCAAGCGCCTATGACGTCGCCAGCCATACCGCTGTTTCGGCGCTGGTTTCGCTGCCCGGCAGCTCCTTCGACATGCCCTACTATTCCTTCGGCAAAAGCTTGCGCCGCGTGAGCAAGGAATGACCCTGATGAGCATGACCTGGAACGATTCGACGCCGATCTACCGTCAACTGCGCGACCGCGTGGTGGCGATGATTCTCGATGGCGTCCTCAAACCCGGCGATCCATTGCCGTCGGTGCGTCAGGTAGCCGGTGATTTCCAGATCAATCCGATCACCGTGTCCAAGGCATATCAGGAATTGGTCGATGAAAATCTGGTGGAAAAACGAAGGGGACTGGGCATGTACGTGAACGAAGGCGCGCGCGATGCGCTGATGAAATCCGAACGCGAGCGTTTTCTGCGCGAGGAATGGCCAGCGCTGCACGCGCGCCTCGCCCGCCTCGGCTTGAGCCTCCAGCAACTCATGGAAGAAGCCAAAATCGGGGAAGTCAAATGAGCGCAAACATCTCCAATCCGATCATCCGCGCACGCGGTTTGTCGAAACAATACGGGAATACCAAAGCGCTCGATGCGGTGGACTTCGACATTGAATCGGGTCGTATCGTCGGCTTGATTGGCCCCAACGGTGCCGGCAAGACCACAGCACTCAAGGCAATTCTGGGACTCACCGATTTCGAGGGCGAGCTGTCCGTGCTCGGCTTCGATCCCCGGTCGCAGCGCACTCAACTGATGGAACAGGTGTGCTTCATCGCCGACGTTGCCGTTTTGCCGCGCTGGATTCGCGTGCGTGAAGCGATCGAGTTTGTCGCCGGTGTGCACCCGCGTTTCTCGCCCGCCAAATGCCAGGCATTCCTCGCGCATACGAAGATCACCCCAGGAATGAAAGTGCGCGAATTGTCCAAGGGCATGATCGTGCAGTTGCACCTGGCCCTTGTGATGGCGATCGACGCCAAACTGCTGGTGCTCGACGAACCCACGCTTGGTCTCGACATTCTGTATCGCAAGTCGTTTTACGAAAATCTGCTGTCGGATTATTTCGACGAAAACAAGACCATCATCGTGACCACGCATCAGGTCGAGGAAGTGGAAAACATTCTCACCGATCTGATGTTCATCAACGGCGGCAAGATCGTCGTTGCGGCCACGATGGAGGAAGTCGGCGAACGCTATATCGAGGTGATGGTCAATCCCGACAACGCCGCCGCCGCACGAGCCCTCAAACCGCTCAACGAACGCCAGATTTTCGGCAAATCGATCTTCCTGTTTGACGGTGCGGACCGCGCACGCCTGGCCGAACTCGGCGAATTGCACAAGGCGAGCGTTGCCGACCTGTTCGTCGCGACCATGAAAGGAACCTACGCATGAACACTTTTCCTCTTCTGCTCAAGCGCGAATACTGGGAGCACCGGGGCGGCTTTGTGTGGACGCCGTTCTGGATCACCAGCGCGTTCCTCATCATTACCGTGCTCGTCATCATCAGTGCGGAGGTTTTCCGCGCCCAGGCAGGCATCCATGTCGCCGGGTTTTCGCTCGATGACTTGCGCGGCAGCATCAGCGCGACGGATATCGCGCAGGCCGGCAACGGCCTGGACATGTCGCAGCTCGTGTTCGCCGGCATGACCTCGGTCGGACTTTTCTTCGTCACGTTCTTTTACCTGCTCGGTGCGCTCTATGACGATAGGCGCGATCGCAGCGTACTGTTCTGGAAATCGCTGCCGGTGTCCGATACCGCGACCGTCGCATCGAAGGCGCTGACTGCCATGCTGGTGATGCCTGTGATTGCGCTCGCGCTATCAACCGTGGCTTATCTGGCGTTTCTGATCGTTATTTGCCTGTGGGCCGGCGTGCATGGTTTGAACGCATTTCCGGTCGTGTTTGCAGCCCACCCGATCGGCATGTTCCTGCGTCTTGCCGCCACCTTGCCCATCGGCGCACTGTGGGCCTTGCCGACCATCGGGTGGCTGCTGTTCTGGTCCGCCTATGCGCGCAGCAAGCCGTTTCTGTGGGCCGTCCTGCTGCCGGTTGTCGCACTCATTGCCAACTGGTGGATCGGTTTGCTCGGAGGCCCGCACATGAGTGGCGATGTACACCTTGCATCGATTCTCGGGCGCCTCCTGTTCAGCATAATTCCAGGGAGCTGGCTATCGATGTCAACCGGCGGCGACGGTCCGAACGTCTGGTTCAAACCGGATGCAGGCCACGTCATCGGCAGCCTCGACCCAAGCCATCTCTATGCCGTGCTGGCGACATCCAACCTGTGGATTGGCGTCATCGCCAGCCTCGTCCTGCTCGCAGGCGCGATCTGGTTTCGTCGTCGTCGCATCGAAACTTCGGTCTGAAAGACCCAATGAACCGGCGGGACGCGAGCCTTGCGTCTCGCCGTCAACGGAGAACCGCATGATCATCATCCACCGCTCCACTTTCGCATTCGCCTTCACCCTGCTGCTGGCTGCCTGCAATAACGGCAACCCGGGCGATTCCAACGCCGTGCGACGTCACTTCTCGATCGACAACGGCGCCGTCGCGGTACATGCAGCGGGAGCGGCCGACGCCATCGTCGATCCCGCCGGCAACCTCAGTATCGGCGGCAAGTCGGTTGACACGACAGCGGCGCAACGCACCCTCCTCGCCCATTACCACGCAGAAGTGTTCACGTTGCGCAACGAAGGCATCGCGCTCGGCCGAGCCGGCATCAAGACGGCGGGCACCGCAGTCGCAAGCGTGGTCGAAGGTCTGGCAAGCGGCGACCCGAACACCATCGGCGACAAGGTCGAAGCGCAGGCAAAGCAGGTCGAGGCGCACGTGGGCAATTTGTGCGACACGCTGCGCGATCTTCGTTCAACGCAGGAACTGATCGTCCGTCAACTACCGGCATTTCAAGCTTACGCGACGATCAACGCCGACGAGGTCGATCACTGTCGCTGAACCAAAGACGTGGCGAGCGCAGTGGGGTGCGACCACTCGCGCAGATTAGCGAAGCAACGCAAAAAAAGGCCGCGCAATGCGGCCCTTTTTCTTCTACCGTAGCGCGCGAACCGATCAATGCACGGTGTCGTTCAACACCTTGTACTTGCGGTAATCGGATGCCCATCATTGAGGTTTTTTTCCAGTGCCAAACGTGCGGCTGCATCCGCGGCAGGTTCGCGTACTTCGAGCGAGTTCGTCACCTGGCTGAACTCACGCCGCACGCTGCCGTCGCCGCGTATGGCTGACACCACCTGATAACGATCGGTCGCCAGCGGCTTCAACTCCGTGCGCCGCAGGTCGAGATTGCCGTCGACCCAATACAACGCAAGGCGACGACCTTCTCGGCGCGTGACGGCCTTGACAGCACCATCGACGTACAAGGTATCGCCCGATTGCAGCGATGCGACCGGCAAGCTGCCATCAGCGGGACGACCTTCGTTAAGCGACTTTTCGAGACGGGCGCGGGCCGATTCGATATCGGATGCTGCGGGCGATGCGGGCGCCACCACGGACGCTGGGGGAGCCGCGGCAACGACAGCAGGGGAAACTGCCGCCGGCTTCGGTGCAGCCGCGCGTGCGGCGGCCGCGGTTTGCTGCGCGAGACGCGCGGTCGCCAATTCAGCTTCGGCCTTGGCCTTCTCGGCCTCCGCACGACTCTTGTCCGCGTCCGCCTTCGCCTTGTCCGCATCAGACCTGCTCTTGGCCGCTTCCGCTCTGGCTTTTTCCACTTCGGCCTTGCTCTTCTCGATCTCGGACTTGTCTGCCTTCACGGATTCCGCGGCGGCTGGACTAGCGGACTTGTTCTCCACGCGCACCAGCACGCTTTCGTAAAACCCGTCGCGCAACACCAGATCCGCGTTGCCGCCCGCGTGAACCTTGGCTGCAATCTTCGCGTGCCATTCCGGCGGCGCCGTGATGACCAGTTTGTTGCCCGACGCAACAGCTGCGCGTCCCAGAGCGGCAAGCGCGGAGTCGGCCTTGCCGCTCTGGAAACTCGCGCCGCTGATATCAGTGTTCTGCTGGGCATATGCACTGGTCGCGACCAGTGCGCTGGCAAGCATGAGTTTTTTCAACATTTGACAAGCTCCGGTTTCTTCGTTCTTGAGCAAAGGGAAAGACGGACAGCCGTTAGCGACCGTCGCCGCTGGCGGACGATCCACCGCGCGTTCAACGAAGCAGTGTGGCGTGGAACTGCGTAGTCCGCATGTGCCGTTCGCCACAAACGCTGCGCGACCTCGAAAAAAATCGTCACAAATTGACGCGAACTGCACGGCACTGGCGGTACCAGTGGTACTCCACCTCAACCGACCGATCATCGCATTCAAGCACGCCGCACTTGCAGCATTCGTGCCGTGACGCGTGCGTCAGCGGCTACCTGGGCCACCGTGAATGCCGCCCTTGGTCAACGCGGCCGGATCAAGCAGCTTCTCCAGTTGCGCACGCGACAAACCCGTTGTCTCCAACGCGACATCGAGAATCGGCCGACCTTGCTTGTAGGCTTGCTTGGCCGTAGCTGCGCCCTTGTCGTAGCCGATGGCGGAATTTAGAGCGGTCACCAGGATTGGATTGCGCTCGAGCGCTTCCTTGATCTTGTCCTCGCGCACCTTGAAACCCGCAATCGCCTTGTCGGCAAGCAAGCGCGAGGCATTGGCGAGCAACTCCACCGACTGCAACAGATTGAGGGCAATCACCGGCAACATCACGTTGAGCTGAAAATTGCCGCTTTGTCCGGCAATCGTGATGGTGGCGTCATTGCCGATCACCTGCGCACACACCATCGCCATCGCTTCGGGAATCACCGGGTTGACCTTGCCCGGCATGATCGAGGAGCCCGGCTGCAACGCCGGCAACTCGATCTCGCCCAGACCCGCGAGCGGGCCGGAATTCATCCAGCGCAAATCGTTTGACATTTTCATCAGCGAACAGGCCAGCGTCTTCAGTTGGCCGGAGAGTTCGACCGCGACATCCTGCGAACTGATGCCCTCGAAATAATTGTCGGACGCCTCGAATTTCACGCCAGTCATCTTGGTCAGCTCTGCGCTGATTGCGGGCCCGAGTTGCATATCCGCGTTGATACCGGTACCAACTGCGGTGCCGCCCTGCGGCAATTTGCGCATGCGCTTCAACGCGTCGTTGAGGCGCTCGATATTCGAACGGATCTGCGCGGACCAGCCACCGAGTTCCTGGCCGAAGGTGACCGGCATCGCGTCCATCAGATGGGTGCGGCCGGTTTTGGCGACCTTCTTCAATTCCTTGGCGCGCACATCCAGCGTTTTCTTCAGATGCGCCAAGGCCGGCAACAATTTCTGGCTGACCGTGAGCGCCGCGCTGACCTGGATCGCGGTCGGGATCACATCGTTCGACGACTGCCCGTTGTTGACATCGTCGTTCGGATGCACCGTGGTGCCGCCCGCCGCACAGACATGCGCAATGACCTCGTTCGCATTCATGTTTGACGAGGTGCCCGAGCCGGTCTGGAACACATCGATGGGAAATTGTGAATCGAATTCCCCTGCGGCCACTTGCGCCGCCGCCTTGCGAATCGCCTTTGCAGAGGCAGTTTTGAGATGACCGAGATCCGCATTGGCTTGCGCCGCCGCGGATTTTATGAGGCCGAGTGCGCGGATGAATTCGCGCGGCATGGCGAGACCCGAAATCGGAAAATTATCGACCGCTCGCTGCGTCTGCGCGCCGTATAACGCGTCGTCGGGGACTTTCAGTTCGCCCATGCTGTCGCGCTCGATCCGGTACTGGCTCATCACGTGCCTTCTTCAAAAAAGGGAAACATCGATTATAGCGATGATGCGCGCCGCCCCAGTGTGAGCGGCGAAAGTGGCGATGCTTTCTGGAGCTGGCCCAAAAGCACGAAACCCTTGCCGCAGCTCCCGCGCGGGCACACGCAACGCTGCAGAGCCAAGCGTGCCGCAATGTGGGCTAAAATACCGGCGTGTATTCGCACCGTCCGTAATGCTTCAAAACCTGCTCCCAACGGTGCGGGCGTATTGCTTGCCCTGCTGAACGGCTTTTTTCGTCGCTACGGGGTTTTTGCCGGTCAAGTTGCGCCTGACGCAAGCGGGACCGCGGCCGACCAGTCAAGGCCGGCGCGAGCGCATTCCGGTCCATGCTCACGGCCGTCTGCATGGCCGTTTGGCGGGACAGTTGTGACCCGCCTGCGTGCACCATGCAAGGAGCACGCGCCACTGTCGTGCGCTAGAAGTCCGCTATCGCAAAGGAACCGAAATGAGTTCGACCCTCACTGCCTTGTCTCCGCTCGACGGCCGCTATGCCACAAAGACCGAAACACTGCGACCGATCTTCAGCGAGTTCGGCCTGATGCACCGGCGTGTAATGGTTGAATTGCATTGGCTGCTTGCACTCGCAAATGAGCCGAAGATCGGCGAAGTACCCGCGCTATCGACCGGCGCACGCGCCGCTTTGCTCGCGATAGGCGAAGCGTTTTCGGAAGACGATGCCGCGCGAATCAAGGCGATCGAGCGCACCACCAATCACGACGTCAAAGCGGTCGAATACTTCATCAAGGAAAAGGTCACCGGCAACCCGGAACTTGGCGCCACCAAGGAATTCATCCACTTCGCCTGCACCAGCGAGGACATCAACAACCTCGCCTACGCGCTGATGCTGCGCGATGCACGCGAGAGTGTGCTGCTGCCAGCGCTCGATGGCGTGATTGCGACCTTGCGTACGATGGCGCACACGCACGCAGCACAACCGATGCTGTCGCGCACACACGGCCAGACTGCGTCGCCGACCACGCTCGGCAAGGAAATCGCGAATGTCGTCGCTCGCCTCGAACGCCAACGCCGGCAGATCGCAGCCGTCGAACTGACCGGCAAGATCAACGGCGCGGTCGGTAACTACAACGCGCATGTCATCGCGTATCCGGAAGTCGACTGGCCCGTGTTTTCGCAGCGCTTCGTCGAAGACCTTGGCCTCGTTTTCAATCCGTACACGACCCAGATCGAACCGCACGACTGCGTTGCCGAACTCGGCGACGCGATACGCCGCGCGAACACGATCCTGGTCGACTTCGCGCGTGACGTCTGGGGCTACATCTCGCTCGGCTATTTCCGTCAGGTGCTCAAAGCCGGCGAAGTGGGCTCGTCGACGATGCCGCACAAGGTCAACCCAATCGACTTCGAAAATGCCGAGGGCAACTTCGGCCTCGCCAACGCCTTGTTCGAGCACTTCAGCGCGAAATTGCCGATCAGCCGCTGGCAACGCGACCTCACCGACTCGACCGTATTGCGCGCACTTGGCACCGCGTTCGGCCATACCCAGATAGCGCTCGATTCGTTACAGCGCGGCCTCGATAAACTCACCGCAAATCCGGAACGAATCGCCGCCGATCTCGATGCGAGCTGGGAAGTCCTCGCCGAAGCGGTGCAGACGGTGATGCGCCGCTATGGCCTGCCGGAACCATACGAGCAGCTCAAGGCTCTGACGCGCGGCCACGGCATCACCCGCGAGGCGCTGCACGAGTTTGTGCGTTCACTTGCCCTGCCGAACGACGCCAAACAGCGTCTGCTGGCGCTGACACCAGCAGGCTATATCGGCGCTGCCGAAAAGCTTGCATCCGGCATCTGACCGCCAGCGCCCGAGCTCGCACCGCTATGCCACCGAAACCAAACGCGCAGACATCTTCGCGCCAAACGAAAGCATCGCAGCCGCTTGTCGCGCGCGTGCCGCTTGAAGTGCGCGCGACCTCGACGCGAACGCTCGGCATGCCACCCGCGTGCTTCCTGCGCGACTACTGGCAAAAGTACCCACTGCTGATCCGCAATGCGTTCGCAGATTTTTCGAACCCGGTCGCGCCGGACGACCTGGCCGGACTCGCCTGCGAGGAACTCGCGCTTTCACGGATCGCCCTGCATGATCAAAAGAATGATCGCTGGAACCTACGTAGCGGACCGTTCACTGAAAGCGATTTCGCAACTCTGCCCAAGACGCACTGGACCTTGCTCGTGCAAGATGTGGACAAGTGGGATGCCGACGTTGCCGCCCTGCTTGATCAGTTCAAGTTCCTGCCGAGCTGGCGCATCGACGATGTGATGGTCAGTTACGCCGAGGACGGCGGCTCAGTGGGCGCGCATGTCGACCAGTACGACGTGTTCCTGCTGCAGGGACTCGGTCGGCGACGTTGGCAGATCAGCACCGATCCCGCCGCCCCGCTCGCGTTCCGAGACGATTCGGAATTGAAACTGCTGCGTGCGTTCACCCCGACAAACGAATGGGTTCTTGAACCCGGCGACATGCTGTACCTGCCGCCAGGCGTGCCGCATCACGGTGTCGCGCTGGGCGAATGCATGACCTACTCGATCGGCATGCGCGCGCCGTCGCAAACCGAACTGTTAATCGATTTCGCGGAGACGTTTGCAGAGGCGATGCCGGAGACGTTGCGCCTGACCGATCCGGATCTCGTACCGGTGCACGCTGATGGCGAAATCGACGACGCGGCGATGGCTCGGGTAATGCGGGCAATGCCGTGGTTGCGGTGGCCGGTCGAGGTTGCGCCGAAGCAACGCGAGGCAACGTCAAAGACAACTCCAGGTGCCCGCCACAACGTCGGGTCACGGGAGGTTTCGACTTTTCTACGAACGTGGTTTGGCTGCTTCGTCACGCGCTACCGCAGCACGCAGATGGCCGCTCCTCCCCCACGAACAGTGACCGAGGCCGGGTTTGCGCGTGCGTTCGCGAACGCAACGAGTGTGCAGCGCAACCCGTGGTCGCGTTTTGCCTGGATGCGCGCGGCGCGCGGTGCGACACTGTTTGCCGCCGGTGACAATCACGCCTGTTCACTGCATCTCGCGCGGCTGCTTTGCACGCGCGCGAACTTTCCGCTCCTCGCCGCAGGCGATTCCAGCCACGATCACTCCGTACTGCGCACCTTGATCAATGCGGGCCACCTCACTCTTGTGCGCCCGCATCGGCAACGGAGAAACTGATGATTCGCGAAGATTTCCATGTCGAGCCCGCATCCTGGCAAGCGGATCTTGCCGACCTGCGCGCGGTACGCGAACAAGTGTTCCTGATCGAGCAAGCCATTCCGCCCGAAGAGGAATGGGATTCGCTCGATGAAAAATCCCATCACGTCATCGCTCGCGATCGCGAAGGTCATCCGATCGGTACCGGGCGCTTGACGCCAGACCACATGATCGGGCGTATGGCCGTGCTTGCGGCGTGGCGCGGCAAGGGTGTCGGCGAGGCGATCATGCGCGTGCTGCTCGAACTGGCGCGCGGGTTGCGTTATCCGTCGATCGGGTTGCACGCGCAAAGCCATGCCATTGCGTTCTACGAGAAATTTGGTTTCGTCGCCCATGGCGACGAGTTCGACGAATGCGCCATTGCGCATCGCACTATGCGCTTGGCGCTGGCAGGCGACACGCGCGATCGGGCGCCGCTGGCCGCCGAAGGCGAGGCGCAAGTCCTTGTCGCCGACGATGGCCAGCAGGCACTTGCAGCGGTGATGACCCTCCTCGAAGAAGCCGGTCATGAAGTGGCGATCTACACGCGCGATCTCGACGCCGCCTTGTTCGATGTGCCGGCCACGCTGGAAGCGCTTCGACGCATTGCGCTTTCCGGTTTACGCGCGCAGATCCGGATCCTCGTGCACGATGCGCGCAAACCACTGGCCGACGGGCATCGTTTGATCACGTTGGCACAACGTCTGCCGAGCACAATCGCGATCCGCACGCCGGTCGACGAACGCGACCTGCAATACCCCGGCGCATTCATGCTCAACGATCGCAGCGGCTATTTCATGCGTGTTCTGGGCAGCCGGCTAGAAGGCGAAGGCTCGACCTACGCACCCGGTCGGCACGCGCAACTGCGTGGGTTGTTCGATCAGGTATGGGAGCGATCGATGCCGAGCGAGGAGATGCGCGCATTGGGTTTTTGAATCGCAGCCTCGGCAAAACATGGCTTCTGCGAAGGGTTCACGTTGGGAAAAACCCCAAAGACATCGCCGCATCCGCCGCCAAGAAAAATAGCCGTCCACGTTTTGCTGACTCTCCGCCTCGTGCGCGATTTCTGGCTCCCAGGCCGGTGGGAACTCCGGAAGGCGCGATTGTGCGCGAGAGCCCGGGAGCATGGGGACTGAAATTCCTGTCACAACACCGACGACTTGGCTGCGCTGCGTCAGCTCGCTACATTGTGCACCCCGCTTTCATCCAGTCTTCCCTCGCATGTCCGATGCCCGCCGCTGGTTCGATCTGTCTTCGCCGTTTCACATGAAGCGTGGCGGAGCACTCCTGGGCGCGCATCTCGCCTACGAAACCTGGGGCACGTTGACTCCTGCACGAGACAACGCCGTGTTGATTCTGACCGGTCTTTCGCCCAGCGCGCATGCCGCATCGAACACCCACGATGAGTCGCCGGGATGGTGGGACGACATGCTGGGCCCTGGCAAGCCAATCGATACGGATCGCTGGTTCGTGATCTGCGCGAACACGCTCGGAAGCTGCAAGGGCTCGACCGGACCTGCGGAAATCAATCCCGCAAGCGGCGAAATGTATCGTCTCGATTTCCCGGAACTGACCCTTGAGGACGCAGCCAACGCGAGCCATGAACTCGTATGCGGGCTCGGCATCGAGCGACTCGCCTGCCTCATAGGCAATTCCATGGGCGGCATGAGCGCGCTGGCGTATCTGGTGCTGCATCCGGGCAGCGCGCGCCTGCACATCAGTATTTCCACGGCAGCTCAGGCGCAACCGTTCGCAATTGCGATCCGTTCGCTGCAGCGTGAAGCCATTCGCCTGGACCGGAACTGGAACAGCGGCCGTTACGACGACGAGCACTATCCGGAAGCGGGCATGTCGATTGCGCGCAAGCTCGGCGTGATCACGTATCGCTCGGCGATGGAGTGGGTGGGTCGCTTCGCGCGCATTCGCCTGGATTCGGAACAACGCGAGGAAGATCCGTTTGCGGTCGAATTCCAGGTGGAATCCTATCTGGCCGCGCATGCGCGCCGTTTCGTGCGAAGTTTCGATCCCAATTGCTATTTGTATCTTTCCCGCGCAAGCGACTGGTTCGACATTGCCGAACACGGCGACGGCAGCGTCGATGAGGCGCTCGCCAATATCGACCTCGAACGAGCGCTGGTGATCGGCGTCGAAACCGACATTCTGTTTCCGCTGCCGCAGCAGGAACAGATCGCCAATGCCTTGCGCGCAGCCGGTACGCAGGTCGTTTTTGTCGCGCTGGACAGCCCGCAAGGTCACGATGCGTTCCTCGTCGACATTCCCCGCTTCGGTGCAGCCATCGCACGCTTTCTGGCGGCAGCGTAGAATCCGATGCCGTTCTCCCGGCTCACGTCCGGGGGACGGCCTATGTTGCGCCCGTTCCAGCGCTATCGAGACCCGCCATGCTTTTGCTTGAATTTCCAGGGGCACGCCAGCTTGTCGAGGCCATCGACGAAGCCGTCGCGCTGTCTGACCAGACCGCTGTCACCACCACGTTGCGCGAGGCGATGTGCAAGCTGATCTGCGACCCGAATGTGCGCCTTCCCGAATGTGTATTCGAGCGCGAAGACGACCACTACGCGCGGCGCGAGTTGTATCGCAGCGAACGGCACGGTTACAGCGTGGTTGCGATGACCTGGGGGCCACGCCAAGGCACGCCGATCCACGATCATGCCGGCATGTGGTGCGTCGAAGGCGTCTGGCAGGGGTTTCTCGAAGTCACGCCGTACGAGTTGATCGAATCACATGACGAGCGTTACCGCTTCGAACCACGCGGCACGATGAACGCCGGCGCCGGGTCGGCCGGCAGTTTGATCCCGCCGCACGAATACCACACGATCCTCAACCCCAGCGAAGAAGCGATTGCGGTCTCCCTGCATATCTATCGCCGTCCGCTCGACACCTGCGCCAAGTTCTACCCGGCTGATGCCGGCTGGTATGTGCGTGATACCTGCACACTCGCCCTCGACGACACGCACTGAGCCCCGGCGCAAAATCATCTCCGCTGTTGCAGAAGCAATTTCGGCGCATGCGATTTCATGTAAGCCTGTCCAGCTTCGATCGGCATGCCTAAGCGCCTACAGCAATCGGTCGCATTGCTTTATACTTCGCGGCCCCGCGCTGCCGTCGTCAGACGAACCGCGCGAGCAAAGTGCCGAAGTGGCGGAATTGGTAGACGCAGTGGACTCAAAATCCACCGCCCTTAAAAGCGTGCGGGTTCGAGTCCCGCCTTCGGCACCAATGACTGTTTCAAGCCGTCCCCAGACCTCTCGTTGCATCCGATCGAGCCTGGGGATACGACTGGGGGTACCGAAAGTCGATACACGCGACACGTGGAAAAACCTGATCCTCATTCAATCCAGCGCCAGCCACATGTGCACGCTATTGTGGTAGCGGCCATCGATCTTGAGTTCGCGCGGCTCCACACCGAAAGGCGTAAATCCGAGCGAGGTATAGAGCACGCGTGCGCCGACGTTGTCTTCGTGCACGACCAAGCTGAGCTGTTCGATCCCTGGCACATCGCGCGCGGCCTTTACAACTGCCTCCAATAGACGCTTGCCCAACCCCATTCTCTGGCTGGCGCGGACTACGTACATTCTTCCCACCACCGCTTTATGGCGCATCTTTACCAACGACATCCGGCGTAAGCCGACCACACCGAGCAATTCTCCGCCGCCGTCGAAGGCTCCGAGCACAATCTCTCCGCACTGGTCCAGACCCCTGAGCCTGTCGGCCACATCGCCCAACGCCTGAGCCTGCACTTCCTCATGACTCACGCCGAAGGACGCTGGAAAATCCTGCAGCGCACGAAGCATCAGCTGCCGATAGGCTTCGGCGTGCACCGGCATTAGTGCCCTGATGGCAACGTCGCTTGCACTGTTTCGCTTCGCGGCTCCATCCCAAGTCGGCTCTCCGATGTTGGGTAATTTCATCATCGCCTTCACAAGGAAACCTCCTCGCGCGATAGAACATCGATCCAGCGCGAAAATGCTCGCAGAAAATCCCGCAGCGTCTCTTGCGTTGCCCGATCAGCCAATCCCCCATCTTCATCGAATAGCTGCGAGGCATCGCGCAGGAACAACATTGGTGCCGGCATCACCTGCGATTCGGGCAGCAGCTTCTGAAACCG
>CAJDTR010000041.1_pt1 | contig 19960 bp, 14 predicted proteins | sample 7389891 | NCBI WGS metagenome assembly CAJDTR01 (sample SAMEA7055657, study PRJEB34461) | soil metagenome | biome: terrestrial ecosystem; feature: Peninsula; material: soil | place: Antarctica | collected 2016 | reverse complement strand
CCGGATAAATTGATGCTGGCGACCGCGCCCTTGATCTGCTCGATGCTGTCCGCGTTGCCTGACACTTTTACGGAGAAACGCTGGCCAAGCACAATGCTGTATTCGCCGCTTTTATTCTGGCTGTCCCATTTTTCGGAGATCAGCCGGCCGTCCTGCTTGTAGGTCTTGTCGTAGCCGTGATCGGTCTGCTTGTCGCTTTCGCCGACAAGGCCGGCAAGGCCCATCAGGCCCTTTGCCGAACCCAGATCGGTGATCTCGAGCTGCAAGTGCTGATCGCCGCCGTTGGAATAACTCGCGTTCGCGCTGGACACCTGCATGCCCATCGCACCATTGCGCTCGGCGGATATTTCCGTGCGCTTGAGGCCCGCGAGCGTGTCCGGCACGAACGGCTTCAGCTGGTCAGGCGCGAGCGCCTCGACTTCGCCGCTGCCGGTCGCAGCACCCATCATCGCGCCCAGTGCCTTGCCAGTAGCCTCCGCATCGCCGGATTTCTGCGCGGTTTCCATCTGTTTGCCGGCCGCTTCCATCTTCTTGCTCCATGCATCGAGCTTGCCCAGCGAGCTGTCCTTGTCGACGCTGACTTCGTCGCTGCTGGCGCCAAAATGCGTGCCGCTCAAGCCGCCGCTCATCATCGCGCCGGTGCCGGCAATACCGGCCACGATCAGCATGAGGATCCAGCCAAGCACGATCGCGATGATGATGCTGACAGCGGTGTAGCCGCCGGCTTTTTCAGGCGGTGCCTTCATCGTCTGCGGCAGGCCCAGATACAGCAGGTAGATCGAGTAGATGCCGCCGGCAAGCGCGATCAACCAACCGAGGCCTGGCAGGATCAAGCCGATGCCGGCGATCCAACTTGCCGTATACGCGTAGGCAACCGTCTTCAAGGCCTGCAGCGTGCTTTTCTGTGCGCCAAACGTGGGCGCAAGCGCGTCGATGATCAGTGCCATCACGTATACCAGCGCCAGGCTCAACGCATAGCCGACGATCGCACTGGTGATGCCCGCCCCAATCGGAGTGCGGTAGTTGACGCCGAACATGCCGTAACCGATTAGGCTGCCCTTGATGAAGCCGGCGACCGCAGGAATTGCGGCAAGAATCGCGATGTAGTTCCTGTACAGGTCCGGCACCGTCGCTGGCTCTGCCGCGATGACCGGCCACTCGGTTTTTGGCGTCATCAAGATGGCCTTGACGCGCCCGATCAATTTGTTCGTATCCATGTGTCCCCTCCCGTTAAAGGCTCGATGAATGCCGCCCGACATTCTAGGCCAGAAGGCGTCGCAAGAGATGCTGCTCGTGTCGCGCATGCAACGTGACCTGATTGACACAAAATCGTTGCGCCAGTTGGCATGCGTCGTGCTGGTAAACTGGTGGACTTGTCGAGGAGTCACCATGGCGCGAACCAATCCGGCGACCGAAATACGCATTCCGGCCAATGCGCAAAACTGCTATGAGGTCAGCCGTGCGGATGTGCCGTTGAGCTGTCCGATGCCGGCGATGTCGTTGTGGAATTCGCATCCCAAGGTGTACCTGCCGATCGAGCAGCAGGGAGGCCATGCGAAATGTCCGTATTGCGGCGCCGAATTCGAGCTGGTCGGCTGAGGCAGCGGCGGTGCTCGAACGCGCCTTGACGGTGATACAGCTGGTTCCTGCGCTGGAAGCGGGCGGTGCGGAGCGTTCGACGATGGAGATAGCGCGCGCGCTGGTCGCAGCGGGACATCGTTCGATCGTCGTGTCCGGCGGCGGCCGCATGGTCGACCGGTTGATTGCCCAGGGCAGCGAACACGTGACCTTGCCCATCGGCGTCAAGTCGCTGATGACTCTGGGCCAGGTGCCACGCTTGCGCGCGCTGTTCCGGCGCGAGCATGTCGACATTGTGCATGCACGTTCGCGCATGCCGGCCTGGCTCGGCTGGCTGGCGCTGCGCGGATGGACATCGCGGCCGCGGTTTGTCACCACCGTGCATGGCTTGAACCGTCCCGGCTACTACAGCTCCATCATGGCGCGCGGTGAGCGCGTGATCTGCGTGTCGAATACCGTGCGCGATTTCGTGTTGCGCAACTATCGTGGCACACATCCGACCCATCTCGTGGTGATCCCGCGCGGCGTCGATCCGGACCATTATCCCTACGGATATCAGCCCGACAATTCCTGGCGCGAGTGGTTTTTTGCTGAATTCGCGCAGCTTGCCGGCGCGCCCCTGTTGACCTTGCCGGGTCGCGGCACACGCCTCAAGGGCCACGCCGACGCGATCGAGCTGGTGGCCGAATTGAAGGCGCGCGGCATCCCGACCCGCTTGTTGTTGCTCGGCGCGCGCCAGGCTGGACGCGAATCGTATGTGGCCGAACTGGAACAGCTCGCGCAGGAGCGCGGCGTCGCCGACTGGATTGCGATCAGTCCCCAGCGCGATGATGCACGCGACATCTTTGCGGTGTCCGCCTTGATCTTGCAGCTTTCCAACAAACCCGAATCGTTCGGGCGTACTGTCATCGAGGCGCTCTCGTTATGCCGGCCGGTGCTTGGCTACGATCACGGCGGCGTCGGCGAACTGCTCGGCGATCTGTATCCGGCTGGCCGCGTGGCACCGGGTGATCGCGAGCGTCTGGCCGAGCGCGCTGCGGAACTGCTGCGCTACGCACCCGCAATTTCGCCGCTGCAAACCTATCGCCTGGCCGACATGCAGGCGTCCGTGCTGGCGCTGTATCGGACGCTGATGCGGCGCTAGCGCCGCGGGCATTCCCGGGAACGACGATGCGCGCACGCAATCGGCAGAACATCCGTTGAGTTCGATCGCCGCCGCCTCTGCGCGCCTGTGGCCATTGCTGCTGATCCTGGCCGTGCTCGTACTGCTGCCGGTCGGGCGCAGCGCCGAGTTGCCGCTGGCGGTTGGGGCATTCCTCGCTCTAGTGGCGTTAGCGCAGCGACGGATCGTCCTGCGCGATCCGTCACTGCGCCTGATCCTCATGCTGTTCGCCTGCTACTGGTTGGCCGCCGTGCTATCGGGCATTGCCGCCATCGATCCGGGCAAGACATGGTCGACAGTTGGCGTCACATTGCGCTTTCTACCGTTTGCGCTGTTCGTGCTTTGGGCACTGCGAAGCCCATCGAAGTGGACCGGAATGATCGCAGCCATCGCGGTCGTGGTCGCGTTGTGGGTGCTCGATGCGTACGTGCAGATGCTGACCGGCTACAGCCTCGGCGGCGCGGCGGAAGCGGAACGCGTGTCGGGAATTTTCGGTGCCGGCAATCTCAAACTCGGACCGGTGCTCGCGGTGTTGTCGCCGTTCGTGTTGCTGGCCGCGCGCGAGCGCTACGGCACGCGCGCGATGGCAATCTCGTTCGTGCTGCTGGTGCCGCCGATCCTGCTCGCCGGCTCGCGCGCGGCATGGCTGGCCTATGCGCTGGTCGGCGTGCTGATCGCGTGGCACGAAACGCGCGATCCGCGCCGCCTTGTCACGACGCTGGCGGTCTTCGCGATCGGCATCGGAGCACTCGGCGTCCTCGCATGGCACGACTCGGCGCGATTTGGCGCACGAATTGAACGCAGCCTGCTTGCGCTGCGCGGCACTGAAGTCGCGGTTGATGAGGCATCGGCAGGACGCCTCAGAATCTGGCACACCGCGCTGGAGATGAGCGTTGCGCATCCTCTGACCGGCGTTGGTGTGCGCGGTTTTCGCTACGCCTATCCCCACTACGCGGAAAGCGGCGACCGCTTCGTCGATCCAACAACCCACACCGGCGCAGCGCACGCGCACCAGATCGTGCTCGAAGTGCTCAGCGAAACCGGCGTCTTCGGCCTGCTGTTGTGGATCACCGGGGCGTGGCTCGCGTTGCGCGCATGGCGGCGCGCGGATGCATCCGCACGCCAGCGTGCATTCGCGCCCGGGCTTGCGCTGGTCGCAATGTGCTTTCCCATCAACACGCACCTCGCGTTTTACTCGGCGTGGTGGGGTTTGCTGTTTTGGTGGCTGCTGGCGCTGTATTGCGCGGCGCTGGGCGCGAGCGACAGCGACGGCGACAGCCACAGCGGGTCGGCCGGAAGCGCAGGCGCGGCCGGCATCAGATCAATTGGGTAGCGGCGAGGTGTGCTGCGAACCGAGGATGTAGCCTCGACGCATTTCGGGGTGCACGCTCAGTAGACATCTGCCTCCCCCGGTGGCCTTGTCTTGAAGCGCTTGTGCATCCAGAGGTATTGCGTGGGCGCCTCGCGCACCATGCGTTCTATCAGTGCATTGACGCGCGTGGTGTCGGCGACGATGTTTGTGCTCGGGAAATCCACCAAGGGTGCTTCCAGGCGGATCGCGTAGCCACCATCGTCGCGCCGATGATGGAAGAACCCGATCACTTTCGCGCCAGACAATCGAGCAAGGTGATGGGTTGCGGTGATCGTCGCCGCCGGCACGCCGAAGAACGGAGCGAACACCGCATCCTTGCCGCGCATGTCCTGATCGGGTGCATACCACAGGGTGCCGCCGGCCTTGAGGTAGCGCACGCTCTTGCGCAATTCCTCCTTGCGGAACATCGCGTCGGCGTAACGCAAGCGCGCGCGCTTGATCGCCCACTCGAATGCGTCGTCGTCGTGTTCGCGGTACATGCCGGCAATGCCGATGCGCTGAGACAACAGGCGCGCGCAGAGTTCCAGGTGGGAAAAGTGCGCCCCTACCAAGAGCACGCCATGGCCAGCGGCGCGCGCGCTTTCAAGGTGTTCAAGTCCGTCGAACTGGACGTTGATGCGCTCGATCGCGCGCGCCGATCCCATCCAAGCCTGCGCGAATTCGACCAGCATCGGGCCGCTGTCGCGCAGGTTCTCTTCCAGCATCGTCGCGCGCGTCGCTGGGTCGAGTTCGGGGAAGCACAGGGCGAGATTGCGCGCGGCGACATGGCGGCGTTCACCAAATACCTGCGCCGCGATGCCGCCGAGTCTGCGGCCGATGCGCATCAGGAACGCGCGGGGCATTGCGGCGGTAAGCGCGATCGCCGCGACGCCCATCCACGCAGGCCAATGACGCGGAGCCAGCAGAGCGGCACGGAACGGAGGTCGGACTTGCGGCATCGCGCAATTGTAAAGCCGGACGATGGCGCCGGGCTGCGAGGATAACGCGGTCCGATTTCAATTCGGGGCGCGGCCCTGCGCGCGCGTTCCTCGGCAGCCAAGTGTCAAAGCTATACTGCGCGACCTTTCGCGAACGCGTATCCCGGTGTTCCAGCGCTTCATCTACACCCTCACGCTGTACCTGCTGACGCCGTTCGTGCTGTACCGGCTGGCCGCGCGCGGTTTCAAGTATCCCGGCTACTTTGCGCGCTGGCGTGAGCGCTTCGGATTCTTTCCGGACCCCGGCATCCAGGACAGCATCTGGATCCATGCCGTTTCGCTCGGCGAGGTGAATGCGGCGCTGCCACTGATCGAGGCACTGATGCTCCGCTACCGTGACTCGAAATTCGTCATCACTACGGTCACGCCCACCGGCTCCGATCGCGTGCTGCAGTTATTCGGGAGTCGCGTGTTCCATGTTTATTTGCCATACGACATGACCAGTGCGGTCAAGCGTTTTCTCGATCGCGTGCGGCCGCGCTTTGCGGTGATCATGGAAACCGAAATCTGGCCGAACCTGTTCATGACGTGCGCAAACCGGCATATCGCGATCGTTATCGCCAATGCGCGTTTGTCGGAACGTTCGTTGCGCGGCTACTGGCCGATCCAGCCACTGGTGCGCCGCGCGATCCGCTGCGCCAGTTTTATCGCCGCGCAGTCGGCCTCCGATGGAGAACGCCTGCGCGCGCTCGGCGCACCGGAGCCGCGTCTGGCGGTTGTGGGCAACCTCAAATTCGACATGGTGGTGCCGCCGGGCTTGCGCGAGCGTGGCATCGCGTTCCGTGTTGCGGCGGGCGGCGCTCGGCCGGTGTGGATTGCGGCGAGCACTCATGAAGGCGAAGAACTCATCGTGTTGCGCGCACATGCGACCGTGCTGCGCCGGTTTCCGGACGCGCTGCTGCTGGTCGCGCCGCGCCACCCCGAGCGTTTCAAGCCGATTGCAGTGGCGTGTCGCGGTTATGGATTTCGCACCGCGACGCGCAGCGAAGATCGCGGCGCAAACGCCGCCTGTCAGTGCTTCGTCGCCGATTCAATGGGCGAACTGATCGAGTTTTATGCCGCCGCCGATGTCGCGTTTGTCGGCGGCAGCCTGGTGCCCGTGGGCGGCCACAACCTGCTCGAACCGGCGGCGCTCGCGCTGCCGGTCATCGTCGGACCGCATACGTTCAACTTCGAGGAAGTCACCGAGAATCTGATCGGCGCCAGGGCGGCGCTGCGCATTGCCGATGGCGAGGCGCTTGGCGCTAGCGTGGTGCGCCTGCTTTCGCGCGATGCGGAACGGCGCAGCATGGGCGAGGCTGCGCGCGCCGTCATGCAACGCGAACGCGGCGCGGTGGCACGCACGATGGCGATCGTCGAAGACGTGCTGGGTGAAGCCCAGGAATTGGCAAATGGGTATTCGGAATCGGAGAGAATATGAAGTTCGTCATGAAGCTTGACGGCAACCGCGCGCGCTTTCCGATTCCGTTCTCGCGGCTTCATTCGAGCAGTGCGTTGATCGCTTCGATATCCTTGACCTCGATCACGCCTGCCGCCTGTTTGAGCAACAAGCCGTTCAACACGAATGTATGACGTGCGGCGGAATAGCTGCTCTGCGCCTGCAGCAGGGTCTGCTGGCTGATCAACACGTCGACAATTGTGCGGGTGCCCACTTCGTAGCCAGCCTGAGTCGCCTCGACCGAACTCTGCGCCGACACAACGGCGGCTTTGGTCGCCTGCACTTCGCTGGCGCCGGCAACGACCGATCGAAAATCGTTGCGCGTGGTCGCTTCCACCAGGCGGCGATTGTATTCGTACTGGTCCTGGGTGAAATCGCGATTGTAGATCGCCTGGCGTACGCGCGACTGGGTGAAGCCTCCGCTGAAGATCGGCACGTTCAACACCAGCGAGATCGAGCTGCCCCATTTTGGGTCAGTGCTGTTGTGGAATGAGTCGTTGATGCCGCCGTAGCGCGCATCGCCCCATTGCGGCGCACGCGAATAGCCGACCTGTGCCGAGATCGTCGGTAGATGGCCGGCTCGCGCGGAATTGATGTTCTCGTTCGCCGCATCGACTTGAAACGCGGCCGAGCTCAAATTCGGATTGTTCTTCAGAGCGACATCGACCCATGCAGCAGGATCGTCCGGTGTCGGATGATCGAGAGGCAGGTCTTCGCGCAGTTTCCTGAAGTCGCCCGGCTCCTTGTTGGTCAACTGGCGCACGGCTTCGCGTGTCTGATCAACCGTATTCTGGTTGCTGATCACGCTGGCGACGGCTTGGTCGTGCTGCGCTTTCGCATCGTTGACGTCGGTGATCGCGGCAAGGCCGACCTCGAAACGCTGCTGTGCCTGTTCAAGTTGACGTCCGAGCGCCTTTTCATTTGCATCGGCGAATTTCAGCGCGTCGAGCGCGCTCAGCACGTTGAAATACGCCGTTGCAGCGCGCACCAGCAGCGCTTGCTGCGCAGCGTCGTACGTGGCCGCGCCAGCTTGCGCCGTGTAGCGGCTGGATTTGAGCGCGGTCCAGCGGCTGATGTCGAGAATGCTCTGGTTGAGTTGCGCGCCCATCGAGCGCGTGTAATCGGTGCGCGTGATGCCATTGACTTCAATCGTTGCGTTCGGATCGATCGGCGTCGGCACGTTGACGAACGTGTTGCCATTGTCGCCGCCGCGCGCGCGCGTGAAGTCCAGACTTGCCGCAATCTGCGGCAGCAGTTGCGCGCGCGCCTGATCGACATTTTCGTCCGTCGCCAACTTGGTCGCCTCGGCACCCGACAAGGTCGGATCGGAAGCGCGGGCTTCCTGGTAGACCTGCAGCAGGTCGTCGGCGTGCGCGGAGGCGGATGTGCCAATCGCGAGCGCCAGGGCCAACGGCAGGGAGCGGATGCGAATCATCATTTCTTCCTCGAAAGTATGGATATCCTGGCCGCTCTCAGAGCGAGAAACGACGCGGTGGTTCGGCGTTCTTGAGATAAGGCGCGTCGGTTTCGAAGAGGCTGGCGCTCAACCAGTTCGTCGCCGTGACGCGGGTGAACAAAGTGGCTTGCATCGCTGGCGAATCGCCAACAATGGCGACCAGGCGTCCGCCGGGTCGCACCCAACTGCGAAAACGATCGGGCAGCGAGTGAACTGCGCCGCCAACCACCACCGCGTCGAATGCTTCCTCGGAGATGAATCCGTGCACGGCTTCAGCCACCTCGATCTGCACGTTGCTGATCTTCGCGGCGCGAAGACGCGCGCGGGCGCTGTCGGCAAGATCCGCATGCTGCTCGATACTGACGACCGAGCCTGCGAGGCACGCCAGACAGGCACTCAGAAAGCCGCTGCCGGTGCCGATCTCGAGCACGCGTTCACCCGGCTCGAGACCCAGTGCCTGCAGGATGCGCCCCTCGATGACTGGCTTGAACATGACCTCGCCATTGCCGATCGGCAGGGCGAGATCGGCAAACGCGAGAGCACGGTAACGCTTGGGCACGAATTCCTCGCGACGAACGCTGCCGAGCGTTTGCAGCACGCGCGGGTCGAGTACTTCCCAGGTGCGCACCTGGTTTTCGACCATGTTCTGTCGGGCCAGTTCGGTGTTCATCAGCACGGGTCGGCTCCTGCCGGAAAAAAGATTCAAAGCATAGGGACTTGCCGATATGGCGGCAATCTACCTTGGCGTGACACACCGCGGCGCCGAAGTGCCGGAAGTCATCGCGCCCGATCAGGATTCCTCACCTTGCGCCCGGATAACCGCACGCCACTACCGTTTGCCTGCGCTCCGATTGGCCTCTCCCGAGCAGTGGTGGAGTACAACAAGGGAGAAATTGATTCGGTCGACTTGCATGGTGTGCGTTCCGAATCACCAGCATCCAAGTAAAAACGCAGTGCTTCGCGCACCCCGACCAGTGCTGAGCTGACGGTTGCGGCGAGCAACGCATCCACGTGCGCGAGCGAGCGGCAAGCTGGTCCAACACGCGTGGCGCCGCTTGCCAGTTGCAGCGCAAGCCAGCGCGTCAAGCGGGCGTGATCGTCCGCGGACAGTGCGGACAATGTCCGCCGCGCCGCCCTGCGCCGTTTCGCGGCCTGAAACGAATAGCCCGCGTCCGCATCGGCCTGCTCAAGCAGGGTGGCAAATGCGCGCTGTGCCAAGCGCAGGGACAAGCCTGTTTCCGCGCTGGCAAGCGGACCGATGGACGCGGTGGCCGGCGTCATTGCAAATCTCCGCACTTGCGCATGCGCATAACCGCAATGGGATGCTTGATCAACGTGAAAGGTTGCATGACAGGGTGCTCGCAAGAAGTGCGCCATCGATTGGACTCACCACCGCATCGCGCGGACGGGAGATTCAGGACGTCGTGAAGGGAGACATGCCAAAAAATTGCCGGTGGAACACCCAAACTTCGCGCAGGCTCCGCAGACCCCGTTTGCGCGGCATAATTACCGGCGCGCCAAGCGGTACGCTTGTTCAGACAATTTCATGTACCGGCTGGTATAGTATAAAAAGTGAACTCGCGAGTCCAGTCATTGCCTAGCCCCGCCGCGGCGAGTGCGCGTTGTGCGCAGGCGCTTCCCTGTTCTTTTTCCGTATTGCAGCCTCCGCGCGCGTTGATTGAGTCGCTGCGATGATGCCGCTGATTGCGCGCACCTGCGGGCCGGGTCGACCCAAGGATCTGGAAAAACGCGCCGCCATTCTTGAAGCGGCCAAACGGTTGTTTCCTCTTTCTGGCTTTGAAGGCACCAGCATGGACGCGATCGCGGCCGAGGCGGGTGTTTCCAAGCTCACCGTCTACAGCCACTTTACGGACAAGGAAACGCTGTTTTTTGCAGCCATCCAGGTGCGCTGCGCAGAGCAGATGCCGGCGACACTATTTGATGTCGATCCGGCAAGTCCGGTGCGCCGTCAGCTCGAGATGATCGGACACGCATTTCTGCGCATGGTGATGGCGCCGGATGCGGTCGCCTTGCACCGCTTGCTGAATGCGCACGGCAGCACCTCGCCCAAGCTTGTGCAATTGTTCTGGGATGCAGGCCCCAACCGCGTGCAAGGCGGGTTCCAGCAATTCCTGCGCACGGAAGTTGAAGCCGGTCAGCTCGATATTGCCGATGTGTCCCGCGCCTCGTCGCAGTTTTTCGCACTGCTAAGGGGCGAATTCCATGCACGTCTGCTGTGCGGTTGCGCCGAAACCATCAGTGCGCGCGACATTCAGTTACACGTCAACGCGACGATCGAATTTTTCATGCGCGCCTATGCGCCAGCCACGCAGCGCGACTGAGCGCGCACTGGCAGCGCCACGTCGATTTCACGGTTGCTGTGGCTCGCTGTATGCAAGCCAGGTGTTGAGGCACGCTATTGCATCGACGCTGATGTCGATGAAACGGAAGCCAACCCAGTTCTGGCCAGGCACGCTGGCCGTATCGTTCCACAACTCGCGCACGCCGACTTCAATCGGCGTTTGAATACCGCGCGCATCGCTTAAATGAAAAACAAACTGGAACAATGCATCGTCGCGAAATGCCCGGTCGGCGAGCAGCATCATTCCACCCAGAGAAAGATCGCCGATGCGTCCGACTACCGCGTCGGTCATTGCGTCGACGACGTGCAAGGTCGTGTTCGGCCGTTTGCGCGGCAGGCGACGCTTGTCGTTCATCGCGCGCGATCCTCGTCGAGCGCGACGCGCGGGGCGGCGGGCGTGATGCCTGCGCGAACCGACGGATGTGCGCGCAGTGTCTCGGCAATCGCGCGCCACGCGCGATCGATCAGCGACAGGTGCCCATCGACGACGCGCTGCGCACGTCCGCGCACGATGTGGCGCGCCAGTTTCTGCAAACTGTCAGTCTCGCTGGGCACGCCGCGCTGGTTGACGAAGACGCAGTGACCGCTGGACGGCGAAAACCATGCCAGCTTGCGCCGCACGGCGTGGGTGTCCATGGTGAAATCGAACCAGGTGGAAAGTGGCGTCCGACGCAGTTCATCCAGAGTCGCCGCCTCGGTTGCGCCAAGCTCAATGACCGGATCGGTAGTCGTTGAGGCGAGCGATCCGGCGCCAAGCCGGGTCTTGCGCTGAAGCGCATCCTCAATGGTTCGCGCATCCGTCGCGGGCTCTCCGCTGGTGGGTAGCAGGCAGCGCAGCACTTCACGTATGTCGTCATCGTGCACGCCGACTTGACGCAAACCCGCATCGAGATCGCTGCGCAAGGTCGGATCAAGCGGCATCGGGGAACGCGTCAATCCGTTGCATTGAACGATATGGTCTGCAACCGCTACGCGGCGGCGAAACTCCGCGCCTTCGGGGCCGCCGCGCAGCGCACTCAACGCGAGCGCATCTGTCCACGGCTGCTCCAGCAGGCTGCGCACGACCGCGCTGGCGCTGCCACGTTGCAGCACACGGGCAACTGCGAGACGCGCTTGTTCGCGTGCGAGGCCCAACTTGTCGCGTCCGCGTGCGGCATCCACGTGGCGTCGTTCCGCTGTCTCGGCGCGGCGCGCCAGCAGCTGCAGATGTCGGCCCAGGTCCGCCAAGGCAATGTCCAATTGCGCTCGATCGCCATCGCAGGCGTTGGCGATGCTGTCGATGCCAATCTGCAATTGTCGCAACAAATCGGTATCCAGATCGCTGTCGTCGGCCCAGCGTGCCCCGGCCTCGGCAACCACATTGAGCAGTTCGCGCGCTGAGTGGGCGCGCTGGGTGAAGAAATTCTCGTCGATGAGCGCGATGCGCAGCACCGGAACATGCAGACGGATCAACAGCTCTCGCCCGATGCCGCCCTCGCGCATATTGCGCGTCAGATAGTTGAACAACATGCCGACCAGATCGACAGTGTCGGCTTCCGCATTTGCCAAATCCGGCGCCACGCCATCGGCATTAACTCGGCGCAACTTGACCAGTAACGTGTTGCGAAAATGCTCGCTGTCAAATCGCGCCGATGGCAGGCTGCGACGTTGCATGCCGGCCAGCACTGCTTGCAGTTCTTCAGCTGACGCTGTCGCCGCCTGGGCCCTCTCGGCGTTGCTTCGCCGTCGTTCGGCGAGCACGCCGCGCAGCATGGCCGGCAATGCCGCATCATCGACCGTTGCCGGAGGAGGCGCCGGTGTCGCCCCTGCTGCCAGCGGCCGCACGATCGACGCCGATGCCGTCATCGCCGGTGCAGCCGATTCACTGATTTTGGTGCGCGGGCCGGACAGCAGATCGAGGGTCGGCAATACCCGTTGCGCAATGAGATAGGCATTCGCCCGCTCGTACAATGCGCCGATCGAAACGATCGCAATACGCTCGAACTGGCGATACGCAAGCACGCGCTGCTCGACTCCAAACGCGAGCGGCTGCAGCGCATGACGAAACGCCGCAATCAGTTGCGTTGGTCCCAGGGGTAAATCCGCGTTCGACCAGATCGGACTGCCGGCGAGCACGCCAAAACGATGCGCCAGCGCATCCAGCGCATACCGGTGCTCGATTTCCGCTTTGCCGGCAATTTCCTGCAGGGTTAGATCTTCGGCGCGGGCGATCACGTCACCCAGGTCGGGAGTCAGCCCCGACGTGGCCGCTGCCTGCGCGTCATCCCGTATGCTGGCGAACGAAGACTCGACAACCTGCAGGAAGCGAAGCGCGATGTTGGGGCGATGATGGCTCAGTTCGCGCAGGTCGGCGAAGCGCCCGCTCGCGCCGCTTGACGGAGGGTTGCCACGCACAGACAGCGCCTGCTCGATTTCATCGAGCGTGTCGCGCAAGGCGTCCTCAAAATGCGCGCCGAGCAATTGAAGCAGCCCACCGAGCAGCCTCTGCACGCGCGGCGGCAGATTGGGGTGCTGCCGCAGCGCCGGAAAGGCAGCTCCGTTGTCATGGCTGCTGGAGCCGGGTGCACCTGGATGGGTTGCCGTCACGGGTCCCGGGTGCCTCCGCAGAAAAGGCCGCCAGACGGTAGCCGAACGCGATCATTCTGGCACATTCCCCAATCTGCCAAGTTACGCAAGAGAAACCCCTCGGAAAGATTATCGAATTGTCGCCAGTTGGAGCGTCGCTCTCGAATGCTGTAACGAAGACACGAACATCATGACTGCCGACACGAAGATCAGGGCCGGCAGAACAAGAGTGATTTCGTCTGCATAATGCCGCCCACGATGTGAATGTTTGGCAAGTGATGCGGGCAACGACAGCGGCTGCAATGCCGCGCCAGTCAGCGGCGTGTACGGGCCTGATCAAGGCGCGCATTGCGACATCGACGCGATCGCATACAGCCACACGGCTTGGTTCCAGCAGACCCATCCCGCATCGGTCTCACTGTGTTACACAGGCGCGCCTCAGGCGCCGGGCTGCCACACGATATCGACAAAGCCCGAGCGCCCGGGCGTGTTGTAACCGTGCACCAGCACGTAGTCGCGGTCGGCGATATTTTCCAGCCGCGCGCCGAACCTCCAGTTGGTATTGATCTGATAACTCGCGCGCAGGTTGACGATCGCATACGCCGGCAAGTTGACATCGCCGACATCCTCGCGCCGGCTGCTGTAGAGCAGTTCGGCACCGATGCTGAAACGCTCGCCGAAGCGGCGTTCCAGAACACCGGAAACCTTCTCCTTGGCGCGTCGAATGAGCAGTGTGCCGTTATCCTCGTTGCGCGGGTCCTGCCAGGTGAACGTACTGTGCAACGACCACATGCCAACGCTGACTTCATAGGCAAGCTCGGCGCCATCGACCTTGGCGCGCGCTACGTTTTCAGCGCGATTTTGCGGCCCGCTGAAGCTGATCAAGTTGCTCACGCGAGTCGAATAGATATTGGCTTTGAGACGCTGGCTGGCATCCGGTGCAAACTCGAGTCCCAATTCCCCGCTGTGCGAGCGTTCCGGTGCGAGTTCGGGATTGCCCGCGAAATAGCCGCTGTAACCGGGCGAAAACTGCTCATTCAAGGTCGGGCTGCGAAAGCCCTGTCCCACGTTGGCGTACGCGCGCAGCAGGTCGTTGATGTGCCAGCCGAGGGCGAGCGAGCCAGTCGTTGCGCCGCCGAATTCGCTGTTGACGTCGTGCCGCAGCGAGACTTCGCTGTCGAGCGCTCCGACCGTCGCACGCCAACCACCAAACAACGCGCGGTCGTCGCGGCTGTCGCGGTACTGGGGCAGGCCGGTCGAGGTATCGCGTGTTTCGCCGTGGTCATGGACAAGATCCAAGCCGGCGACGACGTGCTGGTGGTCGTCGAGACGCCATTCGTTTTGCCACAATAAACTGTTGCGCCGGGTGAGATACAGCGCTGCGTAGGCGGGGGTCGCCAGATCCTCGCGCGCGTTGCCGAACGCGAGGCGATGACTCCAGTTCGGTGCGAGATCGCCTTCAAGATTGACGCCGAGGTTCTGCTCGATCACGTCCGAATAGCCTTGGTCGAACTGTGCTTGGCCCTGGCTGCGATAAAGCGACGCGGACAGGGACTGGGTGCCCAGCGCATGCGCGCCACGCGCAACCAGATTGGTGTTGCGATAGCCATCGTTGTCGGCGTTATAGCTGCAATACGGATCGTCGGGCCCGTTGCAAATCGTAGGATTGGTCGCGGAAAAGCCGCGCACATGACGCGCACCGACCTGCACGCTATAGCCGTCAGCGCCGTTCCAGTGACCGATGCCGGCGCTGCCGTCGGCTTCGCCGTAACTGCCAAAACCGACCGCGACGCGTGGCCCATCGAGCTTGCGCGTGAAAATCTGGATTACGCCGCCAAGCGCGTCTGAACCCCAGTAGCTTGCACGCGGCCCACGCACAATTTCGATGCGTTCGACTGCATCGAGCGGCAACTGCTCGAACGCGAACGCGCCGGTGTTGGCGGACGCGGCGCGCACCCCGTCGATCAGCACCAGTACCTGATTGGTGTTGCTGCCGCGCAGAAACAACGAGGTCTGCGAACCGGCACCGCCGGTGCGGTACAAATCGACGCCCGCTTCCAGGCGCAGCAGATCGATTACGTCACGGCTTCCGCTCACGTCGATATCTTGTCGCGTGATGACGCTGACGTCGGCCAGTGTCGAATCGACGGTTTCGCTAATGCGCGAGGCGGTAACTTGCACGGTCGGCTGCAACGCGGTCTCGTCGGCGTGCGCCGTCGCAGACAGCGCGGTCAAGATCGCAACAACCAAAATGGTATTTCGCAACATGGGTCAAATCCTCGCATCGCCGCCACGGAAAACCGGACGTTGAAGAGGAAGTGGACGCGCGCAGGCGACGGACGCCTTGCCCGTCCGTTGCCCGCCGCAACGCCTGGAGCTGAATCGTCGGGCGCACGCACGGACTGGCCGCGTCGATGCGACGACGAAAGCGCAGGCCGGTCTCCGGGCTTGCCAGCGATGCATGACGCATCAGCCGGATCACCTTCCCGCCGCGTTGGCAGCAGTGGCATTCGATCCGGTGAACTTGGCTTACCGTTGCGGGGGCAGCGCCGGCTTCGCACCGGCTTCCCGTTTCACCCTGCGCACCAAGCGGCGCGCAGGACACCTGCGCCGACGAGTGTAAGGGGCGCTGTCGAATGCAACAAGCGCGATTTCATGTGATCGCTTGTGCTGCGGAAAAAAAGACGCCGCGCGGGTGCGCGGCGTCGGCTTCAGACAGGATGGGTCTTAGTGATTGCTGTTGTCCTGGTCCTTGTCCTTCTTGTCATCACGCGTTGGTGGCGCTCTGCGCTGCTGCTGCGGTTGCGCGCTCGGTTGCGGCTGCGGCACGGCGCGTTGCTGCGGTACCTCGCGCTGTTGTGGCATCGCGCGTTGCTGCGGGGCTTCGCGCTGCTGCGGCATCTCGCGTTGTTGCGGGGCTTCGCGCTGCTGCGGCATCGCGCGTTGCTGCGGGGCTTCGCGCTGCTGCGGCATCGCGCGTTGCTGCGGGGCTTCGCGTTGCTGCTGCATTTCGCGTTGCTGCGGACGCGGCGCCTGCTGCATTTCGCGTTGCTGCGGTGGCGCGTTGCGTTCGCGTTGCACCGGTGCGCGATCTTCGCGTGGCTGGGCGACCGGCGCATTGCGTTGCGGGCTTGGCATCGCACGCTGGTTGTCGCGTTCCACGGCTGGATTGACCCGCTGTTCGGGGGTCGCCTGTTGGCGCTGCATCACACGCGACTCGCTCGCCGGCTGATTATTTCTGCCCGGAGCGAAACGTTCCGACGGCAGGTTCCGTGATGGCGGTTGCGCACGCTCCGTTGAACCCTCGCGCGCGGCGGCTGCTGGCACACGTTCGCTGGCCTTGGGCATTTGTCCGCGCGACGGGACGTTTTGATTGCCGCGCGCTGCGGCAGGATTGTCGCCGCCGTTTTGCGGTATGCGGTCGCCCGGATTGGCCCGACCCGGTGCGAAGCGGGATGACGGCAAGGCTTGGGGAGGCGCGGACCTCGTCGCTGGCTCGGTCGGTTGGGCACCGCGCTGGCGCGCCTCTGCGGCTGCGGGGTTGGGTGCGATACCGCGTGCGGCCGGATTGGCCCGCTCGTTCGCCGCACCGCCGCTGCGCGCATTGGCAGCGTTGCCACGTGTAGGCAACGGCTGCGGGGCGGCAACCGCATTGCTTCCAACTACCTGCACCCGCGATGGAACCGCAGCGCGACCCGCCGGCGTCGCTGCCGCAGCGCCCGTTGCAATTTCTCGCAGCTGTTTCTGCTGCAGCGGGCGTGCGTCGTTGCGCTGGATGGCTTGCAGGCGCGCGGCGATCGGCGCCGGACGAACTGGCGGTGCAGTACGCGCAATCACCTGGCGATTGAGCAACGCCGCGGGCGGCGCCACACGAGAACCTCCGACATTGGCGGCACCAGCGCCAAAGCTGGCGGCTACCGGTGCGATCCCGATGCGGCTGACGACCTGCGCGGTGCGCAAGTTGTTGGCATCCACGCGGACCCGCGCAGCGGCAATCGGTTGCGCTCCAATAAACGCAGCACGCGGCACGGCGGTCACCGCGGCCAACGTGTTTTGGTACGCGTAATTGACACCGGTGATCGGTTGTCCGGCCGCATAGTTGTTGTACACGTTGGTAATGTTGACGTTGTTGATCACGGTCGAATTGCGCGTGTTGATATTGGTGAAATAACCGCGCGAGACCTGATACCCCGGCACATAGATGTCGCTCGGACCAAGCGGGAACCACCCAACCGGGCCGCCGCCGCCGATGCCGATCGAGATGTTGGCGCCGCCCCAGCCACCGCCGCCGACAAATCCGACCAGAGCCGGCGCATAAATCGAAATTCCGCCGCGCTGACCCGGGCACCAACCCCAGCGGTTACCGACATACGCCCAGCGCCCATAATGGAATGGAGCAAAGCCCCAAGATTCGTTGTCGACCCACGTCCAGCCCCACGGATCAATCCAGGACCAGTGCCCGGAGCGGTAAGGTGCCCAATCGGCCTCGACCGAACGGGGATACCAGACGTGGCCGTATTCGGGCACATCGTCCCAGGTTCCGTTGTCATCCAGATCGGCGACGCCGATTACGTCCGCGGACACATAGGTGCGCGAAATGGACCGTTCGTAACGCGTATTGCGCGAGGATGCCCAACGATCAAATTCGTCGGCGGCCGGCAGGTCGAGCACTTCATAGTCGTGCAAGGCCGAGTCGTTGAACCGGTAGGAACTGCCTGCGCGCACGCTGTAGCTGGCGTTGTTCTCACCATAGACGTTGCCCGAACCCTCGAACACGGTGACCATCGTCGAGGTGCCTTGAGGGGCTACGTCGATGCGGTAGTCGCCGGGTCGGTTCACGCTGAAGGCCAGCGTCGGTGTATCGATCTCGTAGCTCTGGCCGCTTTCAATGCGGCGAACATGCAAATTCAAGACACCGGCGGTGAGTTCGAGCTGCGCGGCGTTATCATCCAGATTGAGCAGGTCAAAGGTGCTGCCGCCGTCAAGACGAATGTTGGCGGCGCCAACTTCAAGTTCGACGCGCGAATCCCGGTCGGTATAAAGCTTGTCGCCGGTGGAGAGTGGCCGATTGAGTGCCACTGAGCCCCATGTATCGGCGCCCGCGGGCTGGAAGCTGACGCTGCCGCTCAAGAAGCCGACGCGAGCGACTCGATCGGGCGGATCGGCAAATGCACTCGCCGTCGCAAAGGTCCCGAGAACCAGCACCAACGAGGCGCACCAAGCGCCTGGGTTGGAACGACGTTTTGTATACATCGATAATCTCCTGAGGCCTACGCCCGCCGAGGTCGCGGTGGGATTGGTTCCCATCAGCCCGCAGCGAACAGGTTGCCTACCATATCAGCGCACTCCTGCTGAATGACGACCTTCGCCGTCTACAGGTTTGCGTTTTATTAACCGATGCGCTTATCCGCGATTCAGTGTTTCGTCCGAAATCACGGGCCGCTAATCGCGGTGCACATCGAGCTCGTGCGGCTACGCCCCGGCAGGGGACGCGTGGATTGCGCGATCAAGATGGTCCTGCGCCGCTATCCTGCTAATCTGTCGCCCCCGCGGGTGTAGCTCAATGGCAGAGCTGTAGCTTCCCAAGCTACTGACGAGGGTTCGATTCCCTTCACCCGCTCCATGCGCCGACTCGTGCTTCCCGAATCCTATCAATCGCGGCTGTCGCAGCCGGGTAACGAATGCACGAACCTGGGCTGGCGCGAATGGCTGGCGCTGCCGGGGTTAGGCATCGGCGCAATCAAGGCCAAGCTCGACACGGGCGCGCGCTCGTCCGCGTTACATGTCGAAACGCTTGAGACTTTCCGTCACGATGGCGTGTTGCAGGTGCGCTTTGTCGTGAGGCCACGTCGCCGCAGCGTGCGGCTGCTCACGTGCAGCGCTGTCGTGCTCGATCGCAGGGCAGTCACCGATTCGGGTGGTCGTCGCGCCGAGCGGTGGTTCATCCATGCGCAGATTGCGCTGGCGGGCCAGATGTTCGTCACTGAAATCAATCTGACCGATCGACGCGCCATGCTGTTTCCGTTGCTGCTGGGGCGCAGTGCGCTTGAAGGGCGCTTTCGCGTCGATCCGGCGCTTTCCTATACGCTGCCGCGGCCCGCACAGGCTGCCCGACCCACTCCTGAAGAGGGCGCATGAAGATCGCCATTCTTTCGCGTAACTCGCGTCTTTATTCGACCCAGCGACTGGTGGAGGCGGCGCGCGCGCGTGGCCACAGCGTGCGCGTCTTCGATCCGCTGCGTTGCTACATGCGAATCTCGGCGGCTGCGTTCGAGATTCATTACAAGGGTCGTGTGCTGCATGGCATCGACGCGTTGATTCCGCGCATCGGCGCCTCGGTCACGTTTTACGGGACGGCGGTGGTGCGCCAGTTCGAGATGATGGGCGTATACACGCCAAACGGATCCGACGCGATCCTGCGCGCGCGCGACAAGTTGCGCACGTTGCAGCTGCTGGCGCGGGAGGGCATTGATCTGCCGACCACGGTGTTCGGCGACAACCCGGATGACACCGTCGACCTGCTGGCGATGCTCGGCGCGCCGCCGCATGTGATCAAGCTCAACGAGGGCGCGCAGGGTCAGGGCGTGTTGCTGGCAGAAAAGCGCGCTGCAGCGCAGGGCATGATCGAGGCCTTCCGCAGTCTGTATGCGAATTTCATCGTGCAGGAATTCATCGGCGAAGCCGAGGGCGCCGACCTGCGCTGCTTGGTGGTGGGCGACAGAGTCGTCGCGGCGATGACCCGTAAATCGCAAGACGGCGATTTTCGCGCCAACATCCATCGCGGAGGCACCGCCAGCGCGGTCATCCTGAGTACGCAGGAAGAAGTTACCGCGGTGCGCGCGGCGCATCTGATGGGGCTTGGCGTGGCGGGGGTGGACCTGCTTAGATCGCGCCGAGGTCCGTTGGTGCTCGAGGTCAACTCCTCGCCCGGTCTCGAAGGCATTGAAGGCGCAAGCGGGGTCGACGTGGCGGGCGCCATCATTGAATTTCTTGTTGATCAATCCTCGCAAGGGCCAGTGTCCGCAAGACGCTCGCATGGTAAACGAAAAC
>CAJDTR010000054.1_pt1 | contig 20011 bp, 20 predicted proteins | sample 7389891 | NCBI WGS metagenome assembly CAJDTR01 (sample SAMEA7055657, study PRJEB34461) | soil metagenome | biome: terrestrial ecosystem; feature: Peninsula; material: soil | place: Antarctica | collected 2016 | reverse complement strand
CCGGTAGATCACCGCTGTATGCAGAACACCGAATCCGTAGACGACCGAGCGACGGAAATTTATTTCGCTGGCTTCGGGAAAATATTTCGTCGGACACGAAATTTCGCCAATGCGTTGATCAAACGCGAGCGCTTGCATCAGCATCTGATTGTCGAACACGAAATCGTCGGAGTTCGCCGCCAGCGGCAAGATCTCCAGCACGCCACGCGAAAACGCACGATAGCCCGAATGGAACTCCGACAACTTGGACCCCGCCAGCAGGTTTTCCAGCGAGGTCAGCACACGATTGAAAAAATATTTGTAGCGCGGCATGCCGCCAGCGAGCGCGGTGTTGCCGAGGATGCGCGAGCCGATCACCACGTCGTACACATCGGATGCGACCATCGCGGCCATAGCGGTGATCAATTTGGGCTCGTACTGGTAGTCCGGATGCAGCATGACCACGATGTCCGCGCCCGCGGCCAGGGCCAGGGCATAACAGGTTTTCTGATTGCCGCCGTAGCCACGATTGGCCGGATGCCGATGCGTCGTGATGCCAAGCCGCTGCGCCAACGCGACCGTCGCGTCATCGCTTGCATCGTCGACCAGCAATACCTGGTCGACGATGTCATACGGAATCGCGGCATGGCACGCCTCCAGCGTTTTCTCCGCGTGATACGCGGGCATCACGACGACTATTTTTTTTCCATGCAACATGCGCGAATCGTTCCGTCCGGTACCGCCGTGAGGCCAGGGACTACATTGCGAGCAAGAGACTGGCGACCCCGAGAGGATTTGAACCTCTGACCTCGCCCTTAGGAGGGGCGCGCTCTATCCAGCTGAGCTACGGGGCCGTCGTGAAAAGTCTGGCATGGAACCACCCATGGTGCACCCTCCGGCGGCATCCATGCCTCATCGGCACGGCGTGCCACCCGCTGAGCTATAGGTCCATGCGAGCAGCGATTGTAGCGGGTAGTCCACACGCAGCCCATTACTCGCCGCCGGCACACGCGACGCTTGAGCTACTCCACGCAAGCCCCATTTATGTGGATCGATCAGCCGCGGTATCGCGCTCATGCCTGCCTCCACGCCTCGATTCCCCACGGTCTACATCCCGCATGGTGGCGGCCCCTGCTTCTTCATGGATGCACCCGCGGACGCGCCGCATTTGTGGGATTCGATGGCGGCATACCTGCGTGGTATTGATGCATCTGTCGGCGCCAAACCCACCGCTATCGTGGTCATTTCAGCGCACTGGGAACAGCCGCTTCCAACCGTCAACAGCGGGGCGCGTCCCGGCATGTTGTTCGACTATTACGGCTTTCCCGAACACACCTACCGCCTGAACTATCCGGCGGCGGGTTCGCCCGAGCTGGCGGCACACGTGCGCGAGTTGCTCGATGTTGCCGGCATCGCCTCGGACGAAGACACTACGCGCGGATTTGATCACGGAGTGTTTGTCCCGTTCCTGCTCATGTATCCCGACGCCGAAATTCCGGTCGTGCAGCTGTCGCTGCAAACCGGACTCGATCCGCAAGCGCACATGGCCATCGGACGCGCACTGGCACCATTGCGCGATGAGGGCGTCCTGATCGTCGGCAGCGGCATGAGTTCGGCATCGGAACAATTCGATGCGCCACTGACTGCCGCCGTGGAGGACAACGACGCAACCGCGCGCGCCGCAAAACTCGCGGCATGGAAACGCATGCCCGGAGCGCTAGCGTGCCATCCGCGCGCAGAACATCTGCTGCCATTGATGGTCATTGCGGGTGCCGCCGGCGAGGATCGGGGAAGGCGCACGTGGAGCGACCGCGTATACGGCAAGATCGTGTCCGCGTTCCAGTTCGGTTAGGGGCGCCGTCCCGGCGGGCCACAGCGAACCTTTGCCTACCCGCCCCGCAGCAAGACGCTGGATGCCTGCATCCGCCGGCGCGACAAGCATTTTGCCTGCGCCATCGCGGCGGCAACCAAAAGCTGATCACCTGCGATGCCCTGTTATAATCGATGGTTTCGCGCGCTGTACGGCGCGGTTCCCTCGATGTTATGGAGTCTCCATGCCCGCCCAAATCCTGAAGGCCCTCGGCCTCAGCCAGACCAATGCCGGCACCTACCTCGGCAATGACGAATGGTCCAAGACCACCGACGCCGGAATTGTGCAGTCGGTCAATCCGAGCACGAACGAAGTCATCGCCAGCGTGCACGCTTCCAGTGCGAGTGACTACGAGAATATCGTCAAACGCGCGCAAGCGGCGTTCGCTATCTGGCGCACAACGCCGGCGCCGCGCCGCGGGGAAGCGGTGCGTCTGTGCGGCGACGCGCTGCGCAAGCACAAGGATGCACTCGGCTCGCTGGTCGCACTGGAGATGGGCAAGATCAAGCCAGAAGGCGATGGCGAAGTGCAGGAGATGATCGACATCGCGGACTTCGCCGTCGGCCAGTCGCGCATGTTGTACGGCTACACGATGCATTCGGAGCGCGCCGGCCATCGCATGTACGAGCAGTGGCATCCGATCGGTCTGGTCGGGGTTATCAGCGCATTCAATTTCCCGGTTGCGGTGTGGGCATGGAACGCGTTTCTCGCGGCAATCTGCGGGAACATCACAATCTGGAAACCATCGCCGAAGACGCCGCTGTCGGCGATCGCGACGATGAGGATCTGCAACGACGCGCTGAAGACGGCAGGCTTTCCGGACATCTTTTTCCTGTTCAACGATGCCGGCACTGACTTGGCCTCGACGTTTGTCGACGACAAGCGCATTCCCTTGATCAGCTTCACCGGCTCGACCAAGGTAGGGCGCATCGTCGGCGAACGCGTGGCGCAGCGCATGGGCCGCAGCTTGCTTGAACTCGGTGGCAACAACGCGATCATCGTCGACGAAAGTGCCGAGATGAAGCTCGCGATTCCGGCGATCGTGTTTGGCGCCGTGGGCACCTGCGGCCAGCGCTGCACCTCGACGCGCCGCGTGTTCGTGCACGAGGCCATCCACGACGATGTGGTGGCGACGCTGGTGAAGGCGTACAAACAGGTCGAGACGAAGATCGGCGATCCGACCGACGCCACCACACTGATGGGCCCGCTCAACAGCAAGGCTGCGGTCGATCAATTCGTCGCGGCGGTCGAAAAAGCGAAAGCCAGCGGCGGCAAGATCGCGACAGGCGGCACGGCGCTGACCGATCGCAAGGGCAACTTCGTGTTGCCGACAATCGTCACCGGCCTGAGGAATTCCGACGAAGTCGTGCAGACCGAAACCTTCGCACCGATCCTGTATGTGATGCCGTTCAAGACCCTTGATGAGGCAATCGAACTGCAGAACGCGGTTCCGCAGGGCCTGTCTGCGGCGATCTTCACGCAGAACCTGAAAGCTTCCGAGAAGTATTTGTCCGCGGCCGGTTCCGACTGCGGCATTGCCAACGTCAACATCGGCACAAGCGGCGCGGAAATCGGCGGCGCGTTCGGCGGCGAGAAGGAAACCGGCGGCGGCCGCGAATCGGGCTCCGACGCGTGGAAGGTTTACATGCGCCGCCAGACCAACACGATCAACTATTCCGATGCGTTGCCGTTGGCGCAAGGAATCAAGTTCGAGTTTTGATGCAGCCGGCGACACGTGGTCGAGGTGAGCGCAGGCGAACCCGACCTTGTGACGCCATCGGGCATCATTGGGGGCTCGTTCCCTCCTGCGAACTGGTCGAGCGGAGATTGCGCAAACGCGTTCTGGATGTGAATCGCGAACTTCGTGTCGCCAAGCCAGGTCCCGCGCATTGCTCCGCGGCGCGCATCTGACTACCCTTGCACACTGGCGCGGGCTGCGCGCCGCCAATGGTTGCACGCGCATGAATGTCACCTCTTCACGTACCAGTACGATGGCTGTGGTCAGCCTCATCTTCGGCATCGTGTGCTGGATCGGACTGCCCTTTATCGGTGCGCTGGTCGCGGTGATTTGCGGCCACTCGGCGCGGGCGGAAATTCGACGTGCGCCACCCGGCATGATCGAGGGTGACGGAATGGCGATCGCCGGCTTGATTCTCGGCTGGGTACATCTGCTGGTGTTCATCCTTGCCGCGTTCGTGTTCCTGGTGTTCTTTGGCGGGCTGGCGTTTATCGCGGCGCACATCCACTAGGCACGCCCGCGTTTGTACGCCCTCGCCCGCCGATTGCTGTTTTGCCTGGATGCGGAGCGCGCACATGATCTTGCGCTGACAGCGATCGAAACTGCCTACCGAACCGGCCTCAATTCTCGGCTAGCACTGAAACCGCAGTCGCTGCCGTACGAAGTATTCGGGTTGCGCTTCGACAACCCGGTCGGACTCGCAGCCGGACTCGACAAGAACGGCGCGTACGTCGACGCACTCGCCGCGCTTGGTTTTGGTTTTATCGAAGTCGGCACGACGACGCCGCGCGCGCAACCGGGCAATCCAAAGCCGCGCATGTTCCGCCTGCCGGAAGTGGATGCGGTCATCAATCGACTCGGCTTCAACAACGGTGGCGTCGATGCGCTGCTGCGCAATGTCGAACGCGCGAAGTTTTCCGGCGTGCTTGGCATCAATATCGGCAAGAACAAGGACACGCCGAACGAACGCGCCATCGACGACTATCTGTTTTGCCTCGAACGCGTGTATGCACGCGCAAGCTACGTAACGGTGAACATTTCTTCACCGAACACGCCGGGACTGCGCGACCTGCAGGCAGAGGAAACGCTGACCCGCTTCGTCGGCATGCTGCGCGACGCGCAGGAACGACTCGGTTCGAAACATGGCCGGCGCACGCCAATGTTGTTGAAGATCGCGCCCGACTTGAGCGACAGGGAACTCGACAGCATTGCCGAGGTGCTGCGCGCGGCGAAGATCGACGGCGTTGTCTGCACCAACACGACAATCGACCACACCGCGGTCGACGGCCTTCGGCATGCGAACGAAACCGGAGGGCTTTCCGGAAAGCCGGTGTTCGTAAAATCAACCACGGTGCTGCGCGGCATGGCGCAGCGCCTCGGCGCGCAGATCCCGCTGATTGGCGTCGGCGGTATCGTTTCCGGCGCCGACGCCGCGACGAAGATCGCTGCAGGCGCGTCGCTGGTGCAATTTTATACGGGCATGATTTATCGCGGACCCGCACTGATTGGCGAATGCGTCGAAGCCATTCGCCAGCGTCACGACGTGCGTCACGCATGAGCGATTTCAAACTCTCCACCGCGATCGCCGAAGGCGACGGCTACACGATCGTCGAGAACGCGTCGCTGCAGGGTCGCAACACCTTCCGTGTCCCGGCGCGTGCAAATGTGCTGATCGACGTGCGCAAATCGTCCGCACTCGACGAATTGTTTGGCTACTCGATGCTCAAGACGCAACCGCTGCTGGTGCTCGGCGAAGGTAGCAATATCCTGTTTACGCGCGACTGGCCCGGAGTGGTGCTGTCCATTGTGGCGCGCGGCATTACCCTTATCGAGGAAGACAGCGAGCGCGCGCGCGTGCGCGTCGAGGCCGGCGAAAACTGGAACGATTTCGTGCGCTGGTCGCTCGGACACGGCTACGCCGGTCTGGAAAATCTCGTGTTGATTCCGGGCAGTGTCGGCGCAGCACCCATCCAGAATATCGGCGCCTACGGCGTCGAGGTGGGTGAATTCATTGTCGCGGTGGAAGCCTGGGATCGCCTCAGCCAGCATTTGCTGCGCATCGAAAATGCGCATTGCGCGTTTGCTTATCGCGATTCGCTTTTCAAGCAGCAGCGTGACCGCTACGTTGTTACGGCGGTCGAATTCGACCTGCCGCGCACGCGCGACTTGCACATCGATTATGTCGGCGTGCGCGAGGAACTTGCTCTACTCGGCATCACCCATCCAACTGCGCTGACCGTCGCCGAAGCCATTGCACGTCTACGCATGCGCAAGCTGCCCAACCCGGCCTTGATCGGCAACGCCGGTAGTTTTTTCAAGAACCCGTTGGTCGATGCCAAGACACTCGCACTCTTGCGAGCGGAGCAGCCCACGTTGCCGCATTGGCCCGCAGGTGAAAACTGCTTCAAGATCCCTGCCGCGTGGCTGATCGAAGCCTGCGGCCTGAAGGGTTTTCGTGAGGGCGATGCTGCCGTTTCCGATCAACATGCGCTGGTATTGGTGAACCTTGGCAACGCCACTGGTGCGCAGATCGGTGCGCTGGCCAAGCATGTGCAAGGCGAAGTATTCGCGCGTTTCGGTGTTCAAATCGATCCCGAACCACGCGTAGTCTGAAGCCCGCCCCATGGAAAAATGCTCGCGCAGTGGTCTTGCCCCGGTTGAGAAGATTGACCAAAGGCGGCCCCAGGATACGTGACCCAATGCTCACGGAATCTATGAATCGGCACTCGCAAAGTAGACCAGATCCGCAGCATCGGATTGATGTGCCTGTCCCAGGCTGATCGAACCGCTTTTGCGCAGATGCGTTTCGTCGCGATGCACCAACAACTCGTCGTCGTCGCCGATTTTAAGCCAGGTTCCGTTCGTCGAGCGATCCGCGAGCATGAAGTAGCCGCGCTTCCATTCGATCAGGGCATGGTTGCGCGACACCCATTCGGTCTCGATCATAAGGCTGCTGGCCGGATCGCGTCCGATCGAAAACGTGGCGCCTTCGTCGAGTTCGAATACCTGGCTCTTGAAGCGCAGCAGCATGCGCACACAATCGGTCACATCGACCACCTGCGTCAGGCGCTGCACCGTGGTGACATGGGCGAGATTTTCCTGCCACAGCACGTCGACGATCTCGATCGGCGCCTGCTTGCCGAGCACACGAGCGGTGCCGAGCGAGCGCACGCGCAAACCCGTTGTATGAGTGATCCCGCTTACGGTGGTGGCGGTGGTCACGATCTGGTCGCGCCGCGCCAGCGTTTTGTCGGCCATGCGCGCGGCCACGTTCACGGCATCACCGAAAACGTCATCGTTCTCCAGCAGCGCGTCGCCATGATGCAGGCCGATGCGGATGGCGATGTTCTCGCGCGAAAATTCCTCGTCCGACTTGATGCGCCGCTGCATGTCGGTAGCCGCGAGCAAGCCGTGCAGCGGCCCCGGAAACGTGCACATGATTTCGTCGCCAATCGTCTTGACAACGCGGCCTCCGTGGCGCGCGGCAACTTCGGCCAGCGCGATCAGGACACTACCGATCAGGTGGCGTGCCACTTCGTCGCCGTGTGTCTCGAACAAGCGCGTGCTGCCGGAAACATCGGCAAACAGGATCGTCATGGCGCGCCGTTCGGTCATTGGCCCGATCATAACGAATCCACACTCGGGCAGCACTGTGATCGAGTAGATCGATCGTGAACTGCATCCAGGTGATGCATCGTTCAGCTCGACCAATTCACGCCGCTCAGCGTAAAGATTCGGCCGCCGCGACGATATCCGCCTCGCCCGGCAGAACCAGCAAGGCCGCACCCGCGAGCGGCGTATAGGTGTCAACGCCGACCACACGCTTGAACGGTTTCGCACCGTGGCCGGCTTCCGCGATGGCGGTAATGATGCCCTCGCCTACACCGGCCGAATGGCGCCCCTCGTCGACAATCACGATGCGCTTTGCACTCTCGGCCTGTTTGCCGATAAACGATTCGTTGAGCGGAACCAGCCAGCGCAGGTCAACGACCCGCGACTTCCACCCGAGCTTCGCTTCGATTTCCCGCGCCGCACGCAGGCTCATCGGTACTCCGTTGCCGTAGGTGAAGATCACCAGGTCGCCTGCATCCTCGTTGTATATGCGGCCCTCACCCAGCGGCATCGCCTGATCCGGCGACGGATACGACGTGAGCCATTTTCCATCGCCCGCTTCGTACAGATCCTTGGTCATGTACAAGGCGATCGGTTCCAGAAAAATCGTCACCCGCCCATCGACTTTTGCAAGCGCTGCAAGCGTGCGCAGCATCGTTGCCGCGTCATCGCCGCGACTGGCGCAGCCGACCACGAGACCCGGAATATCGCGCAACGCCGCGATTGAATTGTCGTTGTGGAAATGTCCGCCGAACCCCCGCTGGTAACCGAGGCCCGCAATGCGCACGACCATCGGATTGCGGTATTGATCGTTGGAGAAGAACTGCAGCGATGCGGCCTCGCCGCGAATCTGGTCGCAGGCATTGTGGAAATAGGCCAGATACTGGATTTCCGGGATCGGCAACAAACCCATGTTGGCAAACCCCTGGGCGAGACCGAGAATCATCGTTTCGTCGAGCAGCGTATTGAATACGCGAGCATTCTTGAAAGTCTTGTGCAGACCACGTGTCACCGTGTAGACGCCGCCTTTCTGGGCGACATCTTCGCCGAACAGCAGCGCTTGTGGATATTTGCAGAAAAGATCGTGCAGCGCGTTGTTGATCTGGATCGCCAGATGCCGCGGTGGCAGCTTCTCTGGCAGTTTCTCTGCACTGCCAAACACCACGATACGTTTCCCGGCATAGTCGGTGCGCTGTGCTTCCGCTTCGACCAGGCCTTGCGTGTACGGCGCAAGCGGCGCGATCACGTCGGCCAGCTCGGTCAACTTGGGTCGACGATCGGCTTCTGCCGCAGCCGCAAAACATTTCTTTCGAATATCCTCGTATTTCGCGCGCAGCGAGTCTTTCGTGTACAGCCCGGATTCGAGTGCAATCGCAGCCGAGCGCAACAATGGATCACCCGCCTCGACCGCCACCAGTTCCTCGACGCTGCGCCACTCGATTTCGAAATCGGTACCGGCGTGACCCATGATCCGCGTCGTGCGCAGGTGGAGGAAGGTTGGCCGGCGTGTCGTGCGACAGTGGTAGACCGCGCGCGCTACCTGCTCGTAACCTGTGGCCAGATCGAGTCCGTCAGCATGGAAATAATCGAGACCATCGCGATGCTTGAACGCGTTCGCGATCCAGCCGCCGGGCGTTTTCACCGAAATGCCGATGCCGTTGTCCTCGCAAACGAACAAGACCGGCGCCGGCAGCTTCTGATACGCCGTCCACTGCGCAGTGTTGAATGCGGTCTGCGCGGTGGCGTGGTTCGACGACGCGTCGCCAAATGAGCAGATCGCGATCGAGTCGTCGGGAATCGGCAACGCATGGCCGATGCGCTTGCCCTGTTCGATCGCAATCGCGGTGCCTAGCGCCTTGGGCAGATGCGAGGCGATTGTCGAGGTCTGCGGCAGCACCCACAACGGCTTGGATCCCCACACCTTGTGGCGGCCGCCAGACGCGGGATCATCTTTGCTCGCCGCAAAGCTCAGCGCCGAATCGATGATCGGATCCATGTCCGGCAGCTTGCGAAAGCGCTCGGCCATGAACGCGCCGCTGCGGTAATGCAGGAACGCAGGATCGGTGTGCCGCGTCAACCGCGCGATCATCGCGTTGCCCTCGTGGCCACTCGACCCGATCGTGTAAAAAACCTTGTTTTGCACGCGCAACACGCGTGCCATGAGATCCAGGTGGCGCGAGACGAGTTGCGATTCGAACAGGTCGAGAAAATCCTGCGCGGAGCACAGGCTGCCGGGCAACACGGATTCATCCGCGTGCGGTGCCCGCCGCACATCGCCGTGCCAGTCCTGCACGAACTCGCTGAAGTTCTGGTCACACACTTCGGCGCGATTGACGTTCTTGTGGCGGGCAGGGATCGGGGTCGCGGCGATGTTCATGAGGTGTCGGTTTGTGCAGTTTGCAGAGAGGGTTGAGCGGCCACCAAACACGATGATGTGCTGTATGCGATGACGTCGGACTTCGCGCGCCTTCAGCCTGGCTTTCGCACCAAAGATTGAGAGATCAGTGAGGCATTCTCGGCCGCAATCGGCGGCATGGCTTCGAATCCCGGTTGCGCGCGTACGCGGTCGAGCCACGCCGAAATCGCTGGATACATGGACAACTCAAAGCCACCTTCGTCCGCGCAATGCGTGTAAGCAAACAGCGCGATATCCGCGATGCCGTAGCCAGTCGAACTGAACCATGCATTGGCGTGAAGATGCTTTTCCATGACACAAAGCGCTTGACCGCCGCGCTCACGCAATTTCGGCAGCTCCGCGCGGCGTGGCGAATCGATCGGCGTCCAGCCGCAGATGAAGCGTGCGACAGCGACATGTGGTTCATGGCTGTATTGCTCGAAAAACATCCATGACAAGGTCTGTGCCCGCTGCCAGGCGTCGCCGCCGAAATACGGCGTGCCATCGGCAAGCCAGGCGAGGATCGCGTTGGATTCGACCATGTGGCGGCCGTCGTCGGTTTCGATCATCGGCACGCGGCCGTTGGGATTCTTGGCGAGGTATTCCGGCGTGCGCGTCGCGCCATGTGCGCTGTCGGTCTCGACCCAGCGATAGTCACGGCCGAGTTGACCCAGCAGCATGCGCAGCTTGTGGCAATTGCCCGACGGCGAATACCCGTACACCGTGATCAAGCGAGACTCTCCCGCGCGCGACGTGCCAACCATTCCTCGCGACTCTGACCCCAGATGTCGATCGGCACATCTTCATGTGGCGGCGGCAGCTTGGCGGCTCCGCGATTGCGCGAGCCGAACCGTTGCGCGAGCGCCTGCGAGGCACGATTGTCCGGATGGATCGAATGGATCATCTCGCCCCAGCCAAGATTCGCGAACGCCCAGTCGATTGCGGCAATGCCTGCTTCCGTCGCGTAGCCTTTGCCCCAGCTCGCGCGACAAAATGCCCAACCGATTTCCGTCCCCGGCCAGCCGTCCGGTTTCCACGGGCCGATTTGTCCGATCCAGCGACCACTGGACTTCTCGATCACCGAAAACATCGCAAATCCCTGGATCGCCCAGGCACCCGGCATTTGCAGAAACTTGCGCCAAGCCTGCGCACGCGCGAGCTTTCCGCCGATGTAGCGCGCAGCTTCCTCATCGGCTTGCAGCGCAGCGTAGTCATCGAAATCCTCGATCCGCGGCAGGCGCAGGATCAAGCGGGAGGTTTCCAGCCGAAGGTCGTGCACGCGCGTCATCCGGCCGGCTGTGTGACGTGAAGTTCTTCCTGCGCGGGTGCTACGTGCGATTCGGCAGCTTCGTAACTGCAGACCGGCAACACACGCCTGATCAGTGGGTAGTCGCTGGTAACGCAGCGCCACTGAACCCCCATCGCATTCGCGTGCGCGATATCGGCAACCAAATGGATGCGTCCACCATCACGCCCCGATTCACCGTCGAACTCGAAGCTAATACTGCCGTCGTGTTCGACCGTCGCCGAACGCAAGGTGTGGCCGCGAAAGGCTGATGGTTCCGGCAATCCAACTTTGTCATTGCTGCTCGGCATCGTTCCGGTCGAGGCGTAAAACTCTGCGATCGCCGTCTTCATGCTGCCGGCCGCCAAGGCGAAGTCCTCTCGCATCAGCACCGTCGCGCGATCGGCATCGACGGTTGCGTGTTGCAGCGGTGTTTTACGCTCGCCAAAGGCATGAAAAAGGGCCAATCCCACCAGCACCGCAAACAACATGCCAACGAACGCAAACACGGCAGTGCGCATAGTCGTCCTCCGGACAATCAGAACGCGTTGATGCCCGTTACTTCGCGCCCCACCACAAGCTGATGCACCGTCTCGGTGCCTTCGTAGGTAATCACCGATTCCAGATTCAAGGCATGCCGGATCGGGCAATGTTCGGTGGTGATACCGGCGCCGCCGAGAATGTCGCGTGCTTCGCGCGCGATGTCGATGGCCATGCGACAGTTGTTCCACTTCGCCAGACTGACCTGCGTGGGCTGCATTTTGCCCGCGTCCTTGAGGCGTCCGAGCTGCAGCGACAACAACTGCGCCATCGTGATACGCCGCGCCATGTCAGCAAGTTTGAGCTGCACCGCCTGATTCGCCGCCAGCGGACGGTTGAACAAAATACGGTTTTTCGCGTATTCGGTCGCCTCGGTGAAACACGCGATCGCAGCGCCGATCGGGCCCCAGGTGATGCCGTAGCGTGCCTGGGTCAGGCAACCGAGTGGACCCTTGAGGCCCTTCACTCCGGCCAGGCGATTGGCTTCCGGAACCCGCACGTTGTCGAAGAACAGGGCGCTGGTCACCGACGCACGCAAGCTCATCTTCTTGTGGATTTCCTGCGCGCTGAACCCGGCAAAACCCTTCTCGACAATGAAGCCCTGGATACCGTCGTCGGTCTGCGCCCACACGATGGCGATATGGGCCAGATTGCCGTTGGTGATCCACATCTTGGCGCCGTTCAATATCCAGTCGGTGCCGTCCTTCTTCGCGTTGGTCTTCATGTTGGCCGGATCGGAGCCGCCCTGCGGTTCGGTCAGGCCAAAACAGCCGATCACCTTGCCCGCAGCCATGTCGGGCAGCCAGCGCTTGCGCTGCTCCTCGGAGCCGTAGGCGTAAATCGGATACATGCACAATGAGGACTGCACCGAAGCAAAGCTGCGGATGCCCGAGTCGCCGCGTTCAAGTTCCTGGCAGACCAGACCATAGCTGACACCGTTCATGCCGGCGCAGCCATATTCGACCGGCAGCGACGACCCGAGCAGGCCGAGATCGGCCATCTCCGGAATCAGCTCGTGCGGAAACCGACCCTGGTCAAAACAGTCGCCAATGATCGGCAGCACGCGCTCGTTGGTAAAGCGCGCGACGGTGTCCTGCACCATGCGCTCCTCGTCGGAGAGCAGCGAGCGGATGTCGTAGAGATCGGTCGGATCAAGCGGCGTGGCGGGCATGGCATTGGGTCCGGGCGCGGGCAAAGCAGGGCATTGTAGCGAGCCATCGCGGGCGCGGCCATGCATGCGGCGCTTTCGCCCGGCGGTCATCCCTTGCCAATGCCCTATGCTAGGGTGCCTTTTCGCTGCTTGCGGCCATGCGCGTCCCCGTCCTCGCTTATCACTCGAACAACATTTCAGGCAACGATTACGCCAGCAACGACCATGTTGCGCTGGCCGAAGACTTGCGCATGATCCAGCGCAGCGGCTTGCGCATCGTGCCGCTCGCACGCGTCGTCGACGAGCTGCTCGGGGAGGCGCCGGATTCGGATGCCGCCAATGCAGTCGCGATCAGCTTCGACGATGGGTCATGGTTCGATTGGCACGACATCGAGCACCCGGCGTGGGGTCCGCAGCGCGGGTTCGCCGGGATCCTGCGCGACTTCGCTACAGAAACCGGCGCGTGCGCGCATGCGACGAGTTTCGCGATTGTCTCGCCGGAGGCACGCGCAATCCTCGACCAGACCTGTCTGGTCGGCCGCGGTTGGTGGGGCCACGAATGGTGGCGCGATGCGCAGCGCGAGGGATTGATCGCGATCGAAAGCCATAGCTGGGACCACAATCACGCGACGCTCGCGCACACGGTGCAGCGCACACAAGCCAAAGGCACGTTTCGCAGCATCGACGCCTACGCCGATGCGGACGCAGAAATTCGGCAGGCCAGCGACTGGCTCGATGCGCATCTCGCGCCGCATCGCGCGAGTCTGTTCGCTTATCCATACGGGGAAACCAATGCGTATCTGATGGAGGACTATCTGCCGCGTCGCGCGCACGAGCATCGCCTGCGCGCGGCATTTGGAACCACGGGCGGATTCGTCGAAGTCGACAGTCCACGCTGGCAGCTTCCACGATTTGTCTGCGGACAGCACTGGGACTCGCCCATCGAACTCGAACGGATTCTCGCCTCACGCTGATCGATGCGATCAGAACGCGCCGAGCGCGTGCACCGTCGCAATCAGCTCCTGCTGCCGCGCAATCTCCACCTCGCGCAACCAGCGTACCAGCAGATGCGGGTGGCCACTGCGGACAAAACCCGCAGCCAGGTCGATGCGTTCGGCGAGTCGATCACCGCAATAGCCGAAGATGGCGTCATGGTCGTGCGCAAAATGCGCGACTGCCCATTCCAGCGTCGTGCGATAGAGGCCGCCTTGCGCGTGCAGAGCATTACGCACGTCCGGTGCCAGCCGGCGCAGCGCGCGATGGTCGACGCACGCACCGCCACCGAGCAACACCGATCCCATCGGCGTGAAATGGACATAGCACAGCGCAACCGCCGGCGTGCCACCTCCATCGCGCGCATACGCAACCACATGATGCGGAAAGGTCGGTGGCTCTTGTCCAAAGCGGCGGCGAAACAACGTTCCGCCCAGGGTATCCGCGCTGGCAATCTCGGCGATTTCAATCCCCGTCACGCTCATTCTCGCGTCTGCGTGCTACGCCTCGGCACATGTCCCGTGGCAACGTGCTGGCGCGCAGATTCGACATTGATGGACGAATCGTCAAAAAAAATATCGGCGCCGAAAGCTTCGAGGAAAGGCCCTTTCGAACGACCGCCGAGAAACAATGCCTCGTCTATACGCACGCCCCATTGGCGCAAGGTGAGGATCACGCGCTTGTGCGCGGGCGCGGACCGCGCGGTCACGAGCGCCGTGCGGATGGGTGAGTTGCGGCTTGGAAACGCCGCCTGCAGGTGGTGCAAGGCATCGAGGAAGCCGCGGAAAGGCCCCCCCGACAAGGGTTCGAGCACACGTTCGGTTTCGTGCCGATGAAACGCATCGATGCCGCCCTCCTCGCTTACCCGCTCCGACTCGTCGCCGAACAGCACTGCATCGCCGTCAAAGGCAATGCGCAATTGATCCGACTGCCGCTGCGGCGCCTTCGACGGCAGGATGGTCGCCGCGGCAACGCCTGCGGCGAGCGCCTGCGCAACACTGTCCGGATTGGCCGACAGCAGCAGGTGCGCGCCGAATGCATGCACGTAGGGCGCAGTCGGCTCGCCGCGCGTGAATGCGGCGCGCGCAATGTCGAGTCCATAGTGCTCAATTGAATTGAAGATGCGCAGGCCGGTATCGGCGGAGTTGCGCGAGAGCAGGATTACTTCGACGCGCGGCGCAACGGACGACGCGCCATTGAGCCGCAGCAGCTTCTGCACCAGCGGGAACGCGATGCCGGGCGCAAGCAGTTCGTCCTCCCGCGCGATCTGGTGCTCGGCAAACGCATCGATACCTTCGCGCTCGTACAAATCGTGACTTTCGCCCAGATCGAACAATGCACGCGAGGAGATTGCAACGACGAGCACATTGCCTTCTTCGACCGTTCGAGGCGAATCATGCGGGTCAGTTCGCAGCGGCGCCATCGAAGCCGTCCTTGAAGAGCGTGTCGGCCATCACGGCCGCCGCATACGCGTCGACACGCCCATAGCCGAGCATGTTGTTTGGCCACTGGCTGGCCAACGTACCGCCGCAGGTTTGGGCGATGGGATCGGTCACGCCCGTCCTCGCCGCGGTCGCGCGCAGGATCTGCGCAATCTGGTCGGGATGTCCCTTCAACGCCGGATTGATCGACAGCACCAGCGCGGCAGCGCCAGCGACATGCGGCGTCGCCATGCTGGTGCCGCTGTAAGCGCAACTGTAGCTGTTGGTCGGAATGCTGGAACACACGCTGACGCCTGGCGCCGAAATATCCGGTCGGATCAGGCTGCTGTCTGCCACGGGACCGCGCAGGGAGAAATTTGCCAGACCATCCGCTGTTCCGGTTGCACCGACCACGAAACTCGCGTCATAGATGGCAGGAGCCTCATTGATTTGGCCGCAAGCATTGGTATGGGTCGCGTTAGTGTTTCCTGCCGCAGCCGCAAAGAAGATGCCGCCGGCGACGACTGCATTCACCGCACCTTGTATTTCATTGCCAACCGTGCAGCCTTCGGACGGCGGACAAGACCACGAGTTGCTGACGATGTCCGGTGCCAAATCGGGATTGGGGTTTGCGTCAGCAAGATCGGTTGGCGCCAGCAGCCACTGCATGCATTCGATATAGCGCGCCGGCGTGCCAGCGCCCGCATCCATATTGCGGCAACCGATCCATTTTGAGCCGGGCGCAACGCCAATCTGGTTGCTACCGCCATCGCCGCCCACGAACGTGCCCGCCGTGTGCGTGCCGTGACCATCGTCGTCACAGGGTGCAGGCGAATCGACGCCGCAGACGTTCGCCCCGCCATTCGTATGGATCGCATCATGCCAGTTGTAGTTGTGATCGGCTTGCGCGCCGTCCCAGCCGCGATAGTGATTGATCAACGCCGGGTGGTTCCACTGATAGCCTGTGTCTTCTCCGGCAATGACCACGCCCTGGCCGTTGAATCCGGCCGCCCAGACCAGCGGCGCATTGATCTTCGCGACACCCCAGCCAATCGCTTCAACGGCGTCGGGAATCTGCAACGCCGCTGTCTGCTGCGGCAAGTGCATGGGGATCTGCGGATTGGTTGCTACCTTGGCGACATCACGGCGTTGGGCAAGCGCCGAAAGATCGGCGCTCGACAGGCGCGCCCATACCAGATTTGAAATCCAGTAAGCGTGGTATTCGATTCCACGCGCATCCAGCCATTGGCGCAGATCCGCTTGCTGCGCCGTTGCGCGACTGCGCAACGCGTCGACCAGCGCGCGCCGACGGATTTTGTAGTCCGCATTCGCATCGAGCGGCGTCAGCGATGGCGCTGCCTGGTCGGGCAACACGATCAAGGATTCGACCACCCCTCTCTCGCGCGCTTGCGACGCCAGCAACGGATCGACCTCGGCGCCAAGCGCGCTCCGGCACGCCAATGCGACAGCAGTCAGCGCCAATCCATGCGTCGCAAACGCGGATCTCCACATTTTCACCTCACGCTCCACGCTGTTGCGCTGATATCCGATGACGTCGCGAAGCGGCGCCGCCGCGGCCACTGCTGCAACGTCGGCGCACCCAGCCGCAACGAAAGCCTAGCCGCCCCTCATGTGTTGCGACACGCGCCCAAGCATGATCGCCAGCGCCGCCCCGCCCAGCGTTTTCACGAGGCCCGGATGCTGTGCGTAGAAACCGCTGAGGCGGTCGACGATGCTTGGATCATTCTGCTGCGCGGTGGTGACGACGTCTTGAACCTGCTGCGGGCTGACGTGGGCCGCCTGACTCGGACTGATCGTCGAGGCGCTCGCCGCACTTGCGTCGGCTTGCAGCTTGCCGCGCAACATCGCCAGTTCGGCCGGGCCCAGCGAGGCTAGCAACTGGTTGAGCATCGCCGCGCGTTGTTCCGGTGATGACGCGCCAAACATCTGGCCGATCATCTGGCCGGCCGGCGGTGTCTGGTCGGAGCCGAGCGCAGCGGACAGTCCACGGCTCAGCACATCGCTCGGCACGTTCTGCGCGACGTGCTGAAACTCGTCGGCGGAAACGGACGCGGCTGCAGGATTGGAGCTGGCGCCAAGGCGATTGAGGATGTCATCGAAAAGTGTCATGCCGCAATCTCCTGATCAAACCGTGGGGCTGCGGTTACGCACGATCACATGGTAGATCAGCAGCAGCATGAACGAACCGATGAATCCTGCAGAGGTGCCAGCGGCGTACCAGCCGAGGGCGCGACCGAGGTAGGTCGCGATGATCGACCCTGCGATACCCAAGGCAGCGGTCATGAAAAAACCTTTCGGCCCGGCGCCGTGAGTCACGAATTTCGCCAGCACGCCAACGATGAATCCAATCAGGATGGTCCAGATGAGTCCCATGCGTTTTCTCCCTTGCGTGAAATTACGGGAACGACCATTGCCTTGTTTGTTTTCAATGCCGTTCGGATACCGGAGTGTACGCCGGAGCAACGCATATCGACGGCACAGGAATGGAGAATCGCATGGGCCATTCAGCGACGCCGTGCTACCTCATGCCCGCAAGCTCGCGGCATCGATCACGAAGCGATAGCGCACGTCGCCCTTGAGCATGCGTGCATAGGCTTCGTTGATGTCGCACATATTGATGACTTCGACGTCGGAGGCGATGCCGTGCTCGGCGCAGAAATCGAGCATTTCCTGCGTCTCGCGGATCCCGCCGATCAGCGATCCAGCGAGTTGGCGCCGGCGCATGATGAGTGGTCCGGCAGCGAGCGGCGTCGGCTCCGGGATGCCGACCAACACCATCGTGCCATCAAGCCGCAACAGACCAAGATAGGCGCTGTAGTCGTGCGGCGCTGAAACAGTGTCGAGAATGAGGTCGAAACGTTCGGTGTTTTTCTTGAAAACGGACGGATCGCGCGTGGCGAGGAAATCGTCCGCGCCCAAGCGCAGCGCATCCTCGCGTTTTTCCGGCGAATGGCTGAGAACCGTCACATCCGCGCCCATCGCCTTGGCCAGTTTGACGCCCATGTGACCCAAGCCCCCAAGTCCGACCACGGCGATCTTGCTGCCCTCCTTCACCCCGAAACGGCGCAGCGGCGAATACGTCGTGATGCCGGCGCACAGCAGCGGCGCGGCGCGTTCAAGCGCGATGCCGGCTGGAATGCGCAGCACGTATTTCTCATCGACCGTTATGCGCGTCGAGTAGCCGCCGTAGGTCGGACGGTTGCGATCCAGATCGACACCGCGGCGCTCAAAGCCGTTGTACGTTGCGCTCATGCCGTGGGCGCAAAACTGCTCCTCGCCCGCGTCGCAGGCCAAGCACGCACGGCACGAATCGACAAAGCAGCCGACGCCGACGGTGTCACCGATTTTGTAGGTCGAGACCGCGCCGCCGACCTTGCTGACGCGTCCGACAATCTCGTGACCTGGAACCATCGGGAAGATCGAGCCGCCCCATTCGTCGCGCACTTGATGGATGTCCGAATGGCAGACCCCGCAATAAAGGATATCGATCAAGACCTCGTGCGCTGTGGGTTCGCGTCGCTCAATGGAAAACGGCGCCAGCGGCGTCGTCGCGGAAAGGGCGGCATAGGCGGCAGTTTTCAACATGTTCGGTTCCATGGTGGGAGAACGTTAATTCAGAGGGAAAATCGCGGTCCGCGTTTTGGCGGTCCATGTAGATGGTGTAGGCAAGATAGACCACCGCATAGATGATCGCCGGCACCGGCACCACAAAGACATAGATTGTCGTCCACGGTTGCAGCAGGACAAAGGCAAACAGCACCGCTGATACCGCGCCGGACGCGCCGAGACTGCGGTAATCGGCATCATTGCGATGGGTCAGGTAACTGGGGAGGCATGAAATGACGAGGCCGCCGGCATAGAACAGCGCATACCCGAGCGCACTGATGTAGTTCGCGTAGAACTTCTCCATGAATCCGCCAAAGAAAAACAGCGTGACCATGTTGAACAGCAGGTGCTGGAAATTTGCGTGAATCAGACCGCAGCTCAGCAACCGCCAGTATTCCTTGCCCTTGGTGATCGCAGGCGGCCACAGGATCAAGCGCTCGATCAAGGGCGGACTGGAAAATCCGGCAAAAGAAACGACGCAGGTAATGGCGATGATGAAGAGGGTGACGAGCATGAGTCGCAGGCTCTCCTTGTGGTGAAACGGCTATCGGGAAAAGGTTCGCGCAGACAGGCTCCTAGGAACTGGGCGTGTTTCGTTCCAGCCATTGCGCATACGCGTGCATGAACTTGCCGAGAAATTCGCGCGTCGATTCGTTGCTCATGGATCCGGATGCATCGAAGAGTTTATCCACACCGCTGATGTAGGCTTCGGGCTGCTGCAACGCCGGCATGTCCAGAAACACCAGCGACTGGCGTAGATGATGATTGGCACCGAAGCCGCCGATCGCGCCGGGCGAACCGCTGACAATGGCAGCGGGTTTGCGCGACCAGATGCTTTTTCCATACGGCCGCGAGCCGACATCGATCGCATTTTTCAGCGGTGCCGGGACCGAGCGATTGTATTCGGGCGTGACAAAAATAACCCCTTCGGCACGCTGCATGCGTGCACGAAATTCGACCCACGCCGGCGGCAGCGGGCTGGCATCGTCCACGTCCGGGTTGTACAGCGGCAGCAGGCCGATCTCGACGATTTCCAGCTTCAGCGTCGACGGTGCAGTCTCGATCAGGGTAAGCGCAATCTTGCGATTGAACGATTCCTTGCGCAGGCTGCCGACGATCACGGCGATGTCGCGGGTGTTGCTCATGGTGGTTCCTTCGCGAAAACTGATGCGGGCCCCAGAGCATACGCTGCGATCACGATGGCGCGAAGCCCGTTACTATCCGCGGCTCCGCCGGTACTTATCCGATGCCTGCCAGCCCGTCCTATCTGCAACTCGATGTGTTTTGCGCGCGACCGGGTGGCGGCAATCCGCTCGGTGTCGTGATCGGTGCGCATGCCTGGAGCGCTGGCGACATGCAACGCTTCGCCGCATGGACGGATCTGGTCGAAACGACCTTCGT
>CAJDTR010000040.1_pt1 | contig 20215 bp, 19 predicted proteins | sample 7389891 | NCBI WGS metagenome assembly CAJDTR01 (sample SAMEA7055657, study PRJEB34461) | soil metagenome | biome: terrestrial ecosystem; feature: Peninsula; material: soil | place: Antarctica | collected 2016 | reverse complement strand
TGAAGGTGACGCCGGAAAAGCATGCCGAGCTTGCGCAGGTAGTGAAAGAGGAAGACGGCGCCGATTCAGCGTGACTACGCCGCGCTGCCAGACTTCGCAAAGGAGTGGCCTTCGACGCAGGACTCATGTGCTCAGGCGTCCAGATCCGGAATCAGCTTGTCTTCCATATAAGCGATCATGTCCTTCAGCCGCAGCTTGCGTTTCTTCATGCGCGTCAGCAGTAGCTCGTCGCAGCCGGGGCCGCGCGGCAGGCGCCCGATCGCCGCATCCAGATCGCGATGCTCGGTGCGCAGTTCGGTCAGCTTGCGTACGATTTCGGCGGGATCTTCGGTTTTCATGGGGACACTCGCGAAGCTGCCAGTCTAGCGCGGCAGTGCAGTGCGCGCCGCCTGCGAGCACGGGTAGCGGTCTTGCAACAGGCACGATTCAGCAGCGTCGCGCCACAGCGGCGATTTTCTCGGCGGTAAAGCCGAAAAATTCAAACAACTTGCCGGCCGGTGCCGATTCGCCGAAGCGGTCGATGCCGATCACGTCGCCGCTGCCTCGCACGTACTTCCACCACAGCGCGGCTGTGCCGGCTTCGATGGCGATCTTGGGTATATCGGCCGGCAACACTTCGGCGCGATACGCGGCATCCTGACGATCGAAGGTTTCTGTCGATGGCATCGACACGACACGCGTCGAAATGCCTTCGGCGGCAAGGATTTTCTGTGCGGCCAGCGCGAGTGCGATTTCCGAACCAGTTGCAATCAGGATGCGTTGTGGCGCGCCGCCTTCGGCTTCCGCCAGCACATAGCCGCCGCGTTCGATTGCTGCGATCTGCCCGTCGCTGCGCGGCACGAACGGCAGGTTCTGGCGCGACAACGCCAGCGCAGTTGGCGCGCCCTTGCGCTGCAACGCCAGCTTCCATGCGACCGCAGTTTCGACTGTGTCACACGGGCGCCAGACTTCCAGATTCGGGATCAGACGCAGGCTCGATACGTGTTCGATCGATTGATGCGTCGGGCCGTCTTCGCCAAGGCCAATCGAGTCGTGCGTGAACACGTGGATCACGCGCAAGTTCATCAATGCCGCCATGCGGATCGCATTCCGGCTGTAGTCGCTGAAGGTCAGGAAGGTGCCGCCGAACGGGATGAAGCCGCCGTGCAAGGCAAGCCCATTCATGATTGCCGCCATGCCGAATTCGCGAACGCCGTAACTGATGTGGCGGCCGATGCCGGCGCCGCTCAACAGCGGTGCATTTTTCCACAAAGTCAAATTGGAATGAGTGAGGTCGGCGGAGCCGCCGAGCATTTCCGACAGGGCCGGCGCGAACGCCTCGATCGCGTATTGGCTGGCCTTGCGCGAGGCGACGGATTCGCCTTTGGCGTTCGCCTCCGCGATCAACGTCGACGCGATTTCGACGAAGTTCGACGGCAACTCGCCGTCGAGGCGGCGCCGGAATTCTGCCGCGGTCTCCACATGCGTGGTTTCATACGACGCGAAGCGTGCGTTCCACGCCGCTTCCAATTGCGCACCGTCTGCGCGTGCGTCCCAATCGACATAGATGTCATCCGGAATCTCGAACGACGTGTACGGCCAGTCGAGCGCCTTGCGCGTCGCATGCAATTCGTCGGGGCCGAGTGCCTCGCCATGTGCCTTCGCGGTGCCCGCGCGCGTAGGTGCACCCTGGCCGATTACCGTGCGACACAGGATCATGCTCGGCTGCGCGGTGACTTTCTTGGCCTCGGCGATCGCATCGTCGACTGCGTCGACATCGTGGCCGTCGATTGGCCCGATCACCTGCCAGCCATACGCGCGGAAACGTGCCCCGGTGTCGTCGGTGAACCAGCCCGCAACCTCGCCATCGATCGAAATGCCATTGTCGTCATATAGCGCGATCAGCTTGCCGAGTTGCCATGTGCCGGCCAGCGCGCAGGCTTCGTGCGAGATGCCTTCCATCAGGCAGCCGTCGCCGACAAAAACATAGGTGTGATGGTCGACGATGGCGTGATCGGGCTGGTTGAACTCCGCCGCCAGCAATTTTTCCGCGAGCGCGAAACCCACTGCATTGGCGAGGCCCTGGCCGAGCGGACCGGTCGTCGTCTCGATACCCGGCGTCAGTGCTACCTCGGGATGTCCTGGTGTTTTTGAATGCAATTGGCGGAAGTTCTTCAGCTCATCGAGCGGCAGGTCGTAGCCGGTCAGATGCAGCAATGCATATTGCAATATCGAACCGTGCCCGTTGGAGAGCACGAAACGATCACGATCCGGCCACTGCGGATTGGCCGGGTTGTGGCGCAGATGCCGCGTCCACAACGCAACCGCAATCTCGGCCATACCCATCGGCATGCCCGGATGCCCGGATTTAGCCTTTTCGACCGCGTCTGCAGCAAGGAAGCGGATCGCGTTGGCGAGCCGGGCGGTGCCGGCGCGGGCCGCGGCAAGGGGGTGGGGACTGCTCATGCGGCGCGCTCCGGATAGTGACGGCTTGTCGAGATCGTTCAGGATCGGGGCACATCTTTGACGTGAACACGGGGATTGCGCAGGGGCTTCGTGACGCGTCGCATGACGATCGACGGCTCCGCGCAAGAGCGGCCAATTTTGCCGCATCGCCGGCAAGGGCGAAAGAGAGACCCGCGCGTGACAGAAACGCGCGTGCGTATCGGAACTTGAGACCGGCCACGACTACAATGCGCGCCTCGAGAATCCTTCCCTGCACGCGTTTCCAAGCCCCGAGCAACCATGTTCTTTCGCAACCTCACTCTGTTCCGCTTCCCCCAAAATATTGGCAAGTCGATGAAATCGCTGGAAAAGGATCTCGATTCCCAACGTCTGCGCGCGTGCGGGCCGCTGGAATTGGCCACCCGCGGTTTCGTGTCACCGTTCGGGCGGGACAGCGAGGACCTGTTGCACCAAACAGGTGCATTTTCGCTGCTTGCAATGGGGACTGAGGAACGCCTCCTGCCCAGTGTGGTTGTCAACGAGGAGCTCGCCGCGCGGCTCGCGAAAATCAACGAAAAGGAAGGCCGGCGAATCGGCGCCAAGGAGCGCAAGCGATTGAAGGAGGAAGTGATTTCCGAACTGCTGCCGCGCGCTTTCATACGTCCGTCACGAATCTTTGCCTATCTGGATGCGGAAAACGGCTGGTTCGTCGTCGACAGCGCCAGTCGCAAAGCCGCCGAGGATGCGGTCAGTCAGGTGCGGGATGCACTCGGCAGTTTCCCGGCAGTACCGATGGCGCCGGAAGAATCGCTCCGTTCGCTGATGACGGACTGGCTGATTAATGGCAAGCTGCCCAAGGGTTTGGCGCTCGGCGAGGAGTGCGAATTGCGCGATCCGGCCGAGGCTGGCGCGATTGTCCGATGCCGCCGCCAGGACCTTGAATCGGACGAGGTCAGGGAGCATCTGAAGTCAGGCAAGCAGGCATACCAGCTCGGCCTCATGTTCGATGATCGGATGAGTTTTGTGCTCGGCGAGGACCTCGTCGTGCGAAAACTCAAGTTTCTCGATATCGTGCTTGATGAGTTGGGGGAAGGGACAGCAGAATCGGCGCGCGCAGAACTGGATGCCAGTTTTGCCTTGATGACGCTCGAATTGAAGAATCTGTTCGAACATTTCGAACAGTGGTTTGGGTTACCCCGTCCTGGCGACCGCGGCTAGCGGCCCCGACGGATCAGGTGGAGTGAAAGAAGTGGATCTTGCGAACAACTACCTTGAACTGGCGATGCCGGCCGGCGAGACGATCAAGGTTCTGCGCAAGAGCCATCCGCAAGCGCGTCGGCTGCGCCTGACGGTGACGCCCGGTGGTGCGCGCGTGACGTATCCGGAAGGCACGCATCCAGCTCAGGTATTCGCGTTCCTGCGCAAACACGGGCAGTGGCTGGAGCGCAAGCTCGACGAACTCAGCCTCGGTTCCGCACCACCCGCGTTGAAGCTCGGCGCCGCGACCGTGATGCCGTTGCGCGGCGAAACCACGCGACTTTCGTGGCGCGACGGTGCATATCCGCGCATCGAACAACTCGACGATCGTCTCGTGGTAACGCTGCCGCGCCCGCATGGGAAGTCGACCTTGCCTGCAGCGCGCGCCTTGCTGCGTTCGTTCCTTGAGGCGCAGATTCGCCGCGACGTCAGCCGCTACCTCGCACGCTACTGTCCGGAACTCGGGCGCGCCCCGACCGGGGTGAAACTGCGCCCGCTGAAAAGTTTGTGGGGCAGCCTCGACACGCGCGATCGCGTCACCCTCGATCTCGCGCTCGCGCTCGCGCCGCCGGCCGCATTGCGCTACGTGGTCGTGCATGAGTTGTGTCACTTGCGCATCCGCAGCCATGCGCCGCGTTTCTGGGCACTGGTTGAAACCCTGTATCCGGACTGGCGCGAACAGCGCGAGTGGCTGCGTGTGCACGGCCAGGCGCTGAAAGCGGAATTGAACCGCTTGATCCAGCCCACCTAACTTGAGACGCGCGAACGCACGCGTGCCGGAAGCACGTCCAGCCTAACGGAACTCGCGAATCGCAGCGGCAACCGGTTGCGGGTTCTCCAGGTGCAAATGATGGTTGCCCGGCAAGTGCATGACCCGGATATCGCCAAGCTTCGCAGCGCGTGCCTGCATCATCGCAACGGGTAGATAACTTGTCGCCGGATCGGCCAGCATGAGCAACGCGCGCGAACGGATAGCGCCGAGCATCGCGAGAACCTGGTCTTCGGTGTAGCGCTGCGGGCTGGCCAAGGTCAGGCGCGGATCGCTCGACCAGACCAAACCGCCCTCGACCGTGCGCACGCCGCGTTCGACCAAAGTGCGCGCCGCTGCGGCGGAAAGATCACTGGCGGCCGTGCGGGCAGCAATCGCTTCGTGCAGATCGGCAAACACGCGCAAGGGCCGGCGTTCGGCAAACGCAGCACGTTGATCGAGCGCACGCCGCAGTTGCGGCAATGCTTGGTCAAGCGTGGAAGTCAGCGGGCCCAGCGCTTCGATCAGCAGCAGATTACCGACGCGCTCCGGATACGCTGCGGCAAACAGGCTCGCCAGCGTGCCGCCGAGTGAATGGCCAAGCAGGTCGGCGCACGTCCAGCCAAAATCGTCGAGCACGCCGCGGATATCATCGAAGTAATCGGCGTAGTTGTACCAGGCGCCAGCGCCGATATGCGATGAGCGGCCGTGCCCGCGCAGATCCAGCGCGACGACCTGCCAGGAATCGGCCAGCACAGGCCCGAGCGCATCGAAGCTGGCGGCGTTGTCGAGCCAGCCGTGCAGCGCGAGCAATGGTCGTCCCGACGAATCGCCCCAGCGCTTTGCGGCCAGCGCGCCGTGCGGCAATTGAATGCGAATTTCCTCAGCGCCGCGCATCGCGCTCGCGCATGCACTCGTGGCGCGCGCGTGCGGAGAGCTGATGTGCGCTCGCGCGCGCAGGGTCCCAGCCCGGATCGCATTCCGCCCAGCCTTGCGTCTGACGCAGGATCAAATTGGTGATTGCGCCGACCTGATCGTCGCCATCGTTGAGCGCTGGAATGTAGTCGAAACGTTCGCCCCCGGCGTGCAGGAAACGCGCGTGATTGGTGATCGCGATTTCCTCCAGCGTTTCCAAGCAATCAACCGCGAATCCCGGACACAACACCTGGACGTGTTTGATGCCCGTGTCGGGCAATGCCTGCAGCGTGGTCTCGGTATAGGGTTTGAGCCAGGCGCCGCGTCCAGCGCGCGACTGGAAGCAGACGATCATTTCGTCCTCGCCCAAGTCGAGCCGTTCACGCAGACGTCGCGCGGTTTCCTGGCACTGGCAGAAATACGGATCGCCCGAGCGAACGTATTTTTGCGGGATGCCGTGGAACGACAGCAGTAGCCGCTGTGCACGGCCATGACGTCGCCAGTGCCCCTCGACGCTGCGTGCGAGCGCCTCGATATGCCGTGCGTCGGCGTGGTAACCGCTGACGAAACGCAGATCCGGCAGCCAGCGCCAGCGCGCCAATTCCTTGCCAACCGCATCGAGCACCGATGCGCTGGTGGTGCCGGAATATTGCGGGAACAGCGGTACCACCAGCAGTCGCCGCATTCCCATCGCCGACAGTTCGCGCAGGGTGCCGCCAATGTCGGGTTTACCGTAGCGCATTGCGTGACGCACGAGGATGGGTCCCGGTCGCTGGCTGTGCAGCGCGACTTGCACACGCTCGGCAAGCGCTGCGGTGCCGGTCGCCAAAGGCGAGCCCTGCGGCGTCCAGATTTTGCGGTACAGCGCCGCTGAACGTGCCGGGCGCACGCGCAGGATGATGCCGTGCAGGATTAATCGCCACAGCCAGCGCGGCAGCTCGACAATGCGCGGATCGGCGAGAAACTGCGCCAGATAGCGGCGTACGGCCCGTTTATCCGGCGCATCCGGGGTGCCGAGATTGACCAGCAGGACGCCGATCGCCGTTTCACTGCCGTGCTGATAGGAGGAATGACCGAAATAACGCGGCATGATGCGGTTTGGATTGGGCGGCCGGACACGCGAATCGCGCGATCCAATGCGGATTTTCAGTGCAGCCGATGCCGATTTTGCCGGCTTGTGGATTGCTGCTAGACTCGCAACGCCACCGCAGATCAATTGCGGGGCGACGATTACCTATAACGATAACATACCGCCATGCGCCCATTTGCCTGCTTCATGGCAGCAGGGATGCTTGCTTTTGCCGCGTTTTCAGCGCACGCGGCGACGGTTGCCTATGGAGAGGCGTTTGACACGTTGTACCGCATCGACCTTGATGCGCGAACCGCGACAACTATTGGCGCGGCGGGCAGCTATGGCGGCGCGTCCCTGGGTAACGTCACCGGCCTGACCTCGTCGCCGGATGGCTCACTGTTCGCCGTGGTTGGCTCGTACAAGTTGCTGCTGCAGCTGAACGCTACAAACGGCGGCGCCAACGTGATCGGCAGCCTCGGGCTCGCGGATTCCGGCGTTGGCCAGTTCGGGGCGCTTGATCTGGGCATGACTGCCGATTGCGATGGCAAATTGTGGCTCTCGTCCGCCATCGTCAAAAAGCTCTGGACCGTTGATCCCCAAAGCGGCGAGGCGACGCTGGTCGGGTCGACTGTGCCCGCGATCAGCGGTCTGGCGTTCCGCGGCGACGCGCTCTATGGCGCGGCGGGCAAAGGCGACAATACGCTCTATACGGTCGACACGGCGTCCGGCAAGGCAACGGCCATCGGTAATTTCGGGACGGGCATCCACCGCTGGATCAACTCCGTGTCGATGGCCTTTGACGCGCAAGGTGTGCTGTGGGCAGTCCTCAACTACGTCCCGCCGCAGCACGATACCGATACGCAGGCGGAGTGGGCCGATCTTGCAACTATCGATCCGGCGACAGGTGTCGTCACGGTGCTCGGTCCGATCACCGGACCGGATTCGCTGCGCTACGCCGGCATGAAGGGTTTCACGTTTGGAGCGCTGCAGTGCTCTGCTGAAGCGAGCTTTCCCGTCGGAGCGCCGGCCAATACGCCTTGGGCACTCATCCTGCTCGGCCTGCTGCTCAGCATGGTCGCATGGCGCAGCCCGCGTCGTTTCGCTCGACGCTGACCCAGCCGACCTTCACCGCAGGCTCAGCTCGGCCTGTTAGCGTGAACCCGTTTTTCATCCGGAGATGCTGATGCGTTATGCCGTATTGACCTGTCTGCTGGCTGCGCTTGCCACCGCCGCGCTACCCGTGCGCGCGGGCGAGGAAGAAAACAAGCGCGCGGAAAACGCCTTGCGGGTACTGAAGGAAGTGATGCAAGCGCCGGACAAGGCAGTACCGCGGGAACTGCTGCAAAACGCGCATGCGATTGCCGTCATTCCAGATGTCATCAAGGCCGGTTTCGTGATTGGAGGGCGTCATGGCGAAGGCCTGATCGCAGTGAAGACGCGCGACGGTACCTGGTCCAACCCAAGTTTCATCGGACTGACTGGCGGCAGCATCGGCTTCCAGGCCGGCGTGTCCTCAACCGACGTGATTCTCGTGTTCCGCACTCAGCGCGGGGTCGATTCAATCGTGCACGGCAAGTTCACGCTGGGTGCGGACGCGTCGGCGGCGGCCGGTCCGGTTGGCCGCTCAGCGCAGGCGTCGACTGATGCCCAGCTCAAGGCCGAGATTTATTCCTATTCGCGGGCGCGCGGTTTGTTCGCGGGTGCTGCGCTGGATGGCACCGCGTTGACCATCGACAACACCGCCAATCAGGCGGTATACGGCGATGGCGTCACCGTTAGGCGCATATTCGACGGCGGTGTCAGCAACGTGCCGAATGCGATTGTAGATTTCCGCGATCGGCTCGAGGAGTACACTGCGCCTTAGCGTTATCGCGATCGGATGCACCGGCGGCTCCGGTTGGCCCGGACTCGATCACGCACACTACAGGGCAGCGCAGGCAGCACGAGCTGAGATTGCGTGTCGATGCATCGTTCAGAGGAAGGCGTCATGGGTGGTTTGAGCATCTGGCATTGGTTGATCGTGTTGGTTATCGTCGCGCTGGTCTTCGGCACCAAGCGCCTGCGCAATATCGGCGAGGACGTGGGGGCTGCGATCAAGAGCTTCCGCAAGGGCATGCAGGACGACGGCAGTGAACCTGCGTCACAGCTCAAAGCCGATCCGCCGCCGGCCGCGCAAGCGACGCCGGATGAACGCGTGCGCGATCACATCGATTAGCGGATGCGCGGCGCCCTAAAGCCGCGTCAGCGTCCGGAACCCAGCATGTTCGATATCGGTTTCAGCGAAATCGCCTTGATTGCGGTAGTGGCCTTGCTTGTGCTGGGGCCTGAGCGATTGCCGAAAGTCGCACGCACGGCCGGTGCCCTGATGCGTCGCGCACGTTCAAGTTGGGACAACGTGCGCAGCGAAATCGAGCGCGAGCTGGCTGCCGAAGACCTGCGCAAAACCATCCAGGCGACGCGTCAGGCGGCCGACATCGGACCTGACCTGCGCGCTGCCGCTGCGGATATCGATGCCGCTGCAAAATCACCGGGCGCGCCTGCGCAGACGGTGCCCACCTCCACGCCGCCCAATGAGTGACGCCGACCTGCCCGCGGGCGACGAGCAGTCGTTCATCTCGCATCTGGTTGAACTTCGCTCGCGTCTGCTCAAGGCCGTCGCCGCCGTGCTGCTCGTGCTGCTGGCGCTGATCCCGATCGCCAACAAGCTTTACGCGTGGCTGGCGCTGCCGCTGGTTGCACGCCTGCCACGGGGCGGTACGATGATCGCGACCGAGGTCGCCTCCCCGTTTCTGACCCCGCTCAAGCTGGCGTTCTTCGTCGCGCTGTTCATCGCGATCCCGGTCGTCCTGTACCAACTCTGGGCGTTTGTCGCGCCGGGTTTGTACCAGCGCGAAAAACGTCTGGCCGTGCCGATCCTGGTTTCGTCGGTCCTTCTGTTTTATCTGGGCTGTGCGTTCGCCTATTTTCTGGTGTTGCCAGCCGTGTTCGCCTTCATGACCCACGTCGCACCAGCCGGCGTCGCAGTGATGCCGGATATCGCCCATTACCTCGACTTCGTGTTGATGCTGTTTCTTGCCTTTGGAGTGTGCTTTGAACTTCCGGTCGTTCTGGTGATTCTGGTAGCGCTAGGCATCGTCACCCCTGAGCAACTTGCGAGTAGCCGGCGCTATGCGATCGTGGGGTCGTTCGTGGTCGCTGCCGTGCTCACCCCGCCGGACGTCCTGTCGCAGACCATGCTCGCCGTGCCGATGTACCTGCTCTATGAAATCGGCATTGTCGGCGCGCGCTCGTTGACGCGCGTCGTCGTGGCCGATCCGCCCTCACCGCCGGCCGCCTGAATGGCACGCCGCAGCGGACAACGAGGTTCGGCGGATTGACAAATCATCACAATCGGCAGCTTCTGGAGGTGCCGGCTAGCGTTGGGCACAGCTACACTTGTGCAACACGCAACAAGGCACGGATGTTGCAGGAGGACAAATCATGAAAAAAATCATTCCAGTACAAGACGACACGCGCGATGCCAGTTTGCGCGTCTCCAAACGGGTACGCGACACGCTCAAGGCCGCCTCCGCAGTCATGGGTCGACCGTTGTACGACGTGACCAACGAAGCGATCAGCGCGTATCTTTCCGGCCTCAAGCTGGGCGATCCGCTGGCCGCGATTCGACGCGGCGCCCGCAGCCGCAAATAAAGCGCAGCGGCCGAAGCGCTCACGTCATTGCTGACGCGCGCGCGAGGTCGCGAAATCGGCGCAGCAATCGATGTGCCAGCGGTGCCGGTGCGTTGTCGCGATCTGCGCAGCATCCAGCCGGGCAATCGCCATTGCGTGCTTGCGTGCGTCGGCGCATATAACCGCGCATGATTTCGACGCTGAATTCCGGATGGAACTGCAGACCCCACACGTTGGGCGCATAACGCACGGCATGATTGGCGTCGTGCGCCGAGCGTGCCAGCACGACGGCACCGGGGGGAAGCTCAAGTACGCTTTGCTGGTGTGAAACGTGCGCCAGAAAGCTCGCCGGCGCCGCGCTCAGCAGCGCATCGTCACAAGCGGACGGTAATCGTTCGATCCCGACGGTACCGACCTCGCGCCCGCTCGGGTGGTAGTCGACGCGGCCCCCGAGGGCATGCGCCAATAACTGATGGCCGTAACAGACGCCGAGTACCGACGCACCGTTTTCGATCGCCGTACGCAACCACACAGCAGTCTCTTCGCTCCAGCGCAAACGTTCGCTCACCATGGCGGGTGAGCCCGTCACGATGACGCCGGCATGCGCGGATGCGTTCGCGGGCAATGGCTCGCCCGCGTCCACTCGGGCGACGTCGATTTCGTCGCGACGCAAGCCCAGTCCGCGCCGAAACCACTCCGGAAAATCTCCGCGCCGCGCGCGCAGTTCCGGCAACGTGCTGCCGGTTTGCACGATCAGGAAACGTGATCGCGAGCGCGTTTCAATCCGTTGGCGGAAGGACATGGATGACTTCGGCAATGGTGGTAATACCGCGGACGACTTGCGCAGCGGCCGACGCACGCAAGGGCTGCATGCCTTCGGCAAGTGCGGTTTGCATGAGTCTGGCCAGATCCAGATTGGACTGGATCTGGGCGCGGATCGCTGGCGAGATGCGCAACATTTCGTAGATGCCGGTACGCCCGAGAAAGCCGGTGTTGCGGCATTCAAGGCAGCCTTTCGGCCCAAAACTCTTTATCGGCGGCGCCAGCGCGTGGCCGTGGGTGAGCGCTGCCCATGCACGCACATCCAGCGGCATCTCGATCTTGCAATGCGGACACAGGGTGCGCACGAGACGCTGCGCGACAATTCCGGTCAAGGTCGACTGGATCAGGTAATTGGGCACACCCAGATCCAGCAGGCGCGTCAGCGCGCTCGGCGCGTCGTTGGTGTGCAGGGTCGACAGCACCAGGTGGCCGGTCAATGACGCCTGCACCGCCATTTGCGCAGTTTCCAGATCGCGGATTTCGCCGACCATGATGATGTCCGGGTCCTGACGCATCAGCGTGCGCACGCCGGTGGCGAAATCCAGGTCAATCGCCTGATGCACCTGCATCTGGTTGAACTCAGGCGACACCATCTCGATCGGATCCTCGACCGTGCACACGTTGATGTCCGGTGTCGCCAACACCTTCAAGGTCGAATACAACGTGGTCGTCTTGCCCGAGCCGGTCGGGCCCGTAACCAGCACGATGCCGTGCGGACGATCGACGAACTCGCGCCATGTCTTCTCTTCGCCGGGGGAGAATCCCAGTTGGCGAAATTCCTTGACCACGATGTCCGGGTCGAAGATACGCATCACGATTTTCTCGCCGAACGCAGTCGGCATCGACGACAGACGCAATTCGACTTCGCGGCCGCCGGCTGACCGCGTCTTGATGCGGCCGTCCTGCGGGCGGCGCTTTTCCGCCACGTCCATGCGTCCGAGAATCTTGATGCGCGATGTGACCGCGGTCATCACCGGTGTCGGCAGTTCGAACACCTTGTGCATGACGCCGTCAATGCGAAAGCGGATCGGACTGGTTTCGCGGCGCGGTTCCAGATGGATGTCCGAGGCGCGTTGCTCGAATGCGTATTGCAGCAGCCAATCGACAATGTGTACAACGTGGCGATCGTCGACGCCGACATCACCCGCTTTGCCGAGCTCGACCAGTTGCTCGAAATTGAGGATTGCGCTGCCATCGTTGAGATCGTTCTTGGCATCCTGGGCGCGCTGTATCGAACGCTGCACGCCCCACCATTCGGTGAGGTAGCGGCTGACATCGAGCGGATTGGCGACCACGCGCTGGATCTCGCGGCGCAGGATGTGGCCAAGATCGGCGAGCCAGCGCGTATCGAACGGCTCGGAGGTTGCGAACACGACCTTCATTTCGCTGACGGCCACCGGCAGGATGCGGTAACGCTTCGCATAGGCGTGACTGACCACTTGGGTGACCGCGCCGACGTCGATTTTCATCGGGTCGATCTTCAAGTAGGGCAGGTTCGCGCGTTCGCCCAGCCAGTGCGTCAGCACCTCGAGGCTGAGAGGCTTGCCCGGCTGGCGGACATCGGCAAACTTCAGGTTCGCCACCAGCACCAGCGGATGCAGTTCGGTGCGTCCGCGTGCGGTGCGCACATCGGCGCGCACGCGCTCGATGTCCGCCGCGGTCAGCAGGCCATCGGCGAGCAGGGCGGCCAGCGTTTCGTCCAGGTCGAGACGGCCATGCATGCCCAGCGTGGACACCGCGCCGGATGTCAGTGACGTTGCGGACAGCGGGATCACGCCGGCCATGCGGTGGAGTTCGGGTTGCGCATCGACCGTTATACTAGCGCGCTTTTCGATCGCCACTTGTGAGCCGAGCGCATGCCAGCACCGTCGTTTCAGGACATCATCCAGACGCTGAACCGCTATTGGGCGGAGCAAGGTTGTGTGTTGCTGCAGCCCCTGGATATCGAAGTCGGTGCCGGCACGTTTCATCCGGCGACGTTCCTGCGCTCGATCGGGCCCGAACCGTGGGCGGCCGCCTATGTGCAACCCTCGCGCCGTCCGAGCGATGGCCGGTACGGCGACAATCCGAATCGATTGCAGCATTACTACCAATATCAGGTGGTGATGAAACCGAATCCGGACGACATTCTCGATCGCTACATCGGTTCGCTCAAGGCGCTCGGCGTCGATCCGCTGGTGCATGACCTGCGCTTCGTCGAGGACAATTGGGAATCGCCAACGCTCGGCGCGTGGGGTCTCGGTTGGGAAGTGTGGTTGAACGGGATGGAAGTGACCCAGTTCACCTATTTTCAACAGGCCGGCGGTCTCGAATGTCGGCCAGTCACCGGCGAAATCACCTACGGTCTGGAACGCTTGGCGATGTATCTGCAGAACGTCGACAACGTGTTTGATCTGGTCTGGACAAAAGCGCCGCACGGTGTCGTCACCTATGGCGACGTGTTTCAGCAGAACGAAGTCGAGCAATCGACCTACAACTTCGAGTACGCCAATGTCGCCGAACTGCGGCGCTGGTTCGACGTCTGCGAAAGCGAAGCGAAAAAACTTGTCGAGGCGAATTTGCCGCTGCCCGCCTACGAGCAGGTGATGAAGGCGAGCCACACGTTCAACTTGCTCGATGCGCGCCGCGCCATCAGCGTGACCGAGCGCCAGCGCACCATTCTGCGCGTGCGAGCGTTGTCGCGCAGCGTGGCCGAAGCGTATTACGCGCAGCGCGAAAGACTTGGATTTCCCGGACTCAAGTGCACCAGGGAAGCTGCCTGATGTCGACGGCAACCGCAGCTTCGCTGTTGATTGAACTGGGCAGCGAAGAACTGCCGCCCAAGGCGCTGGACGAACTCGCTGTCGCGTTCGCGCATGGTGTTTGCGAAGGACTCTCCAAACGTGGCGTGGGCGCCGATATCGGGCATGCCAAAGCGTACTGCTCGCCGCGCCGTCTGGCCGTTTACGTACCGGCGGTCGCTGCGGCTCAACCCGATCAGCTACAGGAGCGCCGCGGTCCTGCCTTGAATGCCGGTCTTGACGCAAGCGGCCAGCCGACCAAAGCGCTGCTCGGCTTTGCGCACAGTTGCGGCGTCGAGGTCAACGCGCTGGAGAAACTCGAAACCGACCGAGGCGGGTGGTTCGTCCATCGCGCAATCAAACCGGGTCAGCCGACCGCCGCGTTGATCCCCGAGATTCTCGCCGAAGCTCTGAAAGCGCTGCCGATTCCGCGCCCGATGCGATGGGGCGATCACGATTATGCGTTCGTCCGTCCGGTGCACTGGCTGGTCATGCTGCATGGTCACGCGGTCGTTGGCGGCGAAATTCTCGGTGTCAAATCCGGGCGGACGTCGCGCGGACATCGCTTCCATCATCCGCAGCCCGTGCACATTGTCGACGCCGATTCATGGCTGGATGCGTTGCGAGCGGCGAAGGTGTTGGCCGACCCGGTCGAGCGTCGCGCCAGGGTGCGCAGCGAGGTTGAACGCGCGGCGCCGCCACAGGCAACGGCGAGGCTGTCCGACCCCTTGCTTGCGGAGATCGCCAACCTGACCGAATGGCCGGTTGCGATTGCCTGCACGTTCGATCGCGATTTCCTCGCCGTGCCGGCTGAAGTGCTGGTGACAACGATGGAGACGAACCAGAAGTTCGTGTCGGTAACGGATGCAGCCGGCAAGCTGACGGAACACTTCATCGGCGTCGCCAACATCGATTCGAAGGATCCGGCCGAAATACGCAAGGGCTACGAGCGCGTGATACGTCCACGTTTTGCCGATGCGAAATTCTTTTACGACGAAGATCTCAAGACGCCTCTCGCGACGAATCTTGACGCCCTCAAATCCGTTGTCTACCAGCAAGCGCTGGGCAGCGTGTGGGACAAGAGCGTGCGCGTGGCGGAACTGGCGCGCGTGATCGCACATCGGGTCGGGGCCGACGCCGCACTCGCCACGCGCGCTGCCGCTTTGAGCAAATGCGACTTGTTGACACGCATGGTGGGCGAGTTCCCGGAACTGCAAGGTGTCATGGGCCGCTATTACGCGAGCGCCAACGGCGAAAACGCGCAAGTCGCTGCGGCGCTCGAGGAATTCTACGCGCCGCGTTTCGCGGGCGACTGCATCGCGCAAGGCAAGATCGGTCAGGTGCTCAGCATTGCCGAGCGCCTCGACACGCTGACTGGAATTTTCGCGGTCGGCATGAAGCCGTCCGGCAACAAGGATCCGTTCGCGCTACGGCGCACGGCGCTTGGGCTCGCTCGCACCCTGATTGAAGGCCGCGTGTCGCTGGATTTGAAAGCCGCCCTCATCGAAGCATGGGAGCAAACCATTAGTGCGATTCTGTCAACCAGTCATGGGCAAGCCCAACAGGTAGTGCATGAGGCAAGAAAGAAGGGTGCGGATGCAAAGGTCGGCGTCATTGGGCATATCAGTGACAAAGACGCGGCCGGTTCGGCGAACGAAATCTACGCCTTCATCCTCGACCGCCTGCGCGGTTACTACGCCGACAAGAACATCAGCGGCGAAGCCTTCGAATCGGTGCGGGCGCTCGCGCCGTCCGACTTGACCGATTTCGATCAACGCCTCCACGCCGTGGTCGAGTTCGCCAAGCTGCCCGATGCGCAGGCGCTGGCCGCTGCAAACAAGCGCATTGGCAACCTCCTGCGCCAGGCCGGCGCTGTCGCATCGACTCAGGTCGACGATGCGCTGCTCGAAGCCGGCGCGGAACGCGAACTGGCAGCGGCGTTGGGCGCCGCTCAGCACGATGGTGCCTTGCTGATGGCGACGCGTGACTATGTCGGCTTGCTCCAGCGTCTGGCCCTGCTGCGCGCACCGGTGGATCGTTATTTCGAGTGCGTCATGGTCATGGCCGAGAATCCAGCGGTTCGCGCCAACCGACTCGCCCTGCTGGCGAGCGTGCGCGACGCGTTTTTAAAGGTGGCCGATATTTCGCTGCTGCCCGCTGGTTGAGGCTGCGCGAAACCCATGCCAGGGGCGGAGGCGTGGCCGCCCAAAACAACGATTGGTCAGCTGCGGTTCGGTTTTGCAATTGCGCGCACCGTCCGCGCAGATTATCGTGCCAGCTTCAGGCAGCGCGCAGGCCGCTCCACAACAGCAGCCTTCACGATGCAAAGCCACAGGCCTGGCGCGAGACCTTCGGAGCGCGACAACCTGTCGATGGGTCTGATATACGAATCCTTTCGTTATTGTGGAGATGATGCATGCGCAACCTTTGGATCGCGGCGATCGCCGCACTGGCCTTTCTGGGCGGATGCAATTCTGCAGATCAGGGCACCTCGCCCGGCAAGGTGACTACGCCGGCCATCGCGCCGGGTACCACGATTACCGGCACCGTGACTTTGCATGATCCGATTCCGATCGCGGCCGGTGCCAAGCTCGACGTGAAGCTCGTCGATATTGCACAGCCGCAGATTCCGATCGCGGAAAAAACATTTGATGTCGGTTCCACCCCGCCATTCACTTTTTCGCTCGATTTTGATCCGGCAAAAATCTCCGCTACACGTACCTATGTCATCAACGCCCTGCTGACTGACGGTCCGCGCAATTTCCTGCCGGCGCTCAACTCGCCCGTGCTCACCCATGGTTCGGGCACCACGACCGAAGTCGTGCTGAACGCCGAGGCGACACCTGCGGAGAAGCTCAAAGACGATTACGCCAAGCTACAGGGCCGCATCGGCGGCATGAAGAAGGTCGCCGGTACCTACTTAACCGATTCCGCCTCGGTCGGCTGGGATGCGTTTGCCGAAAGCGGCGTGGTGCGTTTCATCCGCATCAATACAGACATGGATGCTGGCGGGCGCAGTTCGGTGCACTACGCATTCAAGGACGCCAAGCCAATGGTGGTCAAGCAAACCGGCGGCGCGACCGTCGGCTGGGGCGACAACGGCGCAGTGTTGTGGAACGAAAAGGCGGGTGGCGGCGTAGTGGGTGAAGCGGAAATCCGCTCGTTGCATGACGATGCGATGAAAGCGCTGGCGATGGCACAGGACAAGGTCGACGCCAGCAAGAAGAAGTAAGCAAACGGTTGGCGCCGATGCGGTCGGCGCAACAACCGCGTCTTTGTCATGCCGGAACTGCCGGCATCCGACGAGGCGCGAAAATCACGCGGGACCGCAGGTCCCGGCGAGCGCCGGGATTACGCGCTTGGATATCGTGACTAGCCGCATCCAGCGGCTCGCACCTCGGGCTTGGTGCGCTGCGCATCCTGCACAGTTCGCGTCCGGGTTCAGGCCACGCGTTGCGCGCCACGCTTCAAGTGGATCAGCAACAGCGACACCGCGGCCGGAGTCATGCCCGAAATGCGGCGTGCCTGCGCGATTGTCTGTGGACGCGTGGCGTTGAGTTTTGCCAGCACTTCGATTGACAAGCCGCGCACGCGCTCGAAATCGAACGTCGGCGGGATCGCGCTATCGTCCTGACGCCGATTGCGTTCGATCTCCAGCTGCTGGCGATCGAGATAGCCTGCATATTTGACCGCGACTTCGACCTGGCTCGCGACGCGCGGGTCCTCGACACCCGGGCCCAGGCCTGCAACCCCAATCAGATCGTGATACCCGATTTCGGGGCGTCGCAACAGGTCGTAGGCGCTGGTTTCGCGTGAAACCGCGATGCCGAGCGTTTGTTCGACCTCACGCCCGAGCGGGTTTGCCGGGGTTGCCCACAGCGTGCGCAGGCGAGCGGTCTCAGCGTCCACAGCGTCACGCTTGCGCCTCAGCGTGTCGCAGCGTTCCTGCGACACGCAGCCCAATTCATGTCCGCGCTCGGTCAGGCGCAGGTCCGCGTTGTCCTCGCGCAACTGCAGCCGGTATTCGGCGCGCGAAGTGAACATGCGATACGGCTCATTGGTGCCATTGGTGACGAGGTCGTCGATCAACACACCGATATAAGCCTCGTCGCGTCGTGGCGTCCAGGCGTCCTTGCCTTGGGTGGCGCGCGCTGCGTTGAGGCCTGCGATCAGTCCTTGCGCGGCGGCCTCCTCGTAGCCTGTGGTGCCATTGATTTGACCGGCGAAATACAGGCCGGCGACGTTCTTCGTTTCCAGGGACGCATTCAACCCGCGCGGATCGAAATAGTCGTACTCGATCGCGTAGCCGGGCCGCGTGATGTGCGCATTTTCGAGTCCGCTGATCGAGCGTACTAGGGCAAGCTGCACGTCGAACGGCAGCGAAGTGGAGATGCCGTTCGGATAGATTTCGCTGGTTTCCAAACCTTCAGGTTCAATGAAAATCTGGTGCGAGGTCTTGTCGGCAAAACGCACCACCTTGTCCTCGATTGATGGGCAGTAGCGCGGGCCGGTACCTTCGATCGCGCCGCTGTAGAGCGGCGAACGATCGAGTGCGCCGCGGATGATGTCGTGGGTGCGCTCGCAGGTGTGCGTGATCCAGCAGCTCAATTGGCGCGGATGATCGGCCGCGCTGCCCACGAACGAAAACACCGGCATCGGGTTGTCGCCGGGTTGTTCGCCAAGCACGCTGTAGTCAATGGTGCGGCCATCGATGCGTGGCGGTGTGCCGGTTTTCAGACGCCCGACGACAAACGGCAGCTCGCGCAACGATTCAGCAAGTTTCAGCGCAGGCGGATCGCCCGCGCGGCCACCGGCGTGGCGGGTGAGTCCGACATGGATCTTTCCGGCGAGGAATGTGCCGGCGGTGAGCACCACCGTGGCAGCACGAAATTGCAGGCCCGATTGGGTGACGACGCCGCGCACTCGACCGTTCTCGACGATCAATGCATCGACCGCCTGCTGGAAGATGGATAGGCCAGGCTGGCTCTCCACCCGCTGTCTGATGGCGGCCTTGTACAACACGCGATCGGCTTGGCATCGCGTTGCACGCACGGCTGCTCCCTTCGATGCATTGAGCGTGCGCCACTGGATTCCGGCGCGGTCCGCCGCCCACGCCATCGCACCACCGAGGGCATCGATTTCCTTGACCAGATGACCCTTGCCGATACCGCCGATGGCCGGATTGCAACTCATCTGGCCGATCGTCTCGATGTTGTGGGTCAGCAGCAGCGTGCGCGCGCCGGTGCGGGCGCTGGCTAGCGCCGCTTCCGTACCGGCATGTCCGCCGCCGATGACAATGACATCATGGTTGTGCATGGTTTTCGCCCTGTCGCGTCTCGCGCTGCCGCTACCGTCGGCCCGCATGGCCGACGCGCATTCTATCAAGCAGGTACCGCTGCGCTGGCACGGAACATGCTGTGGCGCTTGCACACTCCCACCGGCGTGAGGCGTATGCGAGCACGCCAACACCGGAATTCAGGGGCCGGTTACGCCGGTGGGAGCACTTCCGCCAAAACGCGCATTCGCCCCGCGAATACCCCGCGGCAAGTCCGGCGCTCGGCGGTCCTTGGCAAGCAGGGGGAGTTCGGAGATCGCGTGCCGGGCGCCAGTGACCGAAAAAGCGGCCATCCCTGACCTGCAAGGTCAGCGCGACCAGATTGCAACGTAGCGCGGCGACCGCCCGGCAAAAATGGCCGATGTCTGCACTGGCAGACTGTGACGATGATCGCGAACTGTTGTCGTCCATCGCAAACAGGGGGCAGTCCGAGTCAGATTGGGACGACCTTTGTCGTTACCGCGGAGCTCGCGCGCGCTGCGATGATTGCGAAAAACCGCGTCGACAGGTCGTTTGCGAAGTTGGCACGCTGTTTGCTCTGCTTTGGTTTACGGGAATCAGGAGAACGCCAGCATGAGCAACTTCGCCAACATGAGCCTCAACCCATTGTTTCTGCGTCACGATCTGATGATCGAACTTGGCCGTCTTGAAATGGCCATCGACTACGCACGTGGGCAAACGGTGGCGGACGACGCCGTCGGACAGTTGCAGACACGCTGTGCAAAGATCAACGAGGCGCTGAGCCAGTTGCCGGCCTGAAACGAATACGAGATGGAAACAGGGGGCGGGGCCGCGCTTGCGCGGCCTCGTTTTTTTTGGCTATCAATCAACCCCGAGGCTGCGCGCGAGGATATCGGCCAGACCTGGTGAATTGCCGCCGCGAACCGCCATGCGCTCCAGTTCACGATGCATTCGCGCACGTCGCAACGGTTCGATGCCACGCCAGCCACCAAACGCGGTCGCAATGCGCGCCGCCACCTGCGGTGTGATCGCGTCAAGCTTCATGATCGCATCGGCAACGAAACGGTAGCCCTCACCATCGGCGCGGTGGAAGGCGCGGGGATTGCGCAGCGCGAATGCACCGATCAACGCGTGCACATTGTTGGGATTGGTCCAGTGGAAAGCCTCGTGCGCGGTCAACGCTACAACGCGTTCCAACGCCTGCAAATCGGCATCGGTCGCCTGCAGTGCAA
>CAJDTR010000039.1_pt1 | contig 20259 bp, 12 predicted proteins | sample 7389891 | NCBI WGS metagenome assembly CAJDTR01 (sample SAMEA7055657, study PRJEB34461) | soil metagenome | biome: terrestrial ecosystem; feature: Peninsula; material: soil | place: Antarctica | collected 2016 | reverse complement strand
CGAGCGACGTTCGACGCGTTGCCGGGCGGTTCAATCACTGTCAGTGGACAAGTGGCCGTGCTCGATGTCAACGCGCCGGTGCTGTATGCGTTCGCGTACGGGCCGGGCGGGCTCAGCGAACAGGATACGGACAACAATTTCGCGCGTGCAACCGTCACCCAAAGCCTGTTCTTCGACGGCTTTGACGGCGGCAACTGATCGCAATTCTGCGCGGCGCAGCGTTACGCACAAGCGCGCTCAATCGCGCATCAAGGTCGATTTTCCGAACAGGCTTTCGACCAGATCCACCACGAGCTTGGCAGTCTGGTTGCGCACGTCGAGCGCGGGATTGAGTTCCATGATGTCGAGCGAGCCCAGGCGTCCGCTGTCGGCAATCATCTCCATGCACAGCTGCGCTTCGCGATAGGTCGGGCCGCCGAGGATGGTGGTGCCGACGCCGGGGGCAATCGCGGGGTCGAGAAAATCGACATCGAAGCTGACGTGCAAATGAGTGTTGGCGCCGAGGTTGAGCAGCGCTTCTTCCATCACGCGCTTCATGCCGACCTCGTCGATGTAGCGCATGTCGAAGATTTCCAGGCCGACATCGTGCACGAGTTTCTTTTCGCCGGCGTCGACTGAACGGATGCCGATCTGGCGAATGCAATCAGGTTTTATTGCCGGCGCGCTACCGCCCAATTCGGTCAGCGGATGAGGGCCGAATCCGCAAAGGCAGGCGACCGGCATACCGTGGATATTGCCCGACGGCGTGATCTGGCTGGTGTTGAAATCGGCGTGCGCGTCGAGCCACAACACGGTGAGGCGCTTGCCGCGATCGCGGCAGTGGCGGGCGACTGCGTTGATCGAACCAATCGCAAGGCAATGATCGCCGCCGAGCAGGATCGGCAAGCGATTGGCGGCTAGTTCCGTACCCACGGCGTGCATCACCGCACGAGTCCACGTAACGACATCCGCCAGATGCCGATAGCCATCGACAGGCCCTTGCCACGGATTGAACGGGCCGGTCAGATTGCCGCGATCGATGACGTCCAAACCGCGCGCGATCAGCGCTTCGCCAAGGCCGGCCACGCGCAGCGCCTCGGGGCCCATGGATGCGCCGCGGTCGCCGGCGCCAATGTCGGTGGGCGCACCAATAAGGGAAATCGGAAGGGATGGTTGCATGGTCTCGTTGGCAACTGGCGACCTTGCCGCGTGGACGCGGCTAACCGCCATTGCACTCTGGCTGAAAAGAGACGGCTAGTTTCGGCGAAATCAGGGCCGGCGTCACGGACCGCGACATGACGGCTCCCGATTCACGCATTTCGATCCCGCGCCCAGTTCGGTTTTTTCAGGCGAGGAGCGCAACGTCCTGCGAACGTAATCCACTGGCAGCGCGTTTCCGCAGCATGCAGCGTACGTGGTTCCATGCGAAGGTACGCGTGCGGCTGATTTCATCCCCGGATCCAGGAGTACCCCAGTGAGCGATTTGACCCAGCAGATTCTCAATCATCTCGACCCGGCCAGCATCCAAGCGATCGCGACCAGGCTGGGCGTCGATCCCGTGCAGGCGCAGGCGGCGATTCAGCAAGCAGTGCCCTTGGTCGTCGGCGGTCTTGCCAAAAATGCCTCGACCGATGCGGGTGCGAACGCGCTTCACAACGCGGTCGCCGATCATGCCGGTCTCGATCTCGGCGCGGTGATTGGCAGCGTTCTCGGAGGCGGCGGAGGCGGCGGATCGATACTCGGTCACATCTTTGGCACGCAGCAAGGACAAGCCGCGCAAAACCTCGGTCAGGCCAGCGGCCTTGGCACGCAAATCGCCGGACAATTGATGGCGATGCTGGCGCCGATCGTCATGAGCGTGCTGGCCAATCGCACCCAAAGCCAAGGGTTGGGCGCAGGCGGTCTGGGCGGCATGCTCGGGCAGGAACTCCAAAATCTTGGCCAGAGTGGCCACGGCGGACTGCTCACCTCGGTGCTCGATCAGGATGGCGACGGCAAACTCGGACTCGGCGATTTGCTCAAGGCCGGTTCGTCGTTTTTTGGTTCACGCGGGCGAGCGTGACGAAGTGGACTCGGAAAATGCGCCGGCGGGAACGCCGGACTGCACACGCAGGAGCGAGTGCGAACAGCAACGCGGCCCCCCAGGACGAGCCCCAGGATGTCGCGAGTTACGCGCGGTGCTTTAACCGCGTCGCATCGGACAAAAGAGCATCGCGGCTGCCGCCGCTCCCACCGATCAAGGCAATGCTCAGCGCGACCATTGCCACTGCAGGCCGAGCATCAGTGTGCGGTCCAGCGCGGGCTCGAAATAGCGGCCGTTGGCATCGTTGACGATGACCGACCCTGCGTATTTTCGATTGAACAGATTGTCGATGCGGGCGAAGGTGCGCAGTTGCCCGGAAACAAGTGTTACGGCGTAGCCGACATCGGCGCCAGCCACAAAATACGCCGCTGCCGCATCCGTGCCGAGGTCGTTGACCGACACGGCGGCGACATAATCGCCTTGCAGCGAGGCGCTCCAGCCGCGCTCGTGGCCCCAGCGCAACGCCGCATGCAAATCGTTTTTCGGCACCCCCGGAATGCGCGTCCCCGCCGCGATGAGTGTATTCGGTGTGGTACACGGCACGCCTGCGCAGGTCAGGAATGGCGAACGAAATTTCGCATCGAGATACGTATAGGCCAGTTGCAGTTTCCACGCGTCACTCAAGCGCACCGACAGCGAGGCTTCGACGCCCTGGCGGCGCGCTTTGCCAATGTTGTGATACGTGCTGCGACCGCCGCTGTTGCTGGCGACCGCCAGCTCATTGCGCGTGTCGGCGCGGAACAGGGCGATGTTCGCCTCGATCGCTGGTGCGGGGCGCAGCTTGATGCCGAGTTCGCCGTTGCGGCTGCGCGCCGGCATCAGATCGAACGCAAGACCCGCGCCGCCGTCGCTGCGGTAGCCAAGCTCATTGAAGGTCGGCGTCTCGAATCCGTTGCCGTATGACGCGTACACATGCGCCCAGTCCGCTGCAGACCAGAGCAGGCCGGCGACCGGCGTGGTGGCGCTGTAGTCGACACGACCGCTGTCGTCCGGATTCTTCGCGCTGATGTAATGGTCGCGCGCATTGAATTTCACGTCGCTGTGGCGCACGCCCGCCGTCACTGACCACGCTGGCGCGATATGCCAGGTCGCCTGCGCGTATTGATCGAAATTGGAAACCGTATCGTCTTCGTTGCGACGCAGTGCGCCGCGCACACCGAGCGTATCGCCGATGAAGTTTTCGTAGCCACGGCGCGCCTGGGCCTGGCGATCCCACGCAAGTCCGGCGGCAATCTCGAAGGCGCGTCCGGCCAGATCGCCGCTCCAGGTCCAACGCGCGTCGCTGCCGCCATAGTCGCTGCCAAGGTCAACCACGCCGCCGGCATGCCGCGGATTGGCTTGCGCCGAAACCGGCACCGAAAGAAATTGCGTCACCTCGCGATGGCCGACATAAGCAAGCACGCGCACGCTGTGGCCGGAACCGAGAGTGTCCTCGAAGATCACCCCGCCCTGCGTCTGCTGCACGCTCTTGCGCGTGTTGAACGCGAGCGCAGACGCGGCGACCTGGGTCGGATCGGCGTCGAACTGCGCATGGGTCAGACCCAGCGGATCCTGCGCGTGCGGCAGCGACAACGTGCTTGCGAGCACAGTCAGGGTGCCGCCATCGCCAATCTTCCAGCCCAATTTCGCATTGCCCGATTCGCGCCTTGCCGCGCTGTGGGCGCGGTAACCATCGGTCTGAAAATGCGTCACGTCGAGGTTGTAATCAAAATCGCCGGACGTGCCGCGCGCGTTCACGCTTGCACGCAAGGTGCCGTAACTTGCGCCGACGGCATCGACATCGACCTGCGGCGGATCGCTGCCATCGGCGGTGAAAATCTGGATCACGCCACCCGACGAGTTTCCATACAGGGCGGAAAACGGTCCGCGCAACACCTCGATGCGCTCGGCCGAATCAAGGTTGAAATGCGATACCTGGCCCTGGCCGTCCGGCATCGTCGCCGGAATGCCATCGGTGTACAGACGCACGCCGCGCACGCCGAAGGTGGAACGCGCGCCAAAGCCGCGGATCGAGATCTGTTCGTCCTGCGCGTAATTTTGCCGATCGCGCGCGAGCAGACCTGGAATCGTCGCCAGATAGTCGGACGGATTCACACCGAGCGTGTCGGGTGAGTCGTCAATGTCCACCACGTCGATCGAGGCAGGCACATCGAACGCGGGTTGCCCGACACGTGGCGAGGTCACCACGATCGTCGGCAGATTTGTGCGGTCGTCGAGTGGGTCGGCTGCTGACACGCATGTCGTGACGGCCATTGAAACAAATGCAAGTCGGCATGCGCACCAGCGCATTTTGAAATAGGTTCCACGCATGACGATCCGTTGAGCAACATCGAGCTGCCCATCGTAAGCCACACGAGCCACCTTGTAGGTGTCGCGCACTAGAGTTTGCGTTCCACGGATTTCTGTCTCACGCGGCACGGCGGGGAATAAGTTTTTCTCAAATTGAATGGTGTGGGGGCGGAATCCCAAAGTGGCTGCTCGCTGAACGGGCGAGCTGCCAGCAAACACGCTGTGCATCCGCCGGCGCCGCTGCGGCGTATTTGCAGACACTTCCAGTGACGGAAGCCCATTCCCCAGGAGATCCACCATGAAATCCCTTTCCCTGCGTTGCCTGTCCGCCGCGCTCGTGCTCGGCGTTGCTTCCCTCGCTGCTGTGCCGGTGGCGTTTGCCGCGCCGATGGGCATGCAAAAAACCGTGATGGTCGGCGGTGCCGCCATGTATCCATCGAAGAACATCATCGAGAACGCGATCCACTCGAAGGATCACACCACCCTGGTCGCTGCGGTCAAGGCGGCCGGTCTCGTCGACACGCTGTCCGGCCCCGGTCCATTCACCGTGTTCGCACCCACCAATGAAGCGTTCGCCGCCCTTCCGGCCGGCACGGTCGACACCCTGCTGAAGCCGGAGAACAAAGACACGTTGACCAAGGTGCTGACCTATCACGTGGTAGCCGGACGCCTCACCGCTGAGGATCTCGCCGAAGCCGTCGAGCACGGCGGCGGGAAAGCCAGCCTGAAGACGGTCGAGGGCGATTCGCTCACGGTCAGCAAGGACGGCTCGCGCTGGGCGATCACCGATGACAAGGGCAATACCGCCCACGTCACAATCGGCAATGTGATGCAGTCGAACGGCGTGATCCATGTGATCGACAAGGTGCTGATGCCGTAACACCCAGGCGGGATCGCCACGTGGCGATCCCGCTTTTCGCTGCGGCGAGGACTAAGCGCGTCTTCCGCAGGTCTATACTCATCGGGTTACGCCTGATGAGGAACCTGGATGAGCGTTGCCGCGCAGCCGTTGACCGACGAGGACCCGGAACTTTCACCGTGGTGGTTGCGCACGATCTTCATCGTGATGGTGGTCGGATTCGCCGGCCTGATCACGATAACGTCCCTGGCCTATCGCAATGCTCCGCCGATCCCGCAACAGGTGCTGGATGCGCAAGGTGCGGTGCTTTTCAGTGGCGAGGACATCAGCGAAGGCCAGACCGTGTTCCTGAAATACGGCCTGATGGCGAATGGCAGTATCTGGGGACATGGCGCGTATCTGGGTCCGGACTATTCGGCCGCGGCGCTGCACCGCATCGGCGTGGACACAGCTGCCGCAATTGCCCAACAACAATTCCAGCAATCGCTGGACAGCCTCACGCCCAGCCAACAGGCGGCAGTGCTGGCCGAGACGGCGGTCGATCTGAAGACCAATCGCTACGATCCGGCGACACACACCCTGCAACTCACCGCGCCGGAAACGATCGCTTTCAGACAGCAGCTCGCATTGTGGACGGACTACTTCCACGATCCCGCGCGCAATGGCGGCCTCGCGCCTGACCTCATCACCGACCCGACCGAGCTGCACCAGTTCACCGCGTTCGTGACCTGGGCTGCGTGGGCTTCGGTCGCCAATCGTCCCGGCGATCACTATTCGTACACCAACAACTTTCCCTATGATCCAACCGTCGGCAACGTGCCGACACCGAGCGCATTGATATGGAGCGCGCTCAGCCTGCTGGTGTTGCTCGCCGGTATCGCCGTGGTCCTGCTTGCGTTTGGAAAGTTCGATTATCTGGGCTGGATCAGCCGCGGCCATCACATCCATCCGCACCTGTTGCCCGGTGAATCGAGTGCGGGCCAACGCGCGCTGGTAAAATTCTTTGTCGTAGTCGCCTTGCTGTTCCTGGCGCAAACGCTGGTCGGCGGCGCCACCGCGCATTACCGCGCGGACCCCGGCAGCTTCTACGGTTTCCAGCTCGAAAAAATCTTTCCGAGCAACCTGATGCGCACCTGGCATCTGCAGACGGCGATCTTCTGGATCGCGACCTCGTATGTTGCCGCTGCGCTGTTCCTAGGCCGCTCGTTGCGCGCCGACGAACCACGTTGGCTTGCCGGCTGGGTGCACGTGCTGTTTGGCGCATTCGCCGTGGTGATCGGCGGCAGTCTGCTCGGCGAATGGCTCGGTATTTCGCAACTGCTAGGCCAATGGTGGTTCTGGCTCGGCAACCAGGGTTGGGAATACCTCGAACTCGGTCGCATCTGGCAATATCTGCTGGTGATCGGCCTGCTGGTCTGGTTTGCGATCCTGTGGACTCTTGCGCGACCGCGCGCGGTCGCGAATACCGCGGCGCGTCCCCTCGCGCGCATGTTTCTGTTTGCCGCGCTGGCAATCCCGGTGTTCTACATCCCGGCACTGTTCTTCGGCGCGAAGACCAACTACACCGTGGTCGACACCTGGCGCTTCTGGATCATCCATTTGTGGGTCGAAGGCTTCTTCGAGTTTTTCGCCACCACCGTGGTCGCGCTGACCTTTTACCAACTCGGCATCACCCGCCGCAATGTCGCGCTGCGCGTGATTTATCTTGATGCGATCCTGTATTTCCTCGGCGGCCTGATCGGCACCGGCCATCACTGGTACTTCACCGGCCACAGCAATATCAACATGGCGCTGTCAGCCATGTTCTCGGTGCTCGAAGTGGTACCGCTGACCCTGCTCACCCTCGACGCCTGGGACTTCGTGCGCACCACGCGCGGCGACTGCGACGTCTGCGGCAAGTCGATCGCCGTTCCGCACAAGTGGACATTTTACTTCTTGATGGCGGTCGGCTTCTGGAACTTCCTCGGCGCCGGCATGTTCGGCTTCTTCATCAACCTGCCGATCATCAGCTACTACGAAGTGGGCACGCAGATGACGCCGACCCACGGCCACGCCGCATTGATGGGCGTGTTCGGCATGCTCGCGATCGCGCTGATGGTGTTCGTGCTGCGCCAGACCAGCAGCGACGAGCGCTGGCCCGGCATCGAGAAATACATCAAGGTCGCATTCTGGGGAACCAATCTCGGTTTGTTGATGATGGTTGGATTCAGTCTGTTCCCGAGCGGTGTATTGCAGATCTGGGACGTGGTGCAGAACGGCTACTGGCACGCGCGCAGCCTCGACTACATCGGCAGCCCGCGCTCGCTGGTGATCGAATGGATGCGCCTGCCCGGCGATCTGGTGTTCATCATCTTCGGTGCAGTGCCGCTGCTGATTGCGGCGGTGAAGGGCTACGTGGGTGTGCGTGAAACGGCAAAGCGGGTGGTTGCAACCGGCTGAGCCAGCTTCATCGCATTTGCGGCGCGCTCAAGGTCACCCCTGCAACCTTGGCGGACGTCACCGGCGCTGCTCGACAAACTCCAGCGCCGCCGAATTCATGCAGTAACGGTTGCCGGTGGGTGCCGGGCCGTCGGGAAACACGTGGCCAAGGTGGCTGTCGCAGCGCGCGCAGCGGATTTCGGTGCGCGCCATGCCGTGGCTGACGTCGTGGATCTCGCGGATATGCGCAGGATCGAACGGCTCGTAAAAGCTTGGCCAGCCGGTACCCGATTCGAACTTTGCGTTCGAGTGGTACAGCGGCAAGCCGCACAGACGGCACGCATACACACCATCACCCTTGTGGTCGAGCAGGCCGCCGCAAAACGGATGCTCGGTGCCGCTGTTGAGCAGGACGCGACGTTCTTCCGGGCTGAGGCGCGCGGCGAGATGCTCGCGATCCGCGGCAGAAAGTGGCGTCAGGTCGTAGCCGCTACGTGAAACTGTGGTGTCGGAATTGGCTGAGTTCATGGGTTGATTCCTGGTCCAATCGAGCGCCACCGCTTGTGTGGGAGCGCCGCAAGGGGCGATACAAGAGGTCCGCACAATGGCGAGAGCATCGCGGCTGCCGCCGCTCCGGCCAGGTAGAGAGCGGTTGTCGCGATGAAAACAATCATTCGCCGCGTTTCAGCATGGGGCCAAACTGCTTGCGCAGCTTGGCGACTTTGGGCGCGGCGACGCTCGCGATATACCCTTGCTCGGGATGCTGTGCCGCGTAATTCTGGTGATAGCCCTCGGCGTCGAAGAAGTGCTCGAGCGCAACGACTTCAGTCGCAATCGGCGCATTGAACACCTTGACCTCGTCGAGCTGTCGAATATAGGCCGTCGCGATTTCGCGCTCGCGTTCATCACCGTAGAAAATGGCGGAACGGTATTGGCGCCCGCGGTCGTTACCTTGGCGGTCGACCTGGGTCGGATCGTGCGCAACTGCAAAAAATACCTTCAGCAGGTGGCCATAGCTGATCTTTCGTGGATCGAAGCGAATCGCGATGGCTTCGGCATGCGCCGTCGCACCGCTGCATACGCGATCGTAATTGGCGCTCGCCGCGTCGCCGCCGGTGTAGCCGGAGGTCACACCGAGCACCCCATCGAGTTCGCCAAACACCGCCTCGGTGCACCAGAAGCAGCCGCCGGCAAGCACGGCCACCTGTTCGCTGTCGGCAAGGGGCGGCAGCGGATCGAAGGCCGGATCGGGAACGTGCGAGCGTTCAACCGCAAGGCTGGCGCCGGGAATGTCGCAGGCATTGCTCATGGGAAGTCTCCTGGATTCGGATGCAGCCGTCGCGAGTGGACAAATCTACGCCGCGCGCACCGTGTTTGCCTGAGGTCGCTGCACGTCGATGGTCTTTCAGATGGCGGCGATCCGGCGCAGACGCAAGGGCCGCCCCTATTCCGGACGGTCCGGGTGTTCGAGCAGGCAACCTCACCGGCATGCATGTAAAGAGGCATTTACGCGCGCGCAACGGCAGCTTGGCGGCATCGCTGTTAGCCTTTGCGCGCCTGCGGGTGATTGCTTGCCGGCAGGCCCGCTACATTTCAATTGAAGGAAGTCTCATGTCGCGCTGGAAAATTGCGCTCGTCGTCGTTGCGGTCCTGATTGCTGGCCTCATCGGGTGGCGAATGTGGCATCGCACGCCAGCGCCCGCAATGCGCGGCGGAGCCGGCAGCGGCGCGCCAATCCCGGTCACCGTGGTGGCGGCAACGAAAGCCGATGTACCGATCTACCTGACCGCCCTTGGGACCGTGCAGGCGCTCAACACGGTCAGCGTAAATGCGCAGATCAGCGGCCAACTCAAGGCGCTGCATTTCAAAGAAGGGGCGGAGATTGCCCAAGGGGATCTCATCGCCGAAATCGATCCGCGCACCTTGCAGTCGGCGCTCGACCAGACCCTGGCCAAGCAAAAGCAGGACAACGCGCAACTGAGCGCGTCGCGGAGCACGCTGGCGCGCTACGAAGAGTTGATCAAGAAGAACTTTGTCTCGGCGCAGGATCTGGAAAATCAGCGCCAGAGCGTGCGCCAGCAGGAAGCCCTGGTCGCCGCCGATGCGGCCGCAGCGTCGAGTGCGCGCACCCAGCTCGGTTATACCCGCATCACCGCGCCCATTACCGGAATCGCCGGTATCCGCCAGATCGATGTCGGCAATCTGGTGCAGGCCAATGGCAACACCGGCATCGTCGTGCTGACCCAGGTGCACCCGATCAACGTGATCTTCACCCTGCCGGAGCAGAACCTGGCGCAGGTGCGCGCCGCCCAGAACGCGAAGCCGTTGCCGGTAAGCGCGCTCGATCGCACCGATGCGCATGTGATTGCCGACGGTGCGCTGACGGTCATCGACAACCAGATCGACACCGCCACCGGCACGTTCAAACTGAAGTCGGAATTCAAGAATGCCGACAACGTGTTGTGGCCGGGGCAGTTCGTCAACGTGCGTTTGCAGGTCAATACGGTGATCGGCGCCATCATCATCCCGGCGACCGCCGTACAGCGCGGGCCCGATGGCAGTTACGTTTATCTGCTGCAGGCGGACAGCACCGTCGCGATGGAGCCGATCACCACCGGCGGCGATGCCGGCAACAACACCGTGGTGGTCGCGAGCGGCGTCGCGATCGGCGATCGCGTCGTTACCGAAGGTCAGTTCCGCCTCAAGCCGGGTAGTCGCGTGCAGGCGCTCGCGCCGGGCGAAACGCCGCCGCCGACCAGCGCGGCAGACCTGACGAAACTCAAAGACGCGGGCGACGCGTCACAAAGTGGAAAACGCGGCGGCGGACGACATGGTGGCGGATGACGCGAAGTGTGAAGCGCGAAAGCGTGGAAACCGCCACATTCAACGTCGTGCACCCCCGCGTCCGACGACAACCCGCAGCTGAGCCCGCATGAGCTTCTCATCGATCTTCATCCAGCGCCCCATCGCAACCTCGTTGCTGATGGTCGCGCTGTTGCTGCTTGGCGTGATGGGTTATCGCGCGTTGCCGGTCGCCGCGTTGCCCGACATCGACTCGCCGAGTCTGGTCGTGACCACGCAGTACCCGGGCGCGAGCGCATCGACGATGGCCGCGCTGATCACGACACCGCTCGAACGCCAGTTTGGCCAGATATCCGGCATCACCACGATGAGTTCGGACAGTTCCGCGGGACTGTCGACGATCATCATCGAGTTCGACCAGAAACGCGATATCGACGCCGCCGGGCAGGACGTGCAGTCGGCGATCAATGCCGCACGTGGCACGCTGCCGAACAACCTGCCGTATCCGCCGGTGTACAACAAGGTCAATCCGGCCGACGCACCGATCCTGACCTTGATGCTGACGTCGGACTCGCGCCCGCTGCGCGACGTCAACGATTACGCCGACAGCATCATCGCGCAGCGCCTGTCGCAGATCAGTGGCGTTGGTCTGGTCAGTATCGCCGGCAACGTGCGCCCAGCCGTGCGTGTGCAGGTCAATCCGGCGCAGCTGGCGAATCTCGGCTTGACCATGGAAGACGTGCGCAGCGCGCTCACCCAGGCCAACGTCAATGCGCCCAAGGGCAGCCTCAACGGCACCGTGCAGAGTTTCAGCATCGGCACCAACGACCAGTTGAGCGACGCCGCCGATTACCGCTCGCAGATCATCAGCTACAAGAACGGCGCGCCGGTGCAGTTGTCGGATATCGCGCAGGTTGTCGACGGCGTCGAGAACGATCAGCTCGCCGCGTGGGCAAACAGCAAGCCGGCGGTCCTGCTCGATATCCGCCGCCAGCCAAGCGCGAACATCGTGCAAACCGTGGCCGAGATCAACAAGCAATTGCCGGGCCTGCGTGCGCTGCTGCCGGCCGATGTGCATCTGGCGATATTTTCCGATCGTACGGTGACCATTCGCGCTTCAGTGACCGACGTCCAGTTCACCCTTGGCCTGACCGTATTGCTGGTGATCGCGGTGATCTTCGTGTTCCTGCGGCGCCTGTGGGCAACGCTGATTCCGAGCGTGGCGGTGCCGCTGTCACTGATGGGCACGTTCGGCGTGATGGCGTTTGCCGGCTTTTCGCTCGACAACCTCTCGCTGATGGCGCTGACCGTCGCGACCGGTTTCGTCGTAGACGACGCGATCGTCATGATCGAGAACATCGTTCGCTATATCGAACAGGGAAAGTCGCCGCGCGAAGCGGCGGAAATTGGGGCGAAGGAGATTGGTTTCACCGTGCTCTCGTTGACGGTCTCCTTGATCGCGGTATTCCTGCCTTTGTTGCTGATGCCGGGCGTCACCGGACGCCTGTTCCACGAGTTCGCCTGGGTGTTGACGATCGCGGTCACGATTTCGTTGCTGATCTCGCTGACGCTGACCCCGATGATGTGCGCGTACCTGCTCAAAGCCGATGCGCTGCCAGCGAGCCATCATGCCGACGCCGCTCCGGTACAGGGTGCTCGCCGCGACCCGTGGTTGCGCCTCCTCGATGGCTACGGCCGCACGCTCGATTGGGTGCTCGCGCGCCAACCGCTGATGCTGGTCGTCGCGTCGGCTACGGTCATCATCACGATTGCGCTGTACATCGTGATTCCGAAAAGCCTGCTGCCCGAACAGGACACCGGCCTCGTCACCGGCGTGGTGCAGGCGGATCAGAACATCGCGTTTCCGGCGATGGAGGAGCGCACCAAGGCGGTCGCCGACGCATTGCGAAAAGTCCCCGGCGTCGCGGGCGTCGCCGCCTTCATTGGCGCCGGTTCGATCAATCCAACCTTGAATCAGGGCCAGCTCAGCATCGTGCTGAAAGAACGCAGCGCACGTGGCGGCCTGGACAGCGTGTTGCCTGCGCTGCAGGCTGCGGCCGCACCCATTGCCGGCGCTGCGCTGTATCTCAAACCGGTGCAGGACGTGACGCTCGACACACGTATCGCGCCGACCGAATACCAGTACTCGCTGTCTGAGGTGAACTCGGCAGAGTTGGCCGGTTTTGCCGCCAGCATGACCGACGCGCTGCGCAAGCGGCCCGAACTGGCCAACGTGGACAACAACCTCGCCAATCAGGGGGATGCCCTGAATCTGACCATCGACCGCGAGAAGGCCAGTCGCCTAGGCGTGCCGATGCAAACCATCGATGACACGCTGTACGACGCATTCGGCCAGCGCCAGATTTCCACCATTTTCACCCAGTTGAACCAGTACCGCGTCGTGCTCGAAGTGGCGCCTTCCTTCCGCACCAGCCGCGCCTTGCTTGACCAGTTGACAGTGCGCGGCAACGGCAACGGCGCGTTGACGGGCAGCAATGCGACCACGCTCGGGCAGGCCACATCGAGCAATTCGGCGACGCCTTCGGGCATCGGCAGCGCGGGCAATATCGGCATCGGACTCGGCGCCGGCGGCACGATCCCGCTGTCCGCTCTGGCCAGCGCGACGCAGACGAACGCGCCCCTGGTGATCAGCCATCAGGACCAGTTGCCCGCGGTGACGATTTCGTTCGATCTCGCGCACGGGTACGCGTTGTCGGATGCGGTCGATGCTTTCCGTGCAGTCGAGGCTCAGCTGAAATTTCCGCCGCAGGTGCGCGGACAGTTCGTTGGCAAGGCCGCGGAATTTTCCGCCTCGCTCGGCGACGAGGTATTGCTCCTCCTCGCCGCCGTGATCGTGATCTACATCGTGCTCGGCGTGCTGTACGAGAGTTACATCCATCCGATCACGATCATTTCGACGCTGCCCCCAGCCGGTGTCGGAGCCCTGCTCGCACTGATGGTCTGCGGCATGACCCTGTCGGTCGACGGCATCGTCGGCATCGTGCTGCTGATCGGCATCGTCAAGAAGAACGCGATCATGATGATCGACTTCGCGATCGAGGCGCAGCGCGCCGGCATGAACGCGCACGACGCAATCCGCCGCGCCAGCCTGCTGCGCTTTCGCCCCATCATGATGACGACGGCGGCGGCGCTGCTCGGCGCGTTGCCCCTTGCACTCGGCACCGGCATTGGTTCGGAATTGCGCCGGCCGCTCGGCGTGTCAATCGTCGGCGGCTTGCTGCTGTCGCAACTGATCACGCTGTACACGACGCCCGTGATCTATCTCTATTTCGAGAGGCTGTCGGACTGGCTCAAGGCGCGCGGTGAGAAACGTGCGCTGGCGCGGCAGCAGACGGGATTTGCATGAACGTCGCGAGCGACCGTTTCTTCAATCCCTTCTCTTCCAAGGGAGCCTAGCGATGAACATCTCCGGCCCCTTTATCGGGCGCCCGATCGGCACTTCGCTGCTTGCCGCCGGCGTGTTTGTCGGCGGCATGATTGCCTACTTCCTGCTTGGCGTGGCTGCGCTGCCGAATCTGGAATTTCCAGCGATCTTCGTGAGCGCGAACCAGCCCGGCGGCAGCGCAGACGTGATGGCTTCCACCGTCGCCGCGCCGCTGGAACGCCATCTTGGTCAGATTCCCGGCATCGATACCATCAATTCTTCGAGCAGCGAAAACAGCACCTCGGTGATCCTGATCTTCGACGGCAGCCGCAAGATCGACGATGCGGCGCGGGACGTGCAGGCGGCGATCAATGCGGCGGCGCCGGATCTGCCGTCCGGCCTGACCAACGCACCGACCTATCGCAAGTTGAATCCCAACAACCAACCGGTGCTGGCCCTGGCGCTGACTTCCGACACTGTCCCGTTGTCCCGGTTGTACGACTACGCCGATTCCCTGCTCGCGCAGCGGGTGCGCCAGCTGGCCGGGGTCAGCGATGTCGAAGTGGCCGGTGGCGCGACGCCCGCGGTGCGGGTTGATCTCAATTTGCGCGCGCTGAACTCGATTGGCTTGTCAGCCGACCAAGTGCGAAATGCGCTGGTTGCGGCCAACGTGACCTCGCCGCAGGGATTCCTTTCCGATGGCCGCACCACGATGGCGGTGTCAGCGAACGATGCACTGCACACCGCCGCCGAGTTTGCCGAGCTGGTGATCGCGGTGAAAAACGGTGTGCCTATTCGCCTGCGCGACGTCGCCGACGTGCACGACGGTCAGCAGGACCAGTACCAGGCGGCATGGTTCGGTGCACGCCGCGCGATCTTGTTGTTTGTGCGCAAGCAGGCCGACGCGAACGTGATCGCCACCGTCGATCGGGTCAAGGCCGACATTCCGCTGATGCAGGCGTGGTTGCCGACCGGGGTGACGCTGACGCCGTTTTTCGATCGTACGCCGATCATCCGCGCCTCGATCGACGAAGTGCAGATCAGCTTGCTGCTGAGTCTTGGCATGGTGATCCTGACCATGGCGTTTTTTTTGCGCCGCCTTGCGCCAACTCTGATTGCCGCGACCGCCGTGCCGCTTTCGATAACCGGTGCGTTCATCGTCATGTACGTGCTCGGCTACACGCTCGACAACATGTCGCTGATGGCGTTGGTGATCGCGATCGGTTTCGTCGTGGACGACGCGATCGTGGTGATCGAGAACGTGATCCGCCATATCGATAGCGGCATGTCGCGCATGCAGGCGACAGCGCTCGGCGCAAAGGAAATTGGTTTCACCATCGTCTCGATCACTGCCTCGCTGATCGCGGTGTTTCTGCCGATCGTGTTCGCCAGCGGGATCACCGGCATGTTCTTCAAGGAATTTGCGGTCACCCTGATTGCCGCGATCGTCTTTTCCGCGCTCGTCTCGCTGACCCTGACGCCGGCGCTGTGCGGGCGTTTCCTCACAGCCCACGCACAAACGAAGCCATCGCGATTGGGCGCGCGCATCGATGCATTTCACGCCGGCATGTTCAACGCTTATCGACGCGCGCTCGACCATTCGCTGCGCTGGCCGCGCCTGACCGCATTGCAGCCGGTGCTGCTGATCGTGGTCACCGTGCTCCTGATGCAGTTCGTGCAGAGCGGCCTGTTTCCGCAGCAGGACACCGGCATGTTGCAGGGACGCGTGAGTGCCGGCAGCGACGTGTCGCCGCCGCGCATGATGGAACAGACGCAGAAGCTGGCCGCGGTGGTAATGAAGGACCCTGCCGTGGCCAGCGTCGGTTCGCGACTGGGTGGCGGCTGGGGCCACGGTGGCGGTGGCAGCGGTCAGCTTTACATCAGCCTCAAGCCGCTCGCCGAACGCGATGGCGATTCAACCTTCGCGGTGATGACACGGCTTAATAAAACAGCGCAGGCCATGCCCGGCGTGGAACTTCGCCTGCGCCCGGTGCAGGATTTGCCGAGCGGTGGAGGTGGAGGCGGCAGCGGCAGTGGTGGTCAGTACCAGGTGTCGCTCAAAGGCAACGACGTCGGCACGCTGCAGCAATGGACCCCCAAACTTGTCGACGCATTGAAGAAGATTGCGCAATTGCGCGACGTCGGCAGCGACATCGACGAAGCGGGCCCGCGCCAGACGTTGGCAATCGACCGCCCCAGTGCGGCGCGCCTGGGCGTCAGTGTCGCCGCGATCGACAGCGCGCTCAACGACGCGTTCGGCCAGCGTCAGGTATCGACCATTTATTCCGACATCAACCAGTTCAAGGTCGTGGTCAGCGCGCTGCCGAACCAGGCCACCGATCCGGCGTCGCTCGATCGCCTGTATGTGCGTTCCAGTTCTGGGGCGATGGTGCCGATCACGGCGTTGACGAAAATGCACAACGGTGTCGCGCCGACCGAGGTTTCCCACGAAGGCCAGTTTTCCACCGTGAGTCTGAGCTTCAACCTCGCACCCGGGGCAACGATGGGCCAGGCACAGCGGTTGATCGAGGACACCATTGCCGGCATGCGTCTGCCAGGCGATATTCGCATGGATTTTGCCGGCGACTTCCGCAGCTTCCAGAAGCAGCAGGGCGACACGCCGCTGCTGATCCTGGGGGCAATCGTGGTTGTCTACATTGTGCTCGGCATGCTGTACGAAAGCCTGATCCATCCGATCACCATTCTTTCCACTCTCCCTTCGGCTGGCGCCGGCGCGTTGCTCGCAATGGTCGTGACCGGCACGGAGCTCTCGGTCGTGTCGATGATCGCGATCGTGCTTTTGATCGGCATCGTCAAGAAGAACGCGATCATGATGGTGGATTTTGCGCTCGCCGCGGAACGTCAGCGTGGCCTTTCGCCACTGGACGCGATCCGCGAAGCCTCGCTGGTGCGCTTCCGTCCCATCATGATGACCTCCATGGTCGCGATCAGCGCCGCGCTACCGCTGGCGATCGGATTTGGCGCCGGCGCGGAACTGCGCCGACCGCTCGGCATCGCGATGATCGGCGGCCTGCTCGTTTCGCAAAGCCTGACCTTGATTTCCACGCCCGCGATTTACCTGCTTTTTGCGCGCCTCAGCGCACGCCGCCGGCAGCGCAAGACCGATCGGCGGACGGCAAAGCTGCACCTGCAAACCGGCAATTGAATCCCGCGCAAGATAAGCGCGAAGAAACCACGATGTCCGAGTGCGGCAGGCGAGATGACGGTGAACTCAACTCCGGTGCATCGTGTCGATCGGTGTTCCCAGCAACAACCTCAAACAATCACGGGGCCATGCTGCTCGCATTGCGACCCATCGCATCGCCAAGAAACGCGCGCGCGATGACCCAATGGCGCCTCACCGTGCGTTCGGTTACTCCGCGCAGACGCGCTATCTCGACCAGCGGAAGACCGACAAACGAATGCCACTCGACCAGTTCGGCTAGATCCGCGTCGCAATCGCGCAAACCGCCCAGCGCCGCGTCAAGCGCAAGCAATTCCTCGATCGGCTTGTCCGGTTGCTCGATACGATCGGTCAGTTGCGTGCGTGCGAAACCGGCGCCGTGACGCTCGGTCGCGCGACGCCGCGCGAGATCGATCAGGATCTGGCGCATCGCCTGCGCCACCACATTGTAGAAATGCCGGCTATCCTGGATTTGCGCACCGGTGTCGTTGGCCAGGCGCAGCCACGCTTCATGCAGCAACGCCGTCGGGTTGATTGACGCGCCGGCCGAGCGGCGCAAATGCCCGGCGGCCATGCGCTTGAGTTCGTCGTAGACCAGGGTGAACAACGTCGCGCGCGCGGCCACGTCGCCCTCGCGCAAGGCGGCGAGCAGGCCGCTGAGCTCCGGTTTTTCCTCGATCCCCTGCACGGCCATCCAACTTCCCTCGCTGCGCCAAGTGTAACGCGCGCGCCAGCGACGGCGCGCGAATGTCCGCTTTTGGCCGCGATCGCGTACTCAGGAAACAGGCATTCCGCCCGGTATCCAGGATTCGTCATGCACTTCTCCCCTTGCACCGCGAACGGCCATCGAGCCGTCACCTCATCACGCGCGCCTTCGAGCCGCATGAGCCGCGGTGATGCGCATGCAGTGCTGGCGCGCGTTAGTCTGGCGCTGCTGGTGGCGCTGGGCGCGACGCGCGCGGGGGCTGCCGAAATGTGCGTGGCGAACAACGCGCAGTTGGCGACCGCGATCATACTTGGCCAATCGCAGCAGTCTGACTACACCATCAAGATTGTGCAGGGTACCTACACGCTCGGCTCAACCAATGAGACGCTATCCGCGCCGACAACAATCGAGGGCGGCTACACGGCAAACTGCGCCGCGCGCAGCGTGAATGCGGCCAACACCACAATCAACCTGGGCGGCTCCGGTTTCCTGCTTACCCAACTGACCGGTTCCCCGAGCGCCCTGATCGCGATCGATGGGGTGAGTCTCGTAAACGTGGGGGCGCTCAACCTTTTCAGCGGCCAGTACCACACCATCGCCGCAAACGATCCGGGCGCCGTGCGCGTGTCGCGCTCGCGCCTTTCCGGCGTCACCGGTTCGAGTAATCGCTTCCTGCTGGAAACCTTCGGCAGTGGTGAAACCGTTCTGGAAAACGTGTTGCTTGATCACCTGCCGGCAGCCGATACCAGTCATTGCGGAATCGATTTCGTGCCACGCGATGGCGGTCCCGTGCGGTTGACGGGACTGACGGCGGACCTCGGCGGCAACATCGCTCTGTGTTTTGACACCGACACCAGTGTGACCAACATCTACGACAGCATCATCTGGTCCACCGATGGTACGCCGGCGCCCATCACGGCCGTTTCAAGCGGCGTAACCATCAACATCGTCAACAGCCTCTATCGCAACACCACGGGTTCGCCAACCGGACAGGTCATTTCTGCGCTGCATGTCGATCCGCAATGGAACAACGCGGCACTTAACGATTACCACCTCAAAAGCACGTCGCCCGCAGTGAACAGCGGTACGCCGATCGTCCCAGGCGGTTTGCCGGCCACCGACATCCAGGGTGCGAAGCGCTGGGTCGGCAGCATGCCGGATCGCGGCGCATACGAATCGCTGTTCAACGATGCAACCAACTACACCGTAACAACCACCGCCGACAGCGGCGCCGGCTCGCTCCGCGATGCGATCACTCAAGCCAATTCGCTGCCCAATCCGGCCACGATCAGTTTCGCAATTGCGGGCGCATGCCCACGCGTGATTGCGCTGTCCAGCATGCTGCCGGACATTATTTCGCCGATGGTAATCGACGCGACAACGCAACCCGGGTCGACCAAGAACAGCGCGCCGGACGCGTTCAATGCCACTCTGTGCGTGGTGGTCAAATCGAACAGTTTTCTCGCCCATGGCTTCTATGTGCCGGTCACGGCAAGCGCCGCGTCGTTGACCGTGCGCGGCCTTGGCATCGGCGGATTTTCCGAGGCGGTGCTGTTGGAAGGGGGCAGCAACCACGTGATCGCCGGCAACCAGTTTGGCGGCAGCGTCGGCAGCTTCACCCTGCCGTCCGTAACGCAGACGGACGTGATCATTGACAACAATGCCACCGGCGGCCTGATTGTCGGCGGTTCCAGCTTGGCCGATCGCAATGTGATTGGCGATGCAAACGGCGTCGGTATCGCCACCAACACCAGCGGCAGTTCAGCGGCCACCTGCCAGATCGTCAATAACCTGATTGGCGTCGCGCCAAACGGCAATACCGCGCTGGCGAACGGCACCGGCATCAAGTTGAACGGCGATGGCTGCGCAATTGTCGGCAACCGCATAGTCGGCAACAGTCAGGACGCGATCTGGATCGGCGGCGGGCACGGCAATGTGATCCAGCGCAACCAGATCGGCGTCACTGTCAACGGCAGTGGTCTCATCAACAACGGCGCCGGCGTGCGCATCAGTTCGGGCTTCGACAATGTCATTGGCGCGGGCGCGACCAGCGGCGTCACCGGCACGGTACTCGCCAATACGATCCGCTTCATGGTCGCAGGCGGTGTCGTCGCCAATGGCGGCGGCAACAATTCCATCCGCAGCAATCTCATCTACGACAACGGCCTCAGCGGTGCCGCGCTCGATATCGATCTCAACGCCGACGGCCCCACGCCGAACGATGCGGACGATGTGGACACGGGGGCGAACACCCTGCAGAATTTCCCGTGGACCGATCTGATCGTGCATCCGGCGGACGATGCCAATCCGCTCGACTTCGTCCTAAACGCGCACTTGAACACCTTCCCCGGCAGTTATCGCATCGATGCGTATTTCTCCAATCGCTGCGACAACGGGGCGTTCCATGTGACGGGGCGCGGGCATGCGGACGCCTTTGTCGGCACGCGCCTGGTGACGGTGCCGACCCGGCTGTGCGAGGCGCCGTAGGTGAAGTAGATAACGAACCCGATTACCAGCCACACGATGAACCGCAGCCAGGTGGCCACCGACAGGT
>CAJDTR010000048.1_pt1 | contig 21177 bp, 21 predicted proteins | sample 7389891 | NCBI WGS metagenome assembly CAJDTR01 (sample SAMEA7055657, study PRJEB34461) | soil metagenome | biome: terrestrial ecosystem; feature: Peninsula; material: soil | place: Antarctica | collected 2016 | reverse complement strand
GCACAGCGAAGCGGTCACCGAGCCGGCCGACACCGATCTGGTCCGGCGTGCCAGCGCGGGCGACCTGCGCGCCTTTGAAGCCTTGTACCGTCGTCACCTCGGTTGCGTGCACGGCGCGGTGTGGCGCTTGAGCGGGATGAACCACGCGCGCGCCGAGGAATTGACCCAGGAAGCCTTTGTCCGCGCATGGCAGAGACTTTCCAGCTTTCGTTTCGAAAGCGCGTTCTCCACCTGGCTGCATCGCCTGGCGGTGAACGTCGCACTGATGGATCTGCGTTCACGCGATCCGGAAGACACCGTCGAAAACGATGCGCTCGAAGCGGCGTTTGAACCGGTCATTCCGTTCTGTGCTGGCGAGCGCGCCGACCTCGAACTGGCTGTCGCGAAGTTGCCGTCGCGCGCCCGCGCGGTACTCGTATTGCACGACGTGGAAGGCTGGAAACATGAAGAGATCAGCCGCGAACTCGGTATCGCGGTCGGCTCGTCCAAAGCACACTTGCATCGCGCACGCGGTTTGCTGCGCCAGCGGCTTGGAGAAAACGCATGAATGATTTCGAGCTCCAGCGCCGCTTGCGCGAGATGAATTCGCCAATCCTGCCGCAAGCCGATTTGTGGCCGGGCATCGCGACGCGCATCGCTGATGAACAAACGAATGCGCGGGTCGCGCATCGACGCGGGCACCGCTTGACGTTCGCTGCGGCCGCGGCCGTGCTGCTCGCCGTCGTCAGCGCCGCCGTGCTCCTCGGCATTCGCGGACACGATCAGGATCTCGCGATCACCAGCGCAACCACGCTATCGAAAGCCTCCCCGCGCGGCGCAAAGGATTTTTCGCGCGCCCCCGGTGGCGATCCGCGTCTGCTCGGCGCGGCCATCGTGCTCGATGCGGCGCACGCTGAACTTGAGCAAGCGCTTGAACAACGCCCCGACGCAGTGTTTCTGGTCAGTCTGCTCAATCGCACCAACGCACAGCGTCTCAAACTTGATTACTTCGGCGCGAATGCCGGTTGAATGTCTGGAGCCCTCCGATGAAACGCATTTTTTCCGTCTATCCACTGCTCGCGTTGCTGCTGCTGTTTGTCGGTAGCGCATTCGCCGCTACGCCGATCAACGAAACGCGCGCGGTGAGCGCAGACGCCCGCATCGATGTGTCGAACATCAAGGGCGCGGTCACGGTCAGCGCGTGGGACAAGAACGAGGTCGCCATCAGCGGCACGCTCGGCGACGGCGCGAAGGCGCTGGGAATCGCAGGCGACGCGCAACACCTGACGATCAAGGTCGAGCCGCCCGACAAGCAGGGGTGGTTCAGTTGGGGCGCCGATGCGCGCATGGGTGACACCCTGCTCGACATCAAGGTGCCCAAATCGGCGCAGTTGAAAATCGAGGTGGTCAGCGCCGATGTGGCCGTGTCCGGCGTCGCGGGACGCTCGCTCGATATCGAGAGCGTCAGCGGCAAGCTGCGCCTGGACAGCGCGGCGAAGGAACTTGGCATCAGCAGCGTGAGCGGCAACATCGATCTCACCGGCACCGCCGATCGCGCGCACCTGGAAACGGTGTCGGGCGATATCCGCGCGCGCGGTATAGGTGGACAGATCAAGTTCGAGTCCGTGTCGGGCGATATCGATTTCGATGGTGCTGACTATCGGGAGCTCAACGCGGGCAGCGTGTCCGGCGGCATCAAGTTGCGTGGCAAGCCGGACAAGAGCGCGCGCGTCGATGTAGAGACGATGAGCGGCGATGTTCATTTGTACATGCCCGGCGATGCTTCGATGCACCTGCATGCGTCGAGTTTCAGCGGCAGCATCCGCAGCGATTTCGGTTCGGTAAAGGAACCCGACCACGGCCCGGGCAGCAGCCTCGATGCCACCAGCGGTGCCGGCGATGGCCAGGTCAAGCTCGAAAGCTTCAGCGGCGATATCGAGATTCGCAAGCAATAGCGCGCACTGAGGCAGTCGCGGTGATCGTTGCCTGAGGAAGCGCCAGCAATTGCGTGCGTCCGAGCGCAATACTGCAAGAACATCGCGGCTGCCGCCGCTCCCACAAAGTGGAGCGTCCAAGTGCAATGATGGGGGAGCGCCGGAAGGCGCGATGATTTCCGCGGCATCAACAAGAGCTTCGCGGCTGCCGCCGCTCCCACGAAACAGAGCCGCGCGAGTGCAATGAAGTGGGAGCGCCGGAAGGCGCGATGATTTTCGCGGCATCATCGAGAGCATCGCGGCTGCCGCCGCTCCCGCAATCACGCGAGGGTGCGTAGCGCCAGCAGATCCCCGAGCAAGGCCTGTGCGGTGACTTCCGGGCCCGCGCCGGGACCGCGGATCACCAGCGGTTGCGCCTGATAACGCGCAGTCGTCAATGCAAACAAGTTGTCGGTGCCCGCAAGACTTGCGGCCGGATGTGTCGGCGCCACGTCGGCCAGACCAACACGCGCGCATCCATGCTCATCGAGCTGCGCGAGAAAGCGCAATACGCAGCCTGCGCTGGCTGCGCGCACACGTCGCGCTTCGAGCGCGTCATCAAGTTCATGCGCGCGTTCCATAAAGGTTGCCGCGTCGACCTCGCGCAACCGCTTCGGCACCAGGCTGTCGATGTCGACCTGCGTTACGTCGAGCACATGGCCCGCGCAGCGCGCGAGGATGAGCAACTTGCGCGCGACGTCGCTGCCACCAAGATCGATGCGCGGATCGGGTTCGGTGTATCCCAAGGCGGCTGCCTCTCGCAGTAGTTGCGAAAACGGCCGGCTGCCATCGAATTGATTGAACAGCCACGACAGCGATCCGGAAAACACGCCATCAAGCCCAAGCAGGCGGTCGCCGCAATCACGCAGGCGGCGCAAGGTCGACAGAACCGGCAAGCCTGCGCCGACCGTGGCGGCATCGCCATACGCGACGCCGCCGCGCGCACTGGCCTGACGTACGGCTTGCCATGCCGTGAGGGTTTCGCCAATCGCCCGGGCCGCAGTTTCGCCGGACGCCGTAGCATCGACGATTACCCGCCGCGCCGCCCCGCTGCCATCGAGCGCAGCGAGCAATGACGAATCATTTCGATGCGCGCTCGCAGTCGCCAGCGATGCCCGAACCTGCGTCGACACAAGGCCGCGCGCGTTGGCGATCTGACGTGTCGAATTGGCCACGCCGACCAGATTCAAGTTCGATGCCGCCGGCGTCGCCAGCAGACGCAGCAAGGCGTCGCCGACGACGCCGGTGCCGAGCAGCACCAGCGCGGTGTCGCCGAGTGACGCCACGAATTTTGGCAGCGCGCTCATGCGCGAGCCTTGTGCGGCGTGGTCAATGCCTGCGCACGCTGCAGCGCCGCGTTCAGATCCGCACACAGATCCGCGCCGTCCTCGATGCCTACCGATACACGCAACAGCGAATCGCCAATGCCTGCCGTACGCCGCGCCTCGGGCGCCATGGATGCGTGCGTCATCGTCGCCGGATGCGCGATCAGACTTTCGACGCCGCCCAGCGATTCGGCCAGAGAAAAATACTGCAACCCATCGACAAACGCCTCGATCGCAGCGATGCCGCCGGCAAGTTCGAAGCTCAACATCGCGCCGAAGCCGCTTTGCTGGTTCGCCGCCAGCGCATGTCCTGGATGCGTCGGCAAGCCGGGCCAGTACACTCGCGTCACCGCTGCATGATCCTCCAGCAACGCAGCGACGCGCGCTGCATTCTCCTCGTGTGTGCGCAAACGCGGCACCAGCGTACGCAACCCGCGCAGGGTCAAAAAACTGTCGAACGGCGCACCGGTGAGTCCGAGACAATTTGCCCACCACGACAATTGCTGCGCGGTCTCGGCGTCCCTGGCGATGACGGCGCCGCCGACCACGTCGCTGTGACCATTGATGTACTTGGTGGTCGAATGCACGACGATGTCCGCACCGAGCGTCAACGGCCGCTGCAAAGCCGGCGAGAGGAACGTGTTGTCCACCACGCAGCACGCACCGATCTCGCGCGCTGCGTGCGCCACACGACGTACGTCCGTGATGCGCAGTAAAGGATTGGATGGCGTCTCGATCCACACCAAATCGGGTTTGTTTGCGAACACTTCGGCAATCCCGGCGGCATCGGTGAGGTCGGCAAACAACACTCGAAAGCGGCCTTTCCTCGCCCACGCGTCAAGCAATCGCCACGTGCCGCCATAGCAGTCGTGCGACGCCAGCACAAGGCCGCCCGCCGGCACCAGTTCGAGCACCAGTGCGACGGCGGCCATGCCGCTCGCGGTGACGACAGCGCCGGCACCCTCTTCGAGATCGGCAAGCGCGCGGCCCAGTTGGTCACGCGTGGGATTACCACTGCGCGAATAGTCGTACGGGCGTTTGCACCCAAATCCTGCGAAGGCATAGTTGGTGCTCAGATGCAGCGGCGGCACTACGGCCCCATGCTGCGTATCCGATTCGATGCCGGCGCGTACCGCGCGCGTGCTCGGGGCCGCGCTCATGCGTGGCGTCCGCAGCTGACTACAGCCTCGCGCAGCAACGCGCCGATCTGCGCGGTCTCCTTGAGAAAGGCATCGTGGCCGTAGCGGGAATCGATCACGTGCAGGGTCGCCGCGGCACCACAGCGGCGCTGCAATTCGCACATGTCCGCGAGCGGCACGACGCGGTCGGACGCGATGCCAATCAAGATGGTGGGCGCGCGAACCGCCTCCGGCGCGATAGTGTGCAGGTCGATGGATTCTGACAGCGCCAGAAAGCGCTCCGCGTTGAAACGCTGCGCGAAGTTTGCGCCGGAAGCCTTCAACCACGCCTCCTCGGCAAAATGAAAACGTCCGTCCGCGAACACCGGCGCGTCGCCACAGCGTTCGGCGAACTCGCGCTCGCCTCGATACGTCGTCATTGCCAGACGGCGGGCAAGGTCGAGCCCGACCGCCGTATCGTTGTGACCTGATCCCAAACGCACAATCTCGCGCTGAAGGTTGCGCAGCGCGATGCTGAGTGGATGTGCACGATGTGCACCGGCAATCGCGACAAGCTGATGCAGGCGTTGCGGATGGCGCGCGGCAAATGCGAGCCCGACCATCGCGCCATATGAGGCACCCACAAACGCGCACGCGCTGCGGATACCGAACGTGTCCAGCAGCGCGGCGAGGGCGTCGGCCTGATCGGCGCTGGCGACCGCCAGTGCGTCGCCGAGATCGCTGGCTTCGAGCCAGTCGATAGACAGCACGCGAAAGCGGTTGGTATCGATCGCGCGGTCGGCGCCGACAATCGCATCCCACCATCCGGCATTGCCGTTCGTCGCGGCCGCCGCATGGCGATCGGCGGAGATCCCGCCCTGCACAATCACCAGCGGGCCATCGACCGCCCCGTACAACGCCCAGCGCACGCGCACGGTGCGCGCACTGTCGGCGTACTTGGGCTGCATGCGGAGGGTCCGTTCGCCCGTTTCAGCGCCGGATGCAGGGCCTGGCTCGATGCATGCCGACACGCGGGCAGCACGATCACGGCCCGATTGAGTGAGTAGCGATGTGGTTTGCAGCGTCATGCCAGTTCTCCGGTTCGCCCACAACACCTGCGAAGTACCGGAAACGAATTGCAATGCCATTCGGAGCAAGGCACCGAGGACGCTGCAACCCATCTCTCGGTGGCGCGCAAAAGCACGTCCCGCGGGAGTTGGCACCACGACGAAGAAAATGTCTTCGCAGGTTGCCCCGGCGTCAAAGGGCCTGTCCCTCAGCCGGTCTTGATGAGCAGTGCGGTGAACTCTAGCCGTGCCCTCTGCCGTCGTCAATAGCCGTATAGACTTCTAGACGTCTATTTCAATAAGTCACGGAAGAACGCTACACGCGGGCCGCACACGGCCGCAGATGTCGCCTCGCTTGCAAATGTCCTGTTGCGGAGCAACGGACGTCAATGGCGCGCGCGGAATCATGCGCAGCCAAAGTTGCAGTCGGCAGGTGCACTGTTTTTCGGAGGTTGCGCAATTCCGAGAATGGCGCGGAAGATTGATGGGCCGTGATGGGATCGAACCATCGACCAATAGATTAAAAGTCTACTGCTCTACCGCTGAGCTAACGGCCCCAAGTTTGTATCCAGTTGCGCCATCGCGTGTGACGCACCTTCGATGCCGTTTCCGGCGAGTGGCACGGACATAAAGCGCACGCGGGGGCGCGAAGTTTACCTGCGTTGAGGCGTCAACGGTAGCGTGTCGGATCGGCGACTCCAGCGCCAGCGAAGCCATCAGCGCGCAGCCGGCAGGCATCGCAGTGAGCGCAGGCACGCCCTTCGCCATCAGCCTGGTAGCACGACACCGTCGCTGCAAAATCGATTCCGAGGCGCAAACCTTCGCGCACGATGTCCGCCTTGCCGAGATTCATCAGCGGCGCGTGGATGCGCAGTGCAGTGCCTTCGACGGCAGCCTTGGTGGCGACGTTCGCAAGCTGTTCGAACGCCGCGATGAAGGCGGGTCGGCAATCGGGGTAGCCGGAGTAATCGACGGCATTGACGCCGCAGAAGATTTCCTGCGCGCCCAGTACTTCGGCCCAGCCGAGCGCAATCGACAACATGATCGTGTTGCGCGCAGGCACGTAGGTGATCGGAATGCCGCTGCCGCCGTCGTCGGGCACGGCGATGTCGTCCGTCAGCGCGGAGCCGCCAATGCTGCGCAGGTCGACCGTGACCGTCTTGTGCGCGCATGCCCCGAGGGCGAGGGCGACGCGGCGCGCGGCCTCCAGTTCGGAATGATGACGTTGACCGTAGTCCACACTGAGCGCGTGGCAGACGAAACCCCGTTCGCGCGCGAGCGCGAGGGTGACGGCTGAATCCATGCCGCCCGAGACGAGTACGACAGCGTTGCGAGTGATTGTGGACGACATGCCGGGAATTGAGGGTTGAGGTGGAAGGGAAACGACGGCCGCGCAACGACGATTAGTCGATGATTGTCTTCGCTCCCGCGAACGCCGAGGTCAGGGATCTATTACGCATTCAAACCAAGACACCGGTTCCGGGCCTGCGCCGGGACGCGGAGCCTTTTAATCCGAATTCTGATTCCTGGCTTCAATGTCCCGGCGTCTCGCCCCACAACAGCTTGTGCATCTGCATCTGCATGCGTACCGGCAGACGATCGCTGAGAATCCATTCGGCCAGGTCACGCGGCGCGAGGTGCCCATGCACGGGCGAAACCAGGACTTGGCAACGGCCATCGAGCGCGTATTCGTCGACCCGGGCGCGCGCCCATTCGTAATCTGCGCGATCGGCCACCACGATCTTGAGCTGGTCGCGCGGCGTCAGGTGCTGCAGATTCGTCCACAGATTGCGCGCGTCTTCGCCGGACCCCGGCGCTTTCAGATCGACGACCTTGCGCACCCGCGGATCGACCTCGACCACATCGAGCGATCCGGAGGTTTCCAGCGAAACTTCGTAGCCCGCGTCACACAGTTGCGCGAGCAACTGCAGGCAGCGTTTCTGTGCCAGCGGCTCGCCGCCCGTCACGCAAACATGCCGCACAGAATGGATGGCGACTTGCGCCAAAACGTCGGCAATGGTCACCCAATGACCACCGTGAAATGCATAGGCGGTATCACACCACACGCAGCGCAGCGGACAACCGGTCAAGCGCACGAAGACCGTACGCCAGCCAACTGCATCGGCTTCACCTTGCAGCGAATGGAAGATTTCGCTGATGCGTAGTCGCTGTTCGACGACGGCTGCGGCGGCGGCTGGAGTGTCGTCGGCGTCACCTGGCGCCATGGCCTCGGTGGCGGCGACCGTCGACATGTCTATCAGTGCCGGTTTTCCATTTTCAACGCGCGCAGGCGCCCTTGTGCCAGACGCGCCACGGTCGTGTCGGGGTACGTCTGCACGACCTGATTCAACGTGGCTTCGGCTGCATCCCATTGCTTGAGCTCGTACTGGCTGTAGCCAACTTTGAGCAGCGCATCGGGCGCTTTCTGGCTGTCAGGATACCGCTTGAGCAAGGTCTGGAACGATTGCTCGGCGATCGTGTAATTCTGGGTGACGTAATACGACTCGCCCAGCCAGTAATACGCATTGCCGGTCAGTTCGCTATTGGGGTACTGATCGATGAAAGCCTGAAAGGCTCGGGCCGATTCCGCATAGCGGCCGTCCTTGAGCGCCGCAAATGCCTCGTTATAGGCAGCGGTTTCCGCCGCAGGCTTAGCGGCAGCAGCATTGTCACGGGCAGCCCGAGGATTGAGGTCGTCAGCGTTCGCTGGCGCTTGGACGCCGGCAGCCCGATCCTCCGCCGTCAGGTCGCCGACGTTGTCGCCGTTGATTTCCGACGCACGCGGCGGCGGCAGGTTTCTTGCTTGGCCGCCCAGATCGACATCCGGTGGCTGATTGCTTTGCGGCACATCGCGTGCGGCGACGGCAGGCGGCGCGGAACCACCGCCGTGTCCTTCAAGCCGTCCGATGCGCGAATCCAGATCGATGTATTGGTCCTTGCTGCGCTGCTTCGATTCGTCGAGCGCGTGTTTTAGCTCCTCGACCTGACCCTGCAGCGACTGCACTTGAGACTGCAGTGCGGAGATCTGGTTGACCAGACCCACCGCACCGCCATTATCGCCTTGCGCACTCGTCTGATGTTCGAGCCGATCAACGCGTTCGGACAGCGACAGACGCTCGGTTTGCGCATATGCCGGTATGGCGCATGCGACAACGGCAGCCATGACGGCTGCCGCGGCCACTGCACTCGCTTGGAGGCGCATCATCATGTTGCTTCGTGCTGCTTATTTAGCGGTGTAGACAATCTCGACGCGACGATTCTTCGACCAGCACGATTCACCGTGTTCGCGGCAGACCGGACGCTCTTCGCCGTAGCTGGTGACATTGAGTTGCGACGACGAGGCACCGGCTGCGCTCAGCGCACCCTGCACCGCATTGCCACGACGCTCGCCGAGGCCGAGGTTGTATTCGCGCGAACCGCGCTCATCGGTATTGCCTTCCAGCGTCACGCGCGACTGCGGGAATTGCTTGAGATACTCGGCATGACAGGCGATCTGAGCCTGGAATTCCGGCTTGATCTCGCTCTTGTCGAGGTCGAAATAAACCACGCGCTGGCGCAGGCAGGAATCGGAGTCGAGGCTGTCGCGCGTGTAGCGCCCGGAGGTTTCCATGCGCTCGGTGGAGGTCGACGATGGGGTGTTGTCGATCACGGCCGGGGCTGGCTTGACGGTTTTCTTCGCGCAGGCGGAGACACCGGCAACGAGCAATACTGAAAGTGCAATACGGGCAATATTTTTCATTTTGTTTCCCTTCTTCTGGGCAGGTTTATCGAACATGGACTCGACGCAATTCACGCCAAGCCAGGCCATTCAAGGCCATTCTTTTTGCAACGGGCCACTCTCGTCAGAGGCGGCCTCCTCGCGCAATGCAGAAGGCATTGCTCGTGAATCAAGCATGCTCGATTCGACGAAAACCGAGTCCGGCGGATACCTTTGCCACTGGACCGGGAAGATCTGCATGATCTCCCCCCTTTCCTGAATCAACGATGGCGGAACGGTCCCCACGAGGGTTCACGCACATCACCTTCGGTAAGTCCAAGCCGCTGTCGCACACGCCCATCGGCCGAAACCGCATACAGCACACCGCGCGAGCCTTCACTCGCGGCATACAGCAACATGCTTCCGTTGGGGGCAAAACTCGGGGCTTCATCTTGGCTACCCGGCGACACCAGCGTGTACTGATTCGTCGCCCGGTCAAGGATAGCGATACGATACACGTTTCCGCTGCCCTGCACCATTGCGAGCTTGAGGCCCTTGGCGTCAACGACGCTGGGACTTGCGTTGTACTGGCCCTGGAACGTTACCCGAGTCGGCTCGCCACCGCCCGCCGATACCTGATAAATCTGCGGTTTGCCGGAGCGATCGGAGGTGAAATACAGGGTTTGCGCGTCCGGCGCCCAGAACGGTTCGGTATCGATCGCAAAATGCTTCGTGATCTGGGTCAACTGGCGGTTGCCCAGATCCATGATGTAGATATCCGGATTGCCGCCCTTGGACAAACTCATGGCCAGACGCCTGCCATCCGGGGAAAACGAAGGCGCACTGTTGATGCCCCGGCTGTTCGACACGACCTGGCGCGAACCGGTGCCAAGATCCTGCACATAGATTGTCGAGTTGCCGCTCTCGAACGAAACGTAGGCGATCTTCTGTCCATCCGGCGACCACGTGGGCGACAGCAACGCCTCGCGCGAACGCACCACGGTCTGCGGGTTGTAGCCATCCGAATCGGCGACCATCAACGCGTATTGATAGTTGGGTGGCGACCCGAGCGCCGTGATGTAGGCGATTCGAGTGCGGAATGCACCGCGCACGCCGAGAATCTTCTCGTAGATGACGTCGGCGATCTGATGCGCGATGTCGCGCAGGCCGCTGCGCTGACCGCTGATCGCGCCACTGGCGATCGACTGTTGCTTGGCTACATCGAACAACTCGTATTCAACCCGCACCTCGCCATTGCCGCTATCGGACATGCGGCCAACGACCAGATAGTCCTGCTTGAGCAGACGCCAGGTCGCGAACTTCACCTCGGATTGGCGCGTCGGGAATTCGACGATGTCGGTTTTGGGCAGCGCGCGAAACTGGCCCGAGCGCGCCAGATCGGCGCGAATCACGTCGCCCGGATTGACCTCCGGCGGCACGCTGGTGCCCTCGAAACCGAACGGCACCACGGCAATCGGCAATGCACTTGCGGTGCCGTTGACGATATCGATATCGAGGCCCTGCGCGAACACCGCCGAACCGATGAGGCAGCCGAACAGCGCCAGCACCGCGCGAACCCTGATTCGTTTGAACATCGTCATCCGCCGTCTCCGTCGTATTTGAAGTGAAAATTGATATTGCGCTCAAAAACTTTTTCGTAGCCTTGATAGGGTAATGGAGCCGCCTTCCTGACCGCCTGTTCGATCGTGTTACGCGTGATCGGATCGGCGTTGCACGGCGAACCTACGGTGACGCCTATCACGTCGCCGCCGGGTATCTGCACGATGTGGATATCGCAGCGAATACCCGGTGACACGCCTTCGGGCCGATTCCAGCTTTGCGTCACCGCTGCCTGGATGGCAGCAGAATAACGCGCGGCCAGATCCGTATCCTTGCCGTTTGCACCGGTCGTGGCTACCGGCGCCTCCTGCTCGGCAGCGGGCGTCGCCCGTTGTTCGGCCTTTTGCTGGTTGCGATCTTCCAGTTGCGCCAGTCGCTCCTGTTCGAGTTTTACTTTCTTGTCGGCCGCCTCACGTTGTTTCTTGATATCGGCCAACTGCTTTTGCTGTTCCTGCTTGAGCTTGCGTTCCTTCTGTTCATCGAGCAGCACCTGCTCCTGATGATGCTTTTCCTCTTGCTCCTTCTTTTCCTGCTCGGCCTTTTCGGTAGCCAGCGCGGTAACGCGTTCGCGTTCGATCGCATCCTGATGTTGCACTTCGGCAGGGGTTTCCTTGACGACTTTGGGGGCGGGTGGTTGCGGTTGCGCAGGCTCCGGTTTGGGCGGTTCGGGCTTGAGCGGCGCTGGCGCCGGTTTCGGCGGCGTCGGTTTGCTCGCGCCCGAATGTGCCTTCGGCGCCGCCGTCGGGCCTACCAGCGTCGCCTCGATCACCGGTCCTGGCATCGTCACCGGCCGCGTTTCATGCGTCCACCACAGACCGACCACCATCAGCAGGATCGCCAGAACATGCAGGGCAAGCGCAAATCCGAATGCGCGCAGCTTGTCGCCGAAGCTCTCCATCGAGCCTAGCGCGCCTCGCTCGCTTGTACCGGCTGGCTCATCAAGCCAACCTTCGGCACGCCCGCCGACTGCAACACCACCATCGCCTGGTAGATTTTTCCGTAATCCGCGTGCTGGTCGCCGGCAACCAGCACCGGTACCTGTGGATTCTCGCGGATGAATGCTGAAACTTTCTTGACTAGGGTGTCGGCGTCGATTGGATCGCGCTTGCTCGTACCCAGGGTCAGGAACATTTCACCCTTCGCATCGACGCTGACCACCACCGGCTCCTTGTCGTTCTGGATCGCCTTGGCGGCCGATTGCGGCAACTGGATATCGACGCCGAGATTGAGCAGCGGCGCGGTCACCATGAAGATGATCAGCAACACCAGCATCACGTCGATATACGGCACGACATTGATTTCCGCCTTCAACTTGCGGCGTTTGCGCGTTCTACCGTAGGCCATCGAGAGACTCCAACGCGAGCGAATGACGGGCGGGGTTCACGCGCCGTCGTCCAGATGCGCCTGACGCGCGAGGATCGAGGAAAATTCTTCGACAAAGGTGTCGTAGCGCAAGCTCAAGCGTTCGAGCTTGGTCGAGAAGCGGTTGTACGCCCACGACGCCGGGATAGCGGCAATCAGACCCATCGCAGTTGCCACGAGCGCTTCTGAAATACCGGGAGCGACCATCGCGATGGTCGCTTCCTTGACGTTGGCAAGGCCCTGAAACGCACTCATGATGCCCCACACCGTACCGAGCAAGCCGATATACGGACTGATCGAACCGACATTGGCAAGAAACTCCAGTCCCGTTTCGAGCCGGTCCACTTCGCGGGTGGCGGCGACCCGCATGGCGCGCTGCGCACCTTCGAGCAAGGCGCGCGAATCAAGACCGCGGCGTTGGCGCAAGCGCGCAAACTCGCGAAAGCCGGCCTCGAAAATCGCGCCGCTCGCGGTCACGCGTTCGCCGCTGCCGGTGATGTCCTTGAACAATCCGGCCAGATCGGCGCCCGACCAGAAGCGCTCCTCGAATTCATCCGCGCTTGCGTTGGCGCGACTGATCAGTTGCTGCTTGCGCCAGATAATCATCCACGAGGCGAAGGAAAACCCGAACAGCACCGCCAGCACGAGTTTGACAAACCCGCTCGCGTTGAGGACCAGGGCCAGGATGTTCATGTCTGAGTTCATGTTTTGGCGATCTCTTGCAGCAAATAATCGGGAATGGGACAGGGGCGAAAGCGCGCCGCATCGAGACAGGCGATACGCACCTGCGCCTGCAGCAGTGGTTTGACATCGGGCGCGCACGTGAGGTTCTGCGCGACGGTGAAACTGGCGCTGCGCAGCACGCCAGGCATGACCGTGGCGATCAGCATATCGTCGAGCCGTGCCGGCGCGTTGAAGGAAAGTTCCATGTGATGCACGACGAACACGATGCCCGCTTCATCGCGCAGACGCTGCTGGCCGAAACCTGCAGCGCGCAGCCATTCCGTGCGCGCGCGTTCAAGAAAGTGCAGATATCGCGCATGGTAGACGACACCGCCGGCGTCGGTATCTTCCCAGTAGACACGCACCGGGAAGGTGAAGGTCGGTGAATCGGATTTTACAGGCCGGATGCCGTCGTTCGTGTTTGAGGAATCGACCACGGCCGGTTGCATGGAGCGAGGCTTCACGCTTTGTCCCCGATTCCCGATTCCTGCTTCTCGTTCGCACACTCCTGGACAAACAAATCTTCGACTCCCGCGCGCTGCGGCGGCTTGAATCCCAGATGCGCAAACGCCTTGCGCGTGACCATGCGTCCACGCGCGGAGCGCACGAGATAACCCTGCTGGATCAGGAACGGTTCGAGCACATCCTCGATGGTGCCGCGCTCTTCGGAAAGTGCGGCCGCCAGCGATTCGACGCCGACCGGGCCCCCGTCGAAATTCTCGATGATCAGGGTGAGCAGGCGCCGATCGAGCGCATCGAATCCTTGCGCGTCGACTTTCAGCATGTCCAGTGCCGCGGCCGCGACGGCTGCGGTGATGGTGCCATCGGCGCGTACTTGCGCGAAATCACGCACGCGGCGCAACAAGCGATTGGCAATGCGCGGGGTACCGCGTGCGCGGCGCGCGATCTCGACCGCGCCTTCGGCGTCGCAGGCGATGGCGAGAATCTTCGCCGCACGACGCACGATCGCGGTCAGTTCGGACGTCGTGTAGAACTCCAGCCGTTGCACGATGCCGAAACGGTCGCGCAGCGGCGCGGTCAACAGACCTGCGCGCGTGGTGGCGCCGATCAAGGTGAAGGGCGGCAGATCGAGCTTGATCGAACGTGCAGCCGGCCCTTCGCCGATCATGATGTCGATCTGAAAATCTTCCAGGGCCGGATACAGCACTTCCTCGACGATTGGCGACAGGCGATGGATCTCGTCGACGAACAACACATCGCGCGGCTGCAGGTTGGTCAGCAGCGCGGCAAGATCGCCGGGGCGCTCCAGCACCGGGCCCGAGGTCGAACGCAGATTCACCCCAAGCTCGTTGGCGATCACATGCGAGAGCGTGGTCTTGCCAAGCCCCGGCGGCCCGAAGATCAGCACATGGTCGAGTGCTTCGCCACGGCCGCGCGCCGCCTCGATGTAGATCGAAAGCTGCTCCTTGACCACTTCCTGACCGAGGTATTCGCTCAATCGCTGCGGGCGAATCGTGGCCTCGATGAGATCGTCGTCGCTGGCTGCAGTGGTAGAGATGAGGCGATCCGTCATTTTTTGGGCTGAGGGCTGAGGGCTGAGGGCTGAGGGATGGGGCGGCACCGCGAATTATGCGGGTTTCAGCGGGAACAAAGGGCAGCGCGAATGAACCATGCGTCTGCATCGAGCCGCTTTTCAGACGTCGGCCCTCGCCTCGGCCCTGCCCCTAAATCTCCACCTGCGTTCCCAACTCGACCAAGCGATTGCCCGGAATCTGGAAGAACGCCGTCGCCGGAATAGCATTGCGCTGCATGAAGGCGAATACCTTGTCGCGCCACAGCGCCATGCCGGGGCGATCGGTCGCGACGATGCTTTCGCGGCTGAGGAAGAAGGTCGTGTCCATCAGATCGAACGGCAGGCCGCATTGTCCGATCGTGAGCAACGTTTGCGGAACATCGGGATCCTCGACGAAACCAAAACGTAGAATCAGCTTGTAGAAATTGTCACCCAGCGATTCGACGCTGGTGCGCTCGTTTTGCTCGGCGACGGGCGTCTCGACCGTCTCCACGGTGAGGATCACGTTGCGTTCGTGCAGTACCTTGTTGTGCTTGAGGTTGTGCAGCAGCGCGTGCGGTACCGCCGCGTCGTTCGCGGTCAGGAATACCGCGGTGCCCGGCACGCGCAACGGCGGGTGCGCGACGATCGAGGTGATGAACGGTTCCAGCGCCAGACCACTTTGCTTGATCTCGCGCATGACCAATTGACGTCCGCGACGCCAGGTTGTCATCAGCATGAAAATGGCGGCCCCGAGCACGAGCGGAAACCAGCCACCGTGTTCGACCTTGTCCGCGTTTGCGGTAAGGAACGACAGATCGACAAACAGGAACAGCACTCCAACCGCCGCCACACGCGGACGGGTCCATTGCCACATGCGACGGAACACGATCATCACCAGCATCGAATCAATCGTCATCGTTCCGACCACGGCAATGCCGTAGGCCGCGCCGAGGTTGTCCGACGATTTGAAGCCAATCACCACGGCGAGCGTGAGCACCAGCAGCATGCGGTTGATCCACGGCAAATAGATCTGCCCCTTCTGTTCGCGTGAGGTGTGACGCACCTGCATGCGCGGCAGGAAACCAAGCTGGATCGCCTCACGGGTCACCGAGAATGCGCCGGAAATCACGGCCTGCGAGGCGATCACGGCCGCGGCAGTGGCGAGGACCAGCATCGGCACCAGCAGCATCGGCGGCACCATCAGGAACAGCGGATTGGCGGACGCAACCGGATTGGCGATCAATAGCGCGCCCTGTCCGAAATAGTTCAGCACCAGTGCCGGCAGCACGAAGGCGAACCACGAATAGCGGATCGGCTTCTTGCCAAAATGGCCCATGTCGGCATACAGCGCTTCGGCGCCGGTAATGGCGAGGATCACCGAGCCGAGCGCGAAGAACGCGGTCCATCGCGCATGCAGGAAAAATTCGATCGCGTAGTAAGGCGACAGTGCGCGCAGGACAAAGGGATTTTGCGCAATATGCCAGATGCCCAGAACGGCAAGCGTGACGAACCACAGCACCATGATCGGCGCGAACACCGCGCCGACCTTGCCGGTTCCGCGATTCTGAAAAGAAAAAAGCAGCACGATGATCACCGCCGAAATCGGCACCACCCAGTGCTTCAGACCCGGCGCGAGGATCTCCAGGCCCTCGACCGCGCCCAGCACCGAGATCGCCGGCGTGATCACGCCATCGCCGAAAAAAAGCGCGGCACCGAACAGGCCAAGCATCACGATCCACCAGCGCGCGCGCTGGCTCGAGCGCACGCTGCGTTGTGCCAGCGCGGTCAGCGCCATGATGCCGCCTTCGCCCTTGTTGTCGGCTCGCATGATGAAACTCGCGTACTTGACCGAGACCACCAGGATCAATGCCCAGAACACCAGCGACAGGATGCCAAGCACATGCGGCGTGGTCGGCGATACACCGTTGGTACCGAAGGTTTGCCGGATGGTGTAGAGCGGACTGGTGCCGATGTCGCCATAGACAACGCCGATCGCGCCCAGCACGAGCGTACGCATGCGGGTTGCCGGCGCGGTGTCACTAACTGTTTCGTCGTTCATCACATGCAGTCCCGGCTGATGTTCAACGCAAGGCCGCCTTGAGAGCCTTGCGGATAATGTCTTCGGCGCTGTCGCCGGGCGCGGTCGCATCGCGCACCAGGCGCGCGATTTCGGCCGGTTTGTAACCGAGCGTCTGCAATGCAACAGTTGCCTCGCTGACCGGATCGTGGGCGACTGCGCCGCGCGACATGCCGGGTAGGCCGCTGCTCAAACCGTCAACGCGATCGCGCAGTTCGATCACCATGCGTTCGGCCGTCTTCTTGCCAACGCCCGGAATGCGCGTCAACGCGGCGAGATCGCCGGTCTGTACCAGGCGCGCAAAATCGTCCACGCTGACCGCGGACAACACCGCCAGCGAAATCCTCGCGCCGACACCGCTGACTTTCTGCAAAGTGCGGAACAGACTGCGTTCGGCATCGCGCAGGAATGCGTACAACACGACCGTGTCTTCCTTGGCCGCGTAGTGCGTGCACAGGTTCACTTCGCGGCCAAGCTCGGGCAAGTCGAAGAACGTCGACATCGGCGCTTCGAGTTCATATCCAACCCCGCCCACATCGACCACGATCCACGGTGGCTGTTTGGCGACCAGGATGCCTTTGAGCCGGCCGATCATCGCCGTCGCCGCCATGCACTGCGTGGAATGCCAACGCGCAGGACGCTTGCGCGCGTATGCGCATGCGCCAGCGCGATTGCCAGCGCGTCGGCCGCGTCGGCCTGCAGGCGACCGGAAAGATTCAACAGGATGCCGACCATGTGTTGTACCTGGCGCTTGTCGCCCGAGCCAGTGCCGACAACTGCTTGCTTGACCTCGCGTGCCGCATATTCGGTGACGCCGATATCGCGGTGAACGATGGCGCAGATCGCAGCGCCTCGCGCCTGACCGAGCTTCAATGCCGAATCGGGGTTGCGTGCCATGAACACCCGTTCGATGGCCGCTTCGTGCGGTGCATATTCGTCGACGATTGCACCCAGTTCGGCAAAGAGCTGCTTGAGGCGTGCCGCGAAACTGTCGTTACCCAGAAGATTGAGCGCGGCGTGGAACACGTGTTGCGACTTGCCGGTCGCATCGACATCGATGATGCCGACACCGGTGCGCTGGCTACCCGGATCGATGCCGATGATGCGGGTAGTAAAGCCGGGAATCGAAAGCCGGGAATCGGAAGTGGGCACAGACACTGCGGCGCTCACTGTCCGACCGCCGCAAAATCGAGTCGCGTCGCGCCAGCAAGGATTGAGCGGCTGGTCGCCGGATGCCGCGGGCGCTTCGCATTCATCGGCTCGTTCGCCGGATCGCACACGTTGCATTGCATCGGGAATGCCCAGGAGCGCGATGTGCGGATTCTACCAGCATGACCGTGGCGCTCATGCCGCTTTGCCGAAGCGGCCATCGCGCAGGAACGCGAGCGTCAGATCGGCCACTTCCGCTGAAAACAGCAACCCGGTGTGAGTGGCTGCAACCGTGCAGTGATCGGCGATGCCGGGCAACCGTGTCTCGGCGACCGCTACCGTTCCGTCGTGCGGAGACGCGAGGGATTCGACCACGAGACCGAGCCCAAACGGCACTTTTCCCGCAATCACACCGACACGGCGCGTGCTCGTCCACGCATCAATGCCATCGAGCAAGGGTGCAGCGCTGTGCCCGAGCAACCAGCGCCCGCCCGGAACACTCGCCATGCTGCGCGCGACGGCACTTCCGCGCAGTGGTGGACCCAGGCACACGACATGCCCGCGCGGCAGTTTGCGCATGCCGCGCACGGCCTCAAGCGCAACCAGCGCCCCGAGGCTGTGACCCACCAGATGCACCTGTTCCGCAGGGATCGCTCGCAGGCGGTCGCGTACCCGCGCGATGGCAGGCTCGATACCGCCGAACACGCTCGCATAGTCGAAGGTTTCGACGGCGTACCCGGCGCTGCGCAAGTGTCGCGCAAGCGGCTGCAGCGTGATGCTGTGCATCCAGATGCCGTGGAGAAGAATCACGTGTTCGGTCATGGTGCTCGCATTGCCCTCGTGGGAGCACTGATGTGTCGCTACGACTTCTCGCGCTCGACAACGCGCACATGAAGATCGGCCAATTGCGACGCCGGCACGGTGGAAGGTGCGGCGGTCATCAAATCCTGCGCGCTGGTCGTTTTCGGGAACGCGATCACGTCGCGGATCGAATCGGTGCCGGCAATCAGCGCCGCAATGCGGTCGATGCCGAAGGCGATGCCGCCATGCGGGGGCGCGCCGAATTTCAGTGCTTCGAGCAGGAAGCCGAACTTCGCCTGCGCTTCGTCCTTGCTGATGCCGAGCAGATCGAACACCGCGCTCTGCATTTCAGGGCGATGGATGCGGATCGAGCCGCCACCAATCTCGTTGCCGTTGAGGACCATGTCATAGCCGCGCGAGACCGCGATCTTCGCGTTCGCTTTCAGATCGGCGACGTCATCGACCTTTGGCGCGGTAAACGGATGATGCAGAGCGTCGTAACGTTGCGCGCCAGCGTCGTATTCGAACATCGGAAAATCAACGACCCATAACGGCTTCCACGTGTTTTCGACCAAGCCGCGGTCGCGTCCGACCTTCAGTCGCAGCGCGCCCATGAAATCGGAAACTGTCCTGTACGCGCCGGCGCCAAACAGCACGAGATCGCCGCTGACTGCACCAACCTTGTCGAGCAGCGCGTTGAGCGTTGCATCGTCGAGAAATTTCGCGATCGGCGAATTGAGGCCTTCGCGGCCTTTCGCACGATCATCAACCCGAATCCACGCCAGACCCCTGGCGCCGTATTTTGCCGCATGCAAGGCGAGTTCATCGATTTGCTTGCGGGTCAGCTCCGCGCCGCCGGGTACACGCAGCGCGGCGACGCGCGCCTCGGAATCGTTGGCCGCTTCGGAAAACTCCTTGAACTCGACATGCCTGACGATTTCGGCGACATCGACCAGTTCGAGCGCAATGCGCAAATCCGGCTTGTCCGAGCCGTAGCGACGCATCGTCTCGGCGTACGTCATGCGCGGAAACTGCGCGTCGAGATCGACTTCAGCAACTTCCTTGAAGATCGCGCGGATCATGTCCTCGACCACGACCTGCACATCGCGCTCTTCGACAAACGCGAATTCCATGTCGAGCTGGGTGAATTCTGGTTGACGATCCGCGCGCAGATCCTCGTCGCGGAAGCAGCGCGCAATCTGGTAATAGCGGTCAAAGCCAGCCACCATCAGCAGTTGCTTGAACAATTGTGGCGACTGCGGCAAGGCATAGAACTCGCCCGCGTGGACGCGGCTGGGCACCAGATAATCGCGCGCACCCTCGGGCGTTGCCTTGGTCAGAATCGGCGTCTCGATATCCTGGAACCCGCGCTCATCGAGATAGCGGCGCAACGCCGACACGAGGCGCGTGCGCATGCGCATCGCACGCTGCATGTCGGGCCGGCGCAGGTCGAGATAGCGATAGCGGAGTTTGAGATCCTCGTTGGTTGTCTCGTGCAACACGAATGGCAAGTCGCGCGCAGGGTTGAGCACTTCGATGCTCGCCGCCAAGACTTCTACGTTGCCGGTCTTGACCCGATCATTCACGCTGACGCGCCGCCGCACGCTGCCGCTGACGCGCAGGCAGTATTCGTAACCGATTTCGCTTGCAATCTTGAAGGCGGGCACATTGTCCGGGTCGACAACGATCTGCACCAGCCCTTCATGGTCGCGCAGATCAATGAAGATCACGCCACCGTGATCGCGCCGCGTATCCACCCAACCACAGAGGACGACGTTGGTATCTATCAGGGCGTCGTCGATGAGGCCGCAATAATGAGTACGCATGAAACTCCGCGAATGCCCTGGGGGGCGAGGCAAGAGGCGGAATGCTACGGAGGAAGTTGCTGCACTGCAATGTCAACGCGGCAGGCAGCCGCTGGCGTGGCAGATTGCCAGTCAAAAAAACGCCCGCGTGAAGCGGGCGTTTTTAAATCAAGTTGCGCTCAGCGCCAGCGGCGATCGAGGCGGAAGATGGCTTCGCAGCCGCCATCAACCCATATACCGGCACGATTGTAGCCCCAAGTCTGCCCTCGTACGCAGCGCGTCTTGGAAAGCTGGCGTTCTACGCTGACACGGCTACCGCGTCCGGTATCGACCTGGCACATGTTGTACTGATAACCCTGACTCGCGCACTGAACGCGGATGGCGCGATTGAAGCTGGCATCTGGGCGCCAATCACCGCCGCCGCCGTAGGCCGGCGCTGGACGATTGTCCGATCCACCGTCACCGCCCTGCCAGCGGCGGGCAACGCGAAACACGCCTTCGCAACCCTTGTCGACCCAGATACCGGCGCGATTGAAGCCCCAGTTGTTGCCTTCCTCGCAGGGCGTATTGGAAATCTGGCGAACAAGCTGCACCTGACTGCCGCGGCCGGTGTCAACTTGGCACATGTTGTAGTTGTAGCTCTGGCTGGCGCAGCGCACGTTGATGTCGCGATCCCATCCTGGACCCGGCTGCCACTCGCGATCCTGATTGCCATAATGCTGCGCCATCGCAGGTACAGCGGCGGCGCTGGAAAGAACCAAAGCAAGCATGCCACCAATTAATCTGTTCATTGCCGTTCTCCCTTTTACGTGAGGATCACGGAGTCTAGACGACGGGCATGAACGATTGGCAACCGCGCCCGTCACACACTGGGGGGCGGGCTTTCCTTTGGCTTGGTCACCGCCGGCGCTGCCGGTGCAGCATCGGATTTAGGCGCTTCTTTAGGCGCTTCCTTGGACTCGACC
>CAJDTR010000035.1_pt1 | contig 21193 bp, 21 predicted proteins | sample 7389891 | NCBI WGS metagenome assembly CAJDTR01 (sample SAMEA7055657, study PRJEB34461) | soil metagenome | biome: terrestrial ecosystem; feature: Peninsula; material: soil | place: Antarctica | collected 2016 | reverse complement strand
CGTTCGTCACCGGGGCGGTGCGCACAGACGTGCTGCGCGGGCTTTCGGTCAGCATCGATGGCGGTGAACTGACCCTGGTGTCCGGACCGTCTGGTTGCGGCAAGAGCACGCTGCTCGCGATTCTGTCCGGCTTGATGCGTCCCGATAGTGGACACGTGCAGGCGCTGGGGCAGGATCTCGCCCGATTGAAGCCGGTCGAATTGGAGCGGTTTCGTTTGCACCATACCGGCTTCATATTTCAGGGCTTCAATCTATTTCCGGCGCTCACCGCCCTTGAACAAGTCGCGTTGCCGCTCGGCTATCTCGGGCTCACCAATTCCGCCGCATTTGCGCGTGCGCGCAGTGCACTGGAAGAAGTCGGATTGGCCAGCCGCATGCAGCTCAAACCCGCCGCGCTTTCCGGCGGCGAGAAGCAGCGCGTGGCCATCGCGCGCGCTTTGGCGAAGGAGCCGCAATTGCTGTTTGCCGACGAACCAACCAGTTCGCTCGATGCTGGCAACGGCCAGATCGTGATCGACACGCTGCACCGGATCGCGCGCACGCATGGCGCGACCGTGCTGTGCGTCAGCCATGACCAGCGCCTGATCGCGCATGCTGATCGCGTACTTGCGATGGAGGATGGCAAGATACTCTCGGATCGGCGCTTGCGGTCCACCACGCAAGAGGATGCATCATGATGAGGATTGCCTGCGCACGATGGCTGGTATTGACCGTTGCAACGGCACTTGCCGCCTGTTCGCAACCGGCGCGTGCGCCGGTCGCGGGCGCAGCTTCCGCGCAGAGTCCGTATCTGGCGATGGCGCGGGGCCAAGTGGACGTGGAGGGTGGCTTGATCCGCATCGCCACGTCCCGCGATGGGCGCGTCGAGGAAGTCAAGGTCGAAGACGGCGACACGGTCAAGAAGGGCGACGTGCTGGCCGTGCTCGATGCACGCCACGCGCGCAGCGTCGTCGGCGTCGCCGCGGCGAATCTTGCGCAGGCGCAGGCACAGATTGGCGTATCCCGCGCGCGCATTGCGCCGGCCGAGCAACAGGTGCAGCGTCTTGACGAGGCGGCCAATGCGGGCGCCGCGACCGGCCAGTCTGCCGACGATGCGCGCGCCGCGCTGGCGCTGCTCAAGGCCGAGCTGAGCGTCGCCGATGCCGCGGTGAAGGTTGCGCGCGAGCAGCTCGATCAAGCGCAAGCGCAACTCGATGGCCATCTCATCAAGGCGCCGGTAAGCGGCCGCATCGTGCGCCGCTCGGTGCATGTGGGGGATGCAGTGTCGGCGCAAGCGGCGAGCGAATTGTTTCAGTTGCTGCCCGATCGCCCCCGCATCGTACGCGCCGAACTCAACGAGGCGTACGTCGATTTGGTCAAGCCAGGTATGCTGGCCGAGGTCGTGCGCGATTCCGACCAGGGCGCGCCGGTCATTGCGCGCGTCGTGCGCGTCGGCGAAGTGTTTGGGCCCAGTCGCTTGACCGATGATCCGGTAGAGCGCGCCGGCGCTCACGATGTCGAGTGCGTATTGCAACTGGATGATGGCGAGTTCCGCATTGGCCAGCGCGTGCTGGTGAGGTTCAAGCGCTGAGCTGTACTGCAGCGCGCAGGCTGCATGCGCAAGCGCGACGCGGCAGTGTTCCGGGACCCACGGTCCGTGCATCGTGAAAGCGTTCCGAAAGATGCGTATCGCTATCCTGTGCGCAGGAACGGCCCGTATTGGGCATCAGGAACGCAATCAGTGTCCAACTGGACAATCTTGTGCGACTTCGACGGCACCGTATCTGTTGAGGACATCACCGATTCCCTGCTCGAACGCTTCGGTCGGCCTGGATGGCAGGCCATCGAGCACGCGTGGCGACGTGGGGAAATGGGTTCGCACGACTGCATGGCGCAGCAAGTAGCGTTGCTCGATGCGAACCGTGCGGAGCTGGATGCGCATCTGGATACGATGTCGATCGATCGCGCGTTCCCGCTGTTTGCCGCCGCGGTTGAAGACGCCGGCATGCCGCTGGCGATCGTCAGCGACGGCATCGATTACGCGATCCGGCGCATTCTCGGACAGCACGGTCTTGACACTCTTCCGGTCATCGCCAATCGTCTTGAGGCTGTCGGCGAACGCGCTTGGCAGCTCGCGTTTCCGCATGGCAATCCGCATTGCCGGGTTGCCAGTGGCAACTGCAAGTGTTCGTGCGCCAATCGTGCGCGCGTGGAACGCAAGCGCGTGCTGCTGATCGGGGATGGCGCCTCGGATTTCTGCGTCGCAGGCGAGGCCGATCTGGTGTTTGCCAAGCATCGCCTGATCGAACATTGCCGCTCCGCCGGTATCCCCTATGTGCCCATCACCGGATTTGCCGACGCGCTCGAGTTGCTGCCCACCTTGATTGCCGGCGAGCTGGCCGCGCATGTCCATGAAACGGTGCGTCTCGACGTGGCGTGATGCCCGGTGGGAGCGCCGGAAGGTGCGCTGCGTGTGCTGCGCCCTCCATTCCGACCTCTCGATGAAACCATTGCGGCCGCCGCCGCTTCCATCCATGCACCCCCGATGCGGGCAGGAAATCCACCATGAACCTTGATATATCGAAAATTGCCGCCGTGCCTGCGAGCGATGCGGACCTGCTCAGCGACGAAGCGAAATACTGCTCCTTCGGCGACACCGTGCATTACTCGGAACCGCCGAAGATCTTCGCGCGCTGCGAGGGCAGCTATCTGTACGACGGCGCCGGCACGCCTTTCCTCGATCTGCAAATGTGGTATTCGGCTGTCAATTTCGGTTACGCAAATCCTCGTCTCAACAACGTGCTCAAGCAGCAGATCGACACGTTGCCGCAAGTCGCCAGCCAATACCTGCATCCGACCAAGATCGAGCTTGCAAAAGTCGTCGCCCAGGATGCGAAGAAGAAGTGGGGACTCGATGGCCGCGTGCATTTCAATGTTGGCGGTTCGCAGTCGGTCGAGGATTCGCTGAAGATCGTGCGCAATGCGAGCAACGGCAAAAGCCTGATGTTCGCGTTTGAAGGCGGTTATCACGGGCGCACCCTTGGCGCGTCGGCAATCACCTCGTCGTATCGCTATCGTCGCCGTTACGGCCATTTTGATCGCGCCCAGTTCATCGAATTCCCGTATCACTTCCGCGGCCCCAAAGGCATGACGAAAGAGGAATACGGGGAGCATTGCGTGGCGAAATTCGAGCGCCTGTTCGAAACCGAATACAACGGCGTGTGGGATGCCAAGGCCGGCCAGTGCGAGTACGCCGCGTTCTACGTTGAGCCGATCCAGGGCACCGGTGGCTACGTGATTCCACCGCCCAATTTCTTCAAGGGCATCAAGCGCGTGCTCGACACCTATGGCATTTTGATGGTGGTCGACGAGATCCAGATGGGGTTTTTCCGCACCGGCAAGCTGTGGGCGATCGAGCATTTCGATGTCAAGCCTGACGTGCTGGTGTTCGGCAAGGCGCTGACCAACGGCCTCAATCCGCTCGCCGGCATCTGGGCGCGCGAGGAGTTGATCAATCCAACCGTGTTTCCGCCGGGCTCGACGCATTCGACCTTCGCCTCCAATCCGCTCGGCACCGCGGTGGGTCTGGAAACGATGAAGATGCTGGCCGAAACCGATTACGAGTCGATGGTCATGGCCAAGGGCAAGCATTTCCTCGAAGGTCTGAAGGACCTGCAGAAGCGCCACCCGGAAATCGGCGACGTGGACGGTCTTGGACTCGCGCTGCGCGCTGAAATCTGCGAGACGGATGGCTTTACGCCAAACCGCAAGCTGCTCGACCGCATGGTCGATATCGGCCTCGCCGGCGAACTGCAGAACGATGGTAAACCCATCGGTCTCGTGCTCGATGTCGGCGGTTACTACAAGAACGTCATCACGTTCGCTCCGTCCTTGCACATCAGCAGCGAGGAAATCGATCTTGGCTTGAAGCTGCTCGACCAGGTGCTGACGAAGGCCAAGCGCGGCTGAACGGTGGGTGCGTTGCGGCAGCACCCTTTTTGCCAGTCCGATTGAAACTGTCGTAACCTGCTCCGTTCGGGTGCAGGTCGCACCCGGCAATCGAGCGGGGACGGCATGATCGAAAAGGAACGACGCAAATCCGATTTGCGTGCTGGAAACGCATTGGCACGCGAGCTTAATGAGGCGCAACGGTTGACCTTGGTCGACATGGAACGCTTCGGCTGGGAACTCAAATTCATCCGCCGGCCGATGTTTCAGAAATCGGTCGCGGTGATCTTCGATCCGGATCGCAAGAGTTTTGCGGTGCTGGAAGAAGATGGCACGCTCAACGAAGATCCCGGCTTCGACATTCGCGCGTGATCGGGCCAGCGGCGGGGGCCGCAAGGCTGTTCGCGTGGTGATTGGAAGGGCTGCGCGCCTTCCCGCACGTCCACAAATGCTGGAGTCCCGTGCAGGAGCGGCGGCAGCCGCGATGCTGCTGGCATAATCATCGGAAGGGCATCGCCCAGTCCGACGCTCCCTAAAAGGACAAGTACCCTGTGCCGGCTACCGACGGGTCCGAACCGTTTGATATTCCTGCCTTGTATCTCAAGCGGGGTGAAGAGGCGCGCCTGCGTGCCGGGCATCTTTGGGTGTTCTCCAACGAAATCGACGTTACACGTTCGCCGCTGGCGAAGTTCGAACCGGGCGACATTTGCGCCATCGTCGATCATCGAGACAAGGCGCTCGGGATCGGATACGTAAATCCCAATTCCCTGATTGCGGCGCGCCTCGTCGTGCGCGGTCTTGAACATGCACTTGATCGCTCGCTGATCGTGCATCGCTTGAACGTCGCGCTGGGTCTGCGCGAACGCCTGTACGCTGAACCCTACTACCGGCTGGTGTTTGGCGAATCGGATGGGTTGCCGGGGCTGACACTGGATCGCTTCGACGATGTGCTCGTCGGTCAGATCACGACCGCCGGCATGGAGCGCTTGAAGGAGACGTTGACGCAAGCGATTGTCAAGGTACTCAAGCCGCGTCAACTCTGGTGGAAAAACGATGCCGGTTCGCGCGTGGTGGAGCAGTTGCGGAGCTATGCGGATCTGGGCTACGGCGAATACGGTGGTGAGACAATCGTGCGCGAAGGCGGAATCACTTTCGGCATCGATCCGGTGGGCGGCCAGAAAACCGGATGGTTTTACGACCAGCGCGAAAATCGCGAGCAGCTTGCGCGCTTCGTCAAGGGCAAACGGGTGCTCGACATGTTCAGCTATCTCGGCGCGTGGGGCCTGCGCGCGGCTGCGTTCGGCGCCAGCGAAGTCGTCTGCGTCGACGCGTCCGCAAGCGCGGTCGAGGCGATCGGGTGCAATGCGCAGCGCAATGGGCTGGCCGATCGGGTCACCGCCGTGCGCGCCGATGCGTTCGATCATCTGAAGGCGCTGCGCGCTGCGCGCGAACATTTCGATGTGGTGATCCTCGATCCACCTGCGTTCATCAAGCGCAAGAAGGATTTCAAGGAAGGCAGTCTTGCGTATCGGCGCATCAACGAGCTTGGCATGCAGGTGCTGGCCAGGGACGGCATCCTGGTGACATGTTCGTGCTCGCATCACATGCCACGTGCGGCCCTGCTCGAAACGGTGCAGCAAGGCGTACGCCATCTCGATCGTCAGGCGCAACTGCTGATGGCACTGCAGCAGGCGCCCGATCATCCGGTGCATCCGGCGATCGCGGAAACGGACTACCTCAAGGGTTTCATCTGCCGTGTGTTGGCGGCGTGAAGATGGGCTCGAAGCTGGGCGCGGCACAATCCCGTATCATTCGCGCGCTGCGAAACGACAGCGGGTTATTGTTCAAATCTTCAGGTTGCATGGCGGCTTTCAACATCGCCGCGGCCTTTATCTCCCAGCCATCCCCTCATGCCCTATTTCGTCGACATCAACCCGATTGCCCTCTCGATCGGTCCGTTGCAAGTGCACTGGTACGGCATCATGTACCTGCTCGGATTTGGCGCGGCCTGGTGGCTAGGCCAGCGCCGACGCGCGCAAGGACGATTGCCAGTCTCTCAGAATCAGTTTTCGGACCTGCTGTTCTACGGCATGCTTGGCGTGATCGTCGGTGGGCGCGTCTGGTACATGTTGTCGTATGTGTCGCTGGACTGGATCATCCACGATCCGCTCGCCCTGTTGCGCGTGTGGGACGGTGGTATGTCGTTCCACGGCGGCCTGCTCGGCGTGGTGATTGCCTGCGCGTTATGGTCGCGCCGCAATGCGCTGCATTTTTTCGACACGATCGATTTCGTGGCGCCGCTGGTGCCGATTGGCCTGGGCCTCGGACGCCTCGGTAATTTCATCAATGGCGAACTGTGGGGTCGTCACACCGATTTGCCGTGGGGCATGATTTTTCCGGGCGCACTGGAGGCGCTTGGCAAGACTCGCGATCAGCTTTACCAGGTATACCTCGCGGGTGGTCTGAACAATGAAGCGCGGCATCCGTCGCAGCTCTACGAGTTTGGTCTGGAAGGCGTCGTGATGTTCACCGTATTGTGGCTGTATTCGCGCAAGCCGCGGCCGCGCTATGCGGTGTCGGGATTGTTCGGCGTGATGTATGGCGTGTTTCGCTTCGCGATCGAATTCGTGCGGCAGCCGGATGCACAGTTGGGCTATCTCGCCTTCGGCTGGCTGACGATGGGACAAGTGCAATCGCTGCCGCTCATCGTGATCGGACTGGTGTTGTTGTGGATGTCGCGGCGTGCACCGACCTTGCCGCTGGCGAACCCGGAAAACGCAACCGCGCCACTATCGCCAAACCCATCTCCATCCAAACCCTCCCGGTGAACGGGAATTTTCCACGGCATCGCGGTTGCATCCATGCGCCAGTATCTTGAACTCCTGCGCCATGTGCTCGAACACGGCGCGGAAAAATCCGATCGCACCGGCACCGGTACCCGCAGCGTGTTCGGCTGGCAGATGCGCTTCGCTCTGGCGCAAGGGTTTCCGCTGGTCACGACCAAGAAGCTGCATTTGAAATCGATCGTGCACGAACTCATCTGGTTCCTGCGCGGAGATACCAACATCGGGTATCTGAAGGAAAACGGCGTGCGCATCTGGGACGAATGGGCCGATGCCAGCGGCGAACTCGGGCCGGTTTACGGCAGGCAATGGCGTTCGTGGGCGTGTCCGGATGGCCGCATCGTCGATCAGATCGGCGAGGTCGTCGACGAGATAAAGCGCAATCCCGATTCGCGCCGGCTGATCGTCAGCGCATGGAATGTTGCAGACCTGCCGGCAATGGCGCTGCAACCGTGTCACGTGCTGTTCCAGTTCTACGTCGCCAACGGAAAATTGTCCTGCCAGCTTTACCAGCGCTCTGGCGACATCTTCCTCGGCGTGCCATTCAATATCGCCAGCTACGCGTTGTTGACGCACCTGGTCGCTCAGGTGTGCGGCTTGGGCGTTGGAGATTTCGTGCATACGCTCGGCGACGCTCATTTGTATACCAACCATTTCGAACAGGCTCGCCAGCAGCTTGCGCGCGCGCCACGTGCGTTGCCCACACTGGTGTTGAATCCCGATGTGCGTTCGCTAGTGGATTTCCGTTACGAGGACATTGCGTTTGTCGATTACGACCCTCACCCGCCGATCAAGGCGACGGTTGCGGTATGACGGAAGTAACCCTGATCGCGGCACTGGATCGCAACTACGCGATCGGTCGCGACGGCACGATGCCGTGGCATCTGCCGGACGATCTCAAACGTTTCAAGGCGCTGACCCTGGGCAAACCGGTGTTGATGGGGCGCAAGACAGCGTCGGCGATCGGTCGCGCGTTGCCCGGACGCATGAATCTCGTGCTGACGCACGCAAACCATGCGCCATTTGTCACGCAAATCGTCGTGCACTCTCTGGTTGAGGCGATTGAACGCGCCGACCGCGAGAGTCTTGCGGTCATCGGGGGCGGCGAAGTCTATGCGCTGGCGTTGCCGCTGGCCACACGGATGCATTTGACCTTTGTCGACGCCGAAATAACGCATGCCGACGCGTTCTTTCCGCGCTTCGATGTGGCTGATTGGATCGAGCTGTCGCGCGAAAGCCACGCGGCCGACTCGCGGCATGCATTTTCGACTGCATTTGTGGACTACAAGCGGCGCTAACAGCGCGACCGTCGTGCGGGAGTGCTGCAGTCTCGACGCCTACGTCGGTGTACACAAAGAGCATCGCCACTTGCGGCGTTTCCCCACGTTGAGGTCGGTCGGATCAAGGCCCATAGCGCCGGATCCGCCGCTGCGCGGCATGATCTGGTCTACTCCTCATCCGGGCATGTTTGCTGCGATATCTCAATCGTGCTCCTTGCCCGGTGCCGGCTTGCGATCCGATTTGATAGTCACGTACTGCGGTTCCGCGCTGTCGACGCGTAGCGCGGTAAGCGATCCACCCCATACGCAGCCGGTGTCGATCATGTGCACGCCCAGTCCATCGAAGCGTCCGAGCGTCGACCAGTGGCCGCAGGCCACTCGTAGCTCGCGCCTGATTTGGCCCGGCACCTCGAACCACGGATACAGCCCCGCTCGTTGTGTGCCCGGCGCGCCCTTGTCCGCGAATGAAATGCGCCCGCGCACGTCGCAATAGCGCATCCGTGTGAACACGTTGATGCCGGCGCGCCAGCGGTCGATGCCACGCAGTTTCGGTGTCCACAGGTCGGGCTTGTTGCCGAACAATTGCTTCATCAAGCGGCGATAGGTGTCGCTGTGCAGCTTGTCTTCGATTTCAGCCGCCATTTCGATGGCTTGCTCGGTGGTCCAGCGCGGAAACAGACCGGCGTGCACGAGCATGAAACCCAGCGAGCGATCGACATGCAGCAGGTTCTGCCGACGCAGCCAATCGAGCAGTTCGTCGCGATCCGGCGCGAAAAGGATTTCGCGCAATTCCGGATTCACGCGCTGCTGGTCCTCGCGTTTGCGTTCTGCGATCGAGAGCAGCGAAAGATCGTGGTTGCCGAGCACGACGACCGCGCTCGCTCCGAGCGACTTGATCGTGCGCAGCACGGCCAGCGACTGCCCACCCCGATTGACCAGATCGCCACAAAACCACAGTGTGTCTACATCCGGATCGAAGCGCAGCTTGTCGATTAGTTGGACCAGTTCTTCGTGGCAACCCTGTATATCGCCGATGGCCCAGGTCGCCATCAGTGCAGCGTCCTCGGAGTGCACAGCACGAAGGCAGGAATGAACGCATCAAAATGCGTGCCGTCGTCGGCGATCATCTGGTAACTACCGTGCATCGTGCCGAGTGCGGTTTCGAGCACCGCGCCAGAGGTGTATTCGTAGTCGTCGCCGGGGCGCACCCACGGTTGCTCGCCGACCACGCCGTCGCCTTGCACCTCATGCACCTTGCCGTTGCCGTCGGTGATGATCCAGTGGCGCGACAACAGGCGCGCGCCAACCGAGCCGTGATTGACGATAGTGATCGTGTAGGCGAACGCATAGCGGTTGTCCGCGGGCGCCGACTGCTCGTCGAGGAAGCGCGTGTTGACTGAAATGGTGATGTCGTAAGGTTTCTTGGTGCTCATGGTGGGGGATTTTCCGCGACGCGGGCCACGCGGGCAAGTTCGACGAACGCGGCTGGCGCGATTTGTTCCGCACGGGTGCGCGGATCGACGCCGACCGCCGTCATTTGCTCGACCGATACAACATCACGCAACGCATTGGACAAGGTCTTGCGACGCTGACCGAATGCCGCGCGCACCACTCGCGCAATCGCGCTCGCATCGACATTTGGTCGCTGCGCCAGCGGCAATGGAGTCAATCGCACCACGGCGGAGTCGACCTTCGGTGGCGGCCGGAACGCCTCTGGTGGAACGCCGAGCAGCGGCTCGACCCGGCAGGCCAGTTGCAGCATCACCGACAGCCGCCCGTAAACCTTGCTCCCTGGGGTGGCAGCCATGCGCTCGACTACTTCCTTCTGCAGCATGAAATGCATGTCGGCAATGGCATCGAGTTGGTCGATGCAATGGAACAGAATCGGAGAGGAAATGTTGTAGGGCAGGTTACCGACAACCCGCAACGGCTTGCCGTCGGTCAATGTGCGAAGATCCACACGCAGCACATCGGCGTTGATGATATCAAGTTCACCGATGCCGATCGCAGCGGCGCGCAAGCGCGGGATGAGGTCACGATCGAGCTCGATAACGGTCAACCGCCCAAGCGCGCGCAGCAACGGCAGCGTCAGCGCGCCGTCACCCGGCCCGATCTCGACCATGCGATCGCCCGCCTGCGGCGCGATCGTCCGCACGATGCGTGCAAGGATGTTCGGGTCATGCAGAAAGTGCTGACCAAAGCGTTTCTTCAGTTGAGGGCGATCGTCGTGCATGGCGCGCATCGTAGCCGATCGTCTGCGCGCTTCGTGCGCGCGGAATTCGATCTTCATGGGGGCAGCAGCCGTCGCCGTGGCGTGCAGGATCACGGCTGCCAGCGCTTCCCGCACGATTTCAACGTGGCGCGAGATCGATAGCGAGCGTCGCCGCAGCAATCAAGCTGCCAGCGTCGGCGCTTCCGCTGCCGGCAAGGTCGAGTGCGGTGCCGTGATCGACCGAGGTGCGCACATAGGGCAGACCCAGCGTCACGTTGACCGCATGCCCGAAGCCAGCGTGCTTGAGCACGGGCAAGCCCTGGTCGTGATACATCGCAAGCACCGCGTCGTAACGCACGAGCTGGCTCGGCACAAATGCGGTGTCGGCCGGTATCGGTCCGCGGATATCGAAACCGGCCGCGCGCATCTGCACGATGGCCGGCGCGATTTCGTCGATTTCTTCGCGCCCCAGATGACCGCCTTCGCCGGCATGTGGATTGAGGCCAAGCACGGCAATGCGCGGCGTGGCGATGCCGAAGCGGGCGATCAGGTCGTCGCACAGGATGCGAAGGGTGCGCACCAGGCTGGGGCGCTTGATCGCAGCGGGTACCAGTGCGAGCGGCAGGTGCGTGGTGGCCAGCGCCACGCGCAGATCGCCACCCCCGGTCGCGCGGCCGCCGCCAGGGGCCGTCAACATCATGACCACGTCGCATCCGGCACGCCGTGCGAAGAATTCGGTATGGCCGGTGAAGGCGATGCCGGCGTCATTGATGACGGCCTTGTGCACCGGCGCGGTAACAATCGCGTCGAACTCACCGCTGCTGGCGCCATCGGCGGCGCGGGCCAGCGTTGCCAGCACATAGGCGGCGTTGCGTGGATCGAGTACGCCAGGCATTGCCGGCACCCGCAACGACATGGCCGCGACGCGCAGGCTGCGCGGTTCGCGTTCATGCACGATTTCGGCAGCGTCGTAACCTCGCATGCGAAGTTCAATGCCGGCCGCGCGCGCCGCGGATTCAAGCAGTGCCGGATCACCGATCGCTACGAGATCCGCGGCCATGCTGGTCGCAGCCAGTTTGGCGATCAATTCCGCCCCGATGCCGGCCGGCTCGCCGGCGGTCAGCGCAAGCCGTGGCAGCCGCGGCGGCTGGGTGTGCACGGAGCTGTCCTGCATCGGTGACGTCTCAGACAACGGCATCGCGCCCCTCGGCGCTCCGACGTCGGGTCATGGCGTGCCAGAGGTGCTCGTCGCTGTGGCGTCAGCGCCGGGCAGGCGGATTTCCACAAAAGCCTCGCTGCGGATCTGGCGCAAGAAGCTTTGGTATTCGTCCTCGGCCTTGCGCTGAAACAATATGTTCTTCGCTTCTTCGCGCTGCATGTCGCCGGCCTTGTCGACACTGCGCGTGCCTTCGAGCTGGACCAGATGCCAGCCGATTTCAGTCTGGAACGGCGCCGAAGTTTCGCCATCTTTCAGATTCTTCAGCGCCGCCTCGATGCCCGGACCATACGCATCGGCGACGAACCAGCCAAGATCGCCGCCCAGTCGTGCGGTGGAATCATCCTCGGACGATTCCTTGGCGGCCTTGGCGAAATCCTCCCCACCGACAATCTGGTGGCGAATTGCGCTGATCTTCTTTTCCGCCTGCTCGCTCGTCATCAGCTCGCTGGTCTTGATCAGCAGATGACGCGCGTTGTATTCAGTCACCAGTTGTGCCGCACCGGCATCGCGCTTGCCAATCAGCTTGATGATGTGGAAACCGTTCGGGCCACGCAACGGTTCGGATACGCCGCCTTCGGCCAGCTTGTCAGCTGCCTCGATCAGTGCCGGCGGCAATTCGTTGCGGCTGCGCCAGCCAAGATCACCGCCCTGCAAGGCATTTTCGGCGTTCGAATAGCGAATCGCGGCAGCGGCGAAATCCATCCCGCCATCGATCTGTTTTTTCGCCTCGTCGGCCTTCGCACGTGCCGCATCGACCTGTTCCGGGGTCGCGCCGTCAGGAACGTTGATCACGATATAACCCAGATGCACATCGCCGCCGTGCAGGTTGCCGTTCTTGAGCATGCTGTCGATTTCCGCATCGCTGATATGCACGCGGCTTTGCGCAACGCGCTGGCGCAGGCGTTGCACAATCAGTTGCTCGCGCACACCCTTGCGGAACTGATCGTAGTCGAGCCCCTGGCTCTCGAGCATGCCGCGCAACTGGCCGACTTCCATGTTGTTCTGCTTGGCGATAAGCCCGAGCGCCTGGTCGACCTCGGCATCGGACACCTTGACTCCGGTCGAATCCGCCCGCGCAACCTGCAGTTTCTGCAGAATCAGCCGATCGAGCATCTGGCGTTCAAGCACGTCGTGCGGCGGCAACTCCTGCGGATTCTTCGCAAATTGCGCGCTCACGCGCGCCACGTCGCGATCGAGCTCGCTTTGCAGCACAACGTCTTCGTCCACTACCGCGACGATGCGGTCGAGCGGCTGGGGGGAAGCTGCGACAGATTGCGCGATCGCCCGGGGTGCGGCGGCTGCAACGAAGAGTGCGAAGGCGAGGCTGGCAAAAAATGGTTTCATGTTTCTTCCGGAAAATTCAAGTGCAATTGAAAATGTGAATCGATGCCTGGAATTGGACTGCAGACGCGACGTCATTGGCAGACTCGACCACGCGGATACGTCATTCTAAGCCTCATTCGTGTCGTCGGCGAATGTTCGGGGTTGGCTCTGGTGCCGCTCCCGACCCACTGCGCTCACTCCTGTCGATGGCTCCGCTCCGGCAGGCCGCCATTTGCACCGCGGTGTAGAATCCAGTAATGGTTTGTCCGCAGCTTGCGTTCGAGATTCGGCGCCGCTGGCGGAATTCTTTCGTTGTTCGGCGCGGCCAGGACTCGCAAGCGAAGTGAATCTGAGCCCTTCCCGGATTTTCGCTGGCGCCTTTGTGGCGATACTTGCGCCGCTGACCGCTGTTCGAGCCGCGGCACCTTTACTCGCGTTTGTCCCGATTACTCCGACAACCGTGACGCTGGCGTCCAATGGAATGGCATCGATACAGTATCAAGTGACCAATCAAGGCAATGTTGGGCATACATGGACGATGAATCCTATTCAAGGAGTCTCCCAGAACACCATCGGTAGCGGCGTGTGCGCGAGTGCGTTTGCGTTGGCATCGGGTCAATCATGCCTGCTGAATCTGCATTTGGATGGAAGCTTGATCAATAGCTTCGGCATACAGGGTGGACCGGTGGTCTGCGTGCAAGGTTCCGCTCTTGAGTGCTACCAGCCGAACGCGGCCGACAGTCTCGATATCACCATTGACGATACGATTTTCAGCAGCGGCTTTGACCCGATTCCCTAGCAGGCGCTGCAAACCCCACTGCGCTGCGCGCAGGAGCGCGAGGTAGCGGCCATTGCCGCGGCATGCGCCATACTTGCGCGATGAGCGCCGCTGCCGGTACCACCCTGAATACACGTTGCTGCATCGTCGGCGGCGGTCCGGCCGGGATGATGCTGGGCCTGCTGCTGGCGCGCGCCGGGGTCATGGTGACGGTACTTGAGAAGCACGCCGATTTCCTGCGCGATTTCCGCGGCGACACCGTGCATCCCTCTACCTTGCAGATTCTCGATGAACTCGGTCTTTTGCAGAAATTCGCACAGTTGCCGCAGCGGCGTGTCGACCATCTCGATGGCATTGTCGGCGGCCACCCGCAGCCGCTGATTGACTTTCGCGGCCTGAAACCATTTGCGTATCTCGCGCTGGTGCCGCAGTGGGATTTTCTCGACCTGCTTGCCTCGGAAGGACGCCTGCATGCGGGATTCGATCTGCGCATGCGCCACGCCGCCACCGGCTTGCTGCAAGAAAACGGGCGCGTAACCGGCGTCCAGGTGCAGGGCCCGGACGGGCCGTTCGAGATTCATGCCGACCTGGTCGTCGCGTGCGATGGCCGGCGGTCGACCATGCGCGAAGCGGCCGACCTGCATGCCCACGAATACGGCGCGCCGATGGACGTGCTGTGGTTCCGCCTCCCGCGCGCGTCCAGCGATCCACAAGATACCTTTGGCATCATCGATCGCGGCCGCATGATGGTGCTGCTGAACCGCACCGAGTACTGGCAGGCCGCCTATCTGGTGCCCAAGGGTGGCGATGCCGCCTTGCGCGCACAACCGATTGGCGCGTTCGGCGATTCCGTCGCCGAGCTCGCGCCGTTCCTGGCAGACCGAACGTCCGTGCTCACGTCCTGGGACCAGGCCAGCACCTTGCAGGTGCAAGTCGACCGCTTGCCGCGATGGCACCGACCCGGCCTGTTGCTGATTGGCGACGCCGCGCACGCGATGTCACCCATTGGCGGCGTCGGCATCAATCTGGCGGTCCAGGATGCGGTAGCCGCTGCCAATGCACTGGCACGGCCGCTGCTGGCGGGCGGCGCTATCGACGAGGCGCTGCTGGCGCAGGTGCAACGCCGCCGCGAATGGCCTACGCGGGTCGTGCAGGCGGTGCAGAGGGCAGTACAACGGCGCGTGATTTCACGTGCGCTGGCGCAAAACGGCCGCCCGTTGCGCGTTCCCGTTGTGCTGCGCGCCTTGTTGCGTTATCGCGTGGTGCGGCATATTCCGGCGCGCCTGTTCGGCTACGGGCTGCGCCAGGAACACGTGCGTTGCTGAGAGGGTGATGACGGCGCGTGGCTGCCGATTTCGCCGACGGTGAGCGCCTGATTCCGCGTGTCCAGTCGTGTGGCCACCTACGCGCGCACGCGTTATGCTGCGCCCAAAGCTATCGATTCTGATTTGTTCACAACGTATTCCGGGGGGAGGAATCGATGGCGAATGACGGCATGAGGTTTTCACCGAGCCGGCGCGATGTACTGCGCACAATCGGATTGGCCGCCGGTGGCGCAGCCATGTATCAGGCGATGACGGCGCTGGGTTTTGCGGCGGAATCGAAATACCAGGGTCCGGTCGATCTTGCCGGTGCTCCGAAGGGCGCATCGGTGCTGATCCTGGGCGCGGGCATGGCCGGGATGACCGCAGCCTACGAATTGCGCAATGCGGGCTACAAAGTGCAACTGCTCGAATACAACGATCGTGCAGGCGGGCGCAACTGGTCGTTGCGCGGAGGCGATACGTTTACCGAAATGGGCGGTGCAACGCAGCGCTGCGAGTTCGACAAGGGGCTGTACATCAACCCGGGACCGTGGAGGTTGCCGCATCATCACCAGAACATGCTGCATTACTGCCAGGTCCTCGGTATCCAACTCGAACCGTTCGTACAGGTCAATTACAACGCCTATTTGCACAGCGAGCACGCGTTCGACGGAAAACCGCAGCGCTATCGCGCCTACAACGCCGACTTTCGCGGCATGGTTTCGGAGTTGCTCGCCAAGAGTGTTGCGCAGCATGGGCTCGATGCGCCGCTGACGAACGAAGATCGCGACAAGCTGCTCGCATCGCTGCAGCTTTGGGGATTCCTCGACGGCAAGTATCGCTACGTGCGCGGCGAAGGTAGCAGTGCAACGCGCGGCTACGACCGAGATCCAGGCGGTGGGCTCGGCGGCAAACCGGTGCCTTCACAACCGCTGTCGCCACAAGATGTGTTGCGCTCGCAACTGTGGCAGACGTTGTTCATCAGCAACCTTTACGAATTCCAGACGACACTGTTCCAGCCGGTCGGCGGCATGGGTCGCATTGGCGAAGCGTTCGGCAAGAAGCTCGATGGTCTGATCCAGTACAACGCCAAGGTCACGCGCATCGCGCAGGACGAGCACGGCGTGACTGCGCACTACGAAGATTCGCGACACCCCGGAACCACGCGCGAAGCGCGCGCAGATTGGTGCATCTGCACGATTCCATTGTCGATTCTGAGTCAGATCCCGATGAATGTGGGCGAGGCGATGACTGCCGCGATTGCGGCGGTCCCGTATGCGGCATCGACCAAGATCGGCCTGCAATTCAAGCGTCGCTTCTGGGAGCAGGACGAGCACATCTACGGCGGTATCACGTATACGGACTTGCCGATTTTCAATATCAGCTATCCATCGTCCGGTTTCTTCGATGGCGGTCCGGGCGTGCTGCTTGGCGCGTACAACTGGGGGCCGGCAGCCTTCCAATTCAGTGCACTCAGCCCCGCAGATCGTGTGAAAGAAGCCGTACGTTTGGGCCGCCAGATCCATCCACAGTACGAAAAGGAATTCCAGAACGGCGTTGCCGTAGCCTGGCATCGTTCGCCATTCACGATGGGATGCTTCGGCGAGTGGACGGAGGATTTACGCGACACGCACTACGATAATTTATGCCGCATGGACGGCCGCATTGCGCTGGCCGGTGAGCATGCCTCGTATTTGCCGGCATGGCAGGAGGGCGCGGTAACCTCGGCCTTGGACGCAATCGGGCGCGTCCACGTGCGCGCTGTTGCAGGAGGGGCCGCATGAAAACCGTAACCAAGGGTTACCCGGTCGCGTGGTGTCGGCTGTTCACGGTGGCTGCCTGCCTGATGTCAGGCGCGCTACACGCGCAGACCGCCGACCAGCCCATTTTGAGTGGCGATCAACTTGCCCACGCCAATGGCGAACAGATTTTCCAGCATATCTGCCAAGGCTGCCACATGCCGGATGCGCGCGGGGCCGTCGGTGCCGGGAATTATCCGGCATTGGCGAAGGACCCGAATCTTGCCTCGGCCCAGTTCATGGCCGCAGTGGTGTTGAACGGGCGGCGCGACATGCCTTCATTCGCAGTGCGCCACGACTTGCACGGGTTCGAAGCTCTGGTCCGCGTCGGCCTCGGCGACGAGCAGATTGCAGATGTGGTCAATTACGTGCGCAGTCATTTTGGCAATCACTACGCCGACAAGCTGAGCGCCGTCGATGTTGCGGCCTTGCATGCGCCGAAAAAGGAGTTGCCATGAAACCCGCGATGTTCGTTTTGTTGTCGTTGCTGATCGCCAGTTACGCGTGGAGTGCGCCAGCGGACAAGGTAACGCGCCATCCGATCCCCGGCAGCGATTTCCCGATTTCCGCTGCGGTTGAAATTCCTGCCGGCAAGAATGTTGTTTATCTCAGTGGCGTAGGTCCGCCAATCGCCGACAAATCCGCAGCCAAAGACAGTGCCGGCGCGTACGGCAACACCGAAACGCAAACCGTCGCTGTACTCAGGCGGATTCAGGCGCAACTGGAAAGTCTGCATCTTTCGATGGGAGACGTGGTGAAGATGCAGGCGTTTCTGGTTGGCGATCCTGCTAACGGAGGCAAGCTCGACTTCGCCGGATTCATGAAAGGCTACGTGCAGTTCTTCGGCACGAGGCAGCAACCGAATCTTCCGGTGCGTTCGGCCCTGCAGGTCGCCGCATTGGCAGGCCCGGGCATGCTGGTCGAAATCGAGGTGACTGCGGTGCGGCCCTGAGCATTTGAACTCCAGTTCGACCTACGGCGCGTTGTCGAGCGCGCGTACGGATGGTCTACCATCGTCGTATCCCTAATGCATGCCGGACTCAAGACGGTCGGCGCGAGCGCGTTGTGGGGGTCTGCTGCTGCGATTCGACGTAGGAGTCCACCAGCCTGCGAATCATCCGTTGATACTGGGTGTGATGTTTGGATGCTTCCGATTTGAAGAACTCGACGCTCTTCTTGCTTAGCGCCAATGTAACCTTCACGCCTTCATCTCGAAAGGCCAACTCCGCCGGCGAAGGAAGAAAGTCCGCAACGATCTCGACTTTGCCGATGGGTTCATTGGTGTATCTGATTTTGCTGCTCATAGATCGCTTTTCCTTTGCGCCAATAACCTGCGCCGATGATGCGGATGGTTTGCTGCCGGTAGGTGAATCGCACTGTCAGCACACCATCCATTACCCTGCCGAAACAATAAAACCGATCTTCAATGCCGCTGTGCAAAAAAATCCTTGGCAATCACCCGCTTGGGATCAGCGAAGGCGTATTGCGCCTTCACAAAAGACACACCATGTTTGAGCTGATTGGCTTCGTCTTTGCCACCATCCCACTTGAAGCGCACTTGGCTCATCGGATGACGCTACCAAGTAGCCATATGTAAAGCCATACGTTTGTATGGAACAATTGCGCTCATGCCTTGGCCAAACGATGTGCTGCGCCCGGTGCAGTACCGAGCGTTCCATCAGATTGGTCAACGGTATTGGATCAATTCCAACGACGAGTATGGGGCAACCGAGAATGCGCCAAGCGCAAGCCATACGCACTGTCGAGATGGCTCATCCCCGCGACCTTGTGGGCGCCGATTACTGATAGCCAAGAATGCCGCGACGCAGGAACGAATCAGTCTTCTGACCGATCGAGCCGATGCCCTTGAACTCCAGTTCGAAATACAGCGCGTTGTCGGCCTGGCCTTCGACATTGTGAATCCAGTGGCGCGCAATGACGCGCCAGGCGATGCAGCAGGTGTCGTGCTCGATGCCGATGAAACGCTCCAGGGTGCGACCATCGCGACCGTGAGGATCGAGGGGGCTGGCCAGCGGATTGTTGAGCGCGTAGTTTTCGCGCGCAATCAGGCGCCAGCTCGGCGTGATCGGCACCGCGGCGGAAACATCGACCTGTTCGAGGAAATCGCGCCGGTAGCGATACGACAGATTCACCAGGCCGTTGTCGCCGAAACGATTTTGCAGGGTGAACGTGGAAAGATCCGTGCGATCGGTGTTTGGATTCCATTGCTGGTCGAGCAGCACGCGCCAGCGATCGGACAGGTGCAGATCGATTTCGCCAGCATAGGCGGAACCGCCGAAATCGGTCGGCGGCTGGCCCGGCACCTGCACGCGCTGGCCGTCAAAATAACGAATCTCGCCAACGCTTGCCGAGAGGCGTTCCTCGCCGGTCGCGTTCTCCAGAAAACGCGTGGTCAGCGCGAGTGACAGGTTGTTTGCATCCATCTGCCGATCGGCGCCGACAAAACGGTTGCTGCGGAACAATTCGCCGAAGCTGAAAGGAATCTCCTGCGTGTCGAACACCGGCAGATCGGTCTGGTCGCGATACGGCACGCGTAGGTAGTACGCGCGCGGTTCCAGCGTTTGCGTCCACGCTTCATCGTGAAACTGCAGCTCGCGTTCGAATACCAGGCCGGTGTCGAGACTGAAGATCGGCACGCCGCGATTGGGATGCTGGCGCGTCAGAAGTGGATTTTGCGCCAGGTCGAGATGATCGAGGTTGTAGCTGGTGTATCGGTATCCGATTTGCGGGCGCACGAAATACGCCGCCGTTTCGATTGGATAAGCCAGATAGGAGAACAGGTCGACGCGCTGACCTTCGATCGCGTGGTCTTTGGAGAACGCGACAAATTCGGAATTGACACCGCCGGTCAGGTCGCCGAGCAGCGCGTGTTCGGCGGTGAAGGTTGCGCGCGGCAGCCGCCGGTAGGGTTCGAACTGGTCGGCCAGGGTCGGATCGGTGATCTGGTATTCATCGCCGCCGACACGCGCACTCCACCAATCGCCGTGGCCGCTCAGATAAGCGCTTGAAGGCAGAAAGCTGATCGCCGAGCTGTACAGACCGCGCCCGAAATCCTCGAAGTAACGATTATCCGAAACACGGTTGAGATTGATCGCCGCACCCCAGTTTTCACCGAGCGATGTGTTGTCTTGCCACTGGTACCACCAGCGGCTTTGCGGCAGCGCCGCGCCGTACTGGAGGTTCTCGTCGGCGACGGCATTATCGTGTGGCAGCGTTTCGAAATTAAAAGTGCCCGTACTGTGGTCGGTGAGATAACGGAACTGGCCCCCGAGCATGATGCCGCGCTCGGTCATCAGGCGCGGCAGCAAGGTCGCGTCATAATTCGGCGCGAGATTGAGGTAGTACGGCAAGGTCATGTCGAAGCCGCGCCGATTGCTGTAGCCGATGCTCGGAAACAGGAAGCCGCTCTCGCGTCGGTCGTCGAGCGCAAATCGCGCATACGGCAGCCAGAACACCGGCACGTTGTGCACGCGGAACACCACATTGCGCGCGTAGCCGACACCGGTCGCGCGATCGAGGTCGAGTTCGCGCGCACTGAACGCCCACTGCTGGTCGTTGAGGTTGCACGTCGAATAAGTCGCATTGGTCAAGTGCGCGTGATCGACATCGTCCATCACGGCGACTTGTGCCACGCCATTGCCGCGCGCGGAAAGAAGCTGGTACTGGACGCCGTCGAGGGTGCAGCGATCAAGATCGGTATTGCCTTTGGCGCTGGCCGCCGACATCAGCAGGCCGCGATCCTGATAGGTCACGTGGCCGGTCGTGGTGAAGTCGGTGGTCTCGCTGTCGTAGGTGATCTTGTCCGCATGCAGGAACAGATCGAGCTGCTGGATTTTTGCGTCGCCTTCCAGCACGTAGTGGGTCTTGTCGGAAGCGTGCACCTTGAGAGCACTGGCATCGCGCGGCGCGCTCGCACGATCGCCGGTCGTCGGCAGGCCGGCGACGTAGACATCGAGCAGGTCGTTCTTGCCGCACATCTCGAAGCTGACCGGCTTCTTCGCGCAGTGGAACACGCCGACGGGGCAGTCCGGCGCGCTGTCGTCCTTTGCGTGGGCGACCGCAGCCAGGGAGATCAGGAGAGCGGATACCAGCAAGCGTTGCTGGAGCAAAGCAGGACGAGTGGGCACGGAGAGGCTTTTCTGGTTGGGCGCAGGGGCGCTACTGTGCCGGAAGCGTCGGCGGGCGGCAAACCGGCGTCCGGCGCGCACTGCGGGGCAGGTCGGTCGTGTGGTTTTTTTGCGTCGGCGGGTCCGCGCTCGACGCGGCGCTGCCCGTGCTTGAGCACGCGCTATTGCCTCAGGCAGTGGAACTCGCCGAAGCGCGTGCGACCTTCGCCGAGCTGGTGCGCCGCGAAGCCGCTGCTCGGCGTTCAGGTGGCGGACGTCAGGCCATCAGTGCAGCAACGTGCGCGGCAGTCGATTCGCGCAGCGCGGTCAGGCTGTAGCCGCCTTCGAAGCTGGACACGATTCGGCCTTCAGCGTGGCGAT
>CAJDTR010000034.1_pt1 | contig 21652 bp, 12 predicted proteins | sample 7389891 | NCBI WGS metagenome assembly CAJDTR01 (sample SAMEA7055657, study PRJEB34461) | soil metagenome | biome: terrestrial ecosystem; feature: Peninsula; material: soil | place: Antarctica | collected 2016 | reverse complement strand
CGGAATCGGCGGCACCCTTGCACGCATCGCACAGGAATGGCGCGGCGTGGGGCCCGCTGGCGCCCGCGCCATTTATGCGCCACCCGCGGATGATTTCGCACCGTTCGCCCTGCCCACCAGCGACTCGCCTCGTGTCTCCATCGTGATTCCGGTCTACAACAAGATCGCCTACACCGGGGCATGTCTGCGCTCGATCGCCGAACACGCCAGCACAATCGCGTTCGAGGTCATCGTGGTTGACGACGGATCCAGCGACGCCACGCCACAACGTCTTGCCGACATCGCCGGCGTACGAATTCTGCGCAATGCGCATAATCTGGGGTTCATCGGATCGTGCAATGCAGGCGCCGAGGTCGCGCGCGGCGAATATCTGCTGTTTCTCAACAACGACACACTCGTCACCCGTGGATGGCTGGATGCGTTGGTACGCTGTCTGGAGCAAGCGCCCAATGCAGGTCTGGTCGGCGCCAAACTGGTCTACCCGGATGGCCGCCTGCAGGAAGCGGGTGGCATCGTTTTCAACGACGGCTCGGGCTGGAATGTCGGACGCTTTGAAGACCCGCACGATTCACGCTACACATTCCGACGCGAAGTCGACTACTGCTCCGGAGCGGCGATTGTCTTGCGCCGCGAACTGTTCGCACGTCTGGGCGCATTCGACACGCGCTATGCGCCAGCCTACTACGAGGACACCGATCTGGCGTTCGCGGTACGCGCCGCCGGCCTCAAGGTCTACTACGAACCCGCCGCGACCATCGTGCATTTCGAGGGCATCACCTCGGGCACCGATACCAGCAGCGGCACCAAGCGCTATCAGGTCGTCAACCGCGAAAAATTTCGGGACAAGTGGAAGGACGCACTTGTGTCCCAGCCAGCACCGGGTACGGCGATCCCTCGCGCAGCCACACATCGCGCCAGCAAGCGCGTGTTGATCGTCGATGCGACCACGCCGACGCCAGATCACGATGCCGGCTCGTTGCGCATGGTCAACCTGATGCGCGTGTTTATCGATCAGGGCGCTCAAGTCAGTTTCCTGCCCGAGAATCGCGCGTTTGTCGAACATTACACGCAAGCGTTGCAGGAACTGGGTGTCGAAGCCTTGCACACCCCGTACGCGGCCGATCCAGTCAGATTTTTTCGCGAGCGCGGGCACGAGTTCGATCTTGTCGTGTTGTCACGCCATTACGTCGCGATGAGTTATGTCGGCCTGGTGCGGCTGTATGCACCGCAGGCGACGCTCGCCTTCGATACCGTGGACCTGCACTACCTGCGCGAAGAACGCGCGGCCGAACTGTGCGGCACCCCGGAGCTCGTGCGCCATGCGGCAGCGACGCGTGCGCAGGAACTGAAAGTGATTCGCGAATGCGACGTGACCCTGGTCGTCAGCAGCGCCGAACGTGACTTGCTTGCAGAAGATGCGCCGGGTGCACGGGTTGAGGTGTTGTCGACGGTGCACGAAGTCCACGGTTGTCGCGTCGCTTTCGGCGAACGTCGCGACCTGGTCTTCGTCGGTGGCTTTCAGCATCCGCCCAACACGGACGCAGTGATCTGGTTCGTCAACGAAATTTTCCCGCGCGTGCGCGCAGAGCTGGCTCAGGTGCGCTTCCACGTGATCGGCAGCAAGGTACCCGATGCAATTCGCGCACTCGGCGACGATCAGGTGATCGTGCACGGTTTCATCGAGGACATCGCGCCGTTCATGGACGGTTGCCGCATCTCGGTCGCACCGCTGCGGTACGGCGCAGGCGTCAAGGGCAAGGTGAACATGGCGATGAGCTACGGCTTGCCGGTGGTGGGCACGCCGATTGCCGTTGAGGGCATGCACGTGCACGCCGGCGACGAGGTGCTGGTCGCAGACGATGCCGATGCGTTTGCCACCGCAGTGGTTCGCCTGTATCGCGACGAAAGCCTGTGGAACCGCCTGTCGGCGCACGGACTGGCCAATGTCGAAAACCATTTCTCGTTTGGGTCGGCACGCACCGCGGTGAACGCGCTGCTCGGACCTTAAAAAGTCGCTGCAAGACGACGCCGTCATGCATCGGTTCGATTGGATGGAACAAGGTGGATTGCGGACTTGGCTTATCTGCGCCCTTCCACCATCGTCTGCAAGCGTATTTCCAGCGGTGCAATGCGTGGATCGTCCGGGCTGAGTTCGCGCGCCGCCTTCAACGCACGCACGGCGTCCGCCGGGCGACCCTCACCAATGCGCGCGTCGGCCTGGTCGAGAAATGCGTTGGCCAATCTCCGTGTCAACAAGGGTACGGCCGGGTCATCTGGCGCGACTTGGCGCACGGCATCAAGCAGCGCGCGGGCGCGCTGCGGTGCGCCATCGGCCATCGTCTGCGCGAATAATTCCTTTGCCCGCGCAGGCAGGCGTGCGAGTCCATCGAGTGCTTCCGTGGAATTGCCGTTGATCGCCAGCGCAGCGCGATATTTATCGTAAGCGCTGTCGCCTGGCGGCACGATGAGATGGCCTGCCGCAACAGCGGCTTGCGCTTCGTCGATAAGCCGGTGAACGTGAGCATTCTCGGCCGGCGTGATCACGGCGCGTTGCGCGCCAATGTCGAGACGCTCGCGAAGCTCACGCAGGTCGGCTCGCGCCGCCTGCAGATCAGGCGAATGCGGAGCCAGTTCCGCTGCCGACGCGAGCAATTTGTCGGCCACCTCTGCATTGCTGTCGTCGATTGCTGCGTTGGCCTGCACGACAAATGCCTGCGCGACGCGTCGCAATCCCTCCTTCGCGCGCGCATTCGCCGGATCATGTTGCAGCACGCTGCGAAACAGGCCGAGCGCTGAGTCGCCGCTGCCGGCCAGGTCGCCCGCGCGCACGCGCGCTTCGGCTTGATCGAGTGTCGCATCAAACGCCACGCGTGCGGCATCGCGGCCTTGGGCGACGCGTCCGTGCAGCTCGGGCAAACCGGGATATTTGGGCGCAATGCGCGTGATGTCGTCCGCGAGCGCAGCGGCTTTGGCGGGATCCTTAGTCGCCAGCGCGTCACGTGCCTGCGCGGCCAGCGCAGCGGCCGACTTGCGCAAACCCGCCCGTGCGAGCGAGTTGTCCTTGTCCCCGTCAAGCGCGCGCTGATAGAGCGCAGCGGCGCCAGCCTCCCCCAACACGCGCCCGGCGGCTAGCGCGCTGTCGGCTTGCGCGAGCAGTTGGCCGGTTTCGCTCTCGCGCGTTTCGCCCTGCCGGAGCTGCTGATCCATGCGATCGACTTCAAGGCCACCGCCCAGCAATTCACGGGCAGCATCCACCGATTGGCGCGCGTCGGCCAGATCGTTGCGAGCCAGCGCCTGCTGGGCGCGCTCGAGCAACGCGTGTCCCACCTTGTCGATGCCGCGCCGTGCGACATCGTTGTCTGGATCCTGCGCGCGCGCGGCGAGGAACAACTCGCGCGCGCTGTCGCCTTGCGTGCCGGTCAACCGGCCGGCATCGAGCGCGCGTTGTGCCCGCGACAAGGTGTCGTTGAATTCGGTGCGCGGCAACAGGCGTCGCAACGGGTCCTGATTTTTCCAGGCGGCAAACACGCCGACCGCAAGCAGAACCAGCAAAGCGAACACAACAACCTTCCGATAAGAGCCGCGCTTGCGCGAATCCCTCGTGGCCGGTGTTGCGCGATCGGCGCGCATCACCTCATCGTCGAGCACTGCGACCATCTCGTCCAGACGGCCAAGATTGGGTTCCGCGCGTTCGTTTCCACGCGGCGCGGCCGACCCCATCGCGCCGAGTAGCGCCGGAACCGTCGTCGCGCTCGAGCCGCTCAGTGTATCCACCGATAGCGGATCGCGCCGCGTTCGCATCGGCGCAAGGACAAGTTCCGGCAAGGCACCGTCCATCATCTGACTCTCGATCTCGCTGATCGCGTAGGCGACATCGTTGCCGCTCTGGAAACGCTCCTCGGGCCGCGTGGCCAGCAGCCGGTTGAGCAACGGCTGCAGTGCGCGCAGCCGCGCGGGCAGGATCGGGATCGGTTGCGTGGTGTGCATGCTTTCGATCGCCAGCGAAGCGCCCGCGTGGTTCGGCTCGTAGCCGACGAGCATCTCGTACAGCACCATGCCGAGACAGTGGAGATCGGCGTGGTCATCGATCGGTGTGCTGCGTGTCTGTTCGAAATTCATGTCATGCGACGCGCCGACAACTGCTTCGGCATCCGTATCGACCGGTGCGCCATCCAGCATGCGCGTGATTCCCACGTCGGTAAGCACCGCGGACTCATCGCCACGCAGCAGGATACTGTCCGGGTTAATACCGCAGTGGACGAAGCCTTTTTCCCGCGCGTAGCTGAGCGCACTGGCGATCTCACGCGTGACGCGCAATGCGAAGGCGGGCGCTCGCACGCTGCCATCGCGGGCCAGCACCGGGCCGCCGCTGAGGTATTCCATTGCGATGAAACGATGTTCGCGGGTACGGCCGAAATCGTGGATGTCGACGATATGGCGATGATGCAGGCGCGCGGCGATTTGCGCGTGGCGCAGAAACACTTCACTGGATTTCGGGTCTGCCAGCGATGCCGGCGAGATGACTTTCAATGCAACCTCGCGTGCATCGGATTTTTGCACTGCCAGGTAGACAGTCGCCACGCCGGCGCGGCCAAGTTGGCGCAACACACGGTAACCGGGTATCTCGATCAAGGGTTCGCCTTAAGTCATGCAGCGGAAGGAATCAAGGCGCAAAGAGTAAGGCGTACGCGCAACAAGCGCACTGCCATGCAGCGCGCTGTCGCTGCATTCATTCATGTTACGCGCCGCGCCTCGATCACGTTGGGCACCGCCAGCAATTGTGCAAGCAGCCCGCTTAACTGGCCGAAATCATTGACCCGCAAGGCATAGTTCATCTGGGCAATGCCCTTGCGCGCATCCAGCTTTGCGTTGAGTGCGATCACCTGCGCGCTGGCGCTCGCGATCACGTTGCTTACGTCCTTGTGCAGCCATTTGCGGTCATAACCGCGCACCAGGATATCGACGACATAGGCTTGTTTGCCGTGCGTGCCCCATTCGACCGCTATCACCCGCTCGGGTTCGCGCCCGCGCAGGCTGACCAGTTGGGCGCAATCGATGCGATGCACCGAAACGCCGCGACCACGCGTGATGTAGCCGGCGACCCGATCGCCCGGGAGTGCCTGACAGCAGCGCGCAAGCTGGGTCAGCAGATTGCCGATACCTTCGATGACGATCGCACCATCGTTGCTGTTCGCACGCGCTGCAGGCGCCATCGTCGGCAGCGTGGCCTGCACCTCGGGCGGCGCGGTCAGCTCATGTAGCGCGCGCGCAATCTGGCCGCCGCTGACATCGCCGAGCGCGAGCGCTTCGTAGAGTTCGTCCTGACTCTTGAGTCCGAAACGCTCGGGCAAGCCATCGAGATTTGCGTTGGAGAAGGCCAGCCTTTTGAGTTCACGCTCGAACAGCGCACGTCCCGCAACGAGGTTTTGTGCGAGGTCGATGCGCTTGAACCACGCGCGTACCTTCTCGCGCGCCCGATGCGTGGTGAGGAAACCATGCTGCGCGGACAGCCAGTCGCGCCGAGGCTCCAGTATCTTGCCGGTGAGAATCTCGACCCGATCGCCACTGACCGGCAGGAACGCGAGCGGCACGATGCGTCCGTTGACCTTGGCGCCGCGGCAACGATGACCGACATCGGTGTGGATCGCGTAGGCAAAATCAAGCACGGTCGCGCCGCGCGGAAGATCGATGACCTCGCCTTTGGGTGTCAGCAGGTAAATGCGGTCTTCAACGACTTCCGTGCGGAAGCCGGCCAGCAGCGCGGCATCATCATCGCGTGCGTCGCGGCTTTCGAGCAACTGGCGCATCCAGGCGATCTTGCGCTCGAAACTCGCGTCCGCCCCGCCGCCTTCCTTGTAGCGCCAATGGGCGGCAACACCGAGTTCCGCGTGACGGTGCATCTCGTGCGAACGGATCTGCACTTCAAGCGTCTTGCCATCGGGTCCGACGACCGCCGTGTGCAGCGACTGGTAATGATTGCCCTTGGGGCTGGCAATGTAATCGTCGAACTCGCCCGGGACGTACGGCCACAGCGTGTGCACGACGCCAAGTGCGGCATAGCAATCGCCAAGATTGTCGACCAGCACGCGCAATGCGCGCACGTCGTAGAGTTCTGAAAACTCCAAACCCTTGCGTTGCATCTTGCGCCAGATCGAATAGATGTGTTTCGGGCGACCGTCGATGTCCGCCTTGATGCCGGCTTTTGCCAGCGCGTCGCCGAGCTGGCATTTCGCGTTCTCGATCCAGGCTTCGCGGCCGCCGCGGCGTTCGTCGAGCAACTGCGCGATGCGCCTGTAAACCTCCGGATGAAGATAGCGGAACGCCAGATCTTCCAGTTCCCATTTTACTTGCCAGATGCCGAGCCGATTGGCGAGCGGCGCATGGATGTCAGCACTCAGTTGGGCCAGCGCGCGTTGTTCGGCGGGTGGCGCGTTCGCCGCGGCGCGCATGCGCACGAGCTGGCGCGCAAGCAAAATGAAAACCACGCGGATGTCGCGGATGATCGCGAGCAGCAGGCGTCGCAGCCCTTCCGTTCCAGCGCTGCCGTGTGCCGCGTACAGCGACCAGACCCGCTCGGCGGCATGCTGGCCTTCAAGCAATACGCCGACATCTGAGGGAAATCGCGCATGCTCCGCGGGATCAACCATGACTCCGTGCAGGCACGCGATATGCAACACGCAGGCCGCCTGTGCGTCGGCGCCAACACCAAGGTCGCCAATCAGCTCAAGCGTCGCCTGGAGATCCGGTCCGATTTTTTTCCACGCCAACTGCATTCCGGCGATCGTTGCAGCTTCCGCTGCGAGGCGCAGTGCGGCAGCAACGATGTCAACGCGCGTGGACGCATCTTCGGCAGTAACGATCACGGCAAGCGGCGCAAGAGTCGGAGTTGACACCGTGCACGTCGGTCTCCTGTCCTGCTCGGATCGAGCAGACGATGAGCAACATGCAAGGTTGCCGCCACACTGCGCGGCGGCAACCTTTCAAACGGATATCGGATGACTCAGTTGCTCATCCAGGGGAAGGTGCCGGCCGACGTGGGGAAACCGAACACGACGTCATCGCCGGTGAATGAATCGCCCGCATCGTGGCGAACCGTACCCGGGTCGGCCATGACCGCGATGGCCGCGACGGGCGTAGTGGGTGCCACGCCAATTATGGGACGCACTACCGCTACATAGAACGACGTCGCCGGGGCAACCGGAAAAGACAAGCTGAGGGTGAATTTGGTCTTCAGCAGCCCATTGAGCGTTCCGCTCACAGGGGCACCGCTGCAGACGGTCGGCGTCAAGGTCGTCGGCAAATTAGTAAGCAGGCAATAACTGCCGCCCGCCGACAAATAGGTGGAATCGAAGCCATCCCCTATGGCGGTATCCACGCTATTGGTCGAACTTTGCACTTGCTGATTCGACCAATCTGTAACCTGAAAGTTGGCGTTTGGCCCGAGCACTTGCGCTCCCAGACGACCATCGATGCGCGCCAGGTAGATGAAGCTGCTGCCGCTGATCTGGGTCCACATCGTTGCCGAACGCGTACCGTTGGTACCGACGCCGGTCGCGGCGGCACACAGGGAATTTTCTGGAACGAGCGGCATATCCGCGCTGGTCCGATCAAAGTTGCAGGCGTCGGTCGGAACCTGGCTCCAGGCCCCGGTCTGGGCCCAACTGAAACCGGCCGGCGGCACCCAGTTGACCATGTTGGCGTACTGCACGGCAGCCGACAACTGCGACTCCATGCCATCGCGGAACAGCCACTCGCTGTAGGCGCTGAACGGACGACTGATGTCGCCTTGCGCGCCGCGCGTCTGGCAAACCAGGGTGGATTCTGTCGACAGGCCACTGAGCGCCTTGTTGACGCGCAAAACGCCACTGGCATAGGTGATCGATTGCACGTCAATAGCCGTCGGCAATGTCCAGCGCGTGTGCGACGGTGCAAACGTCACCGCGGTCGTAGTGGGTGGCAGATCGGGATAGACATTCGCGCAGAACACGAAACCGTCGGTCTGCACATTCAATACGCTGGACGAACCGGCGGAGACATACGAGAAACCCTGCGGCGTTTGCACGACAAGCTGAGTTTCATCATTGATCGCGAGGTTGGCGGCCGCTTGGGCAGCCGGGACAAGGGAAATGGAGACCACGGCACTGCCGAGGACACAACCCACGATTTTTTCAATTAACGACATTTTTTCGATACTCTGGCCTTGGCAAAACAGCGTTGTTTCATGATCTTGCGTAACATTTTTAAACGAACTTGGTGGCTGTACGAACCATAAATCGCTTTGCTCGCTCGCACAAGGCCCCATACGACGTTGGCCGGATGGCTCGTGCTACACTCAAACTCGTTGCATTCTACCGACTCGCGCGCCTCCTTGCACGTGTTAACATCGTGTTCAGACAAGGAATTTTGCGGTCGCAGTCACACAAGTGCGAACCCGCCAACCAAAAGCCTATGCGCCCGATTTCGAGTCTTGCCCTGATCCTGCTTGCCGCCGCTTCTGTCGCCAGCGCCCAATCGCAATCCTCCACGCTGGAGGAACGCATGTCGCAGGCCGACTTTCATGCTGCTGGCCTCGACAAGCTGTCACCCCAGGAACTCAACCAGCTAAATACGTGGCTGGACGCGCATGGCGGAGCCACGGTCAAGTACGTCACCAGCAGTGGCGCACCGGTGTTTTATGGCGCAGACGCGGATCGACCGGTGATCGAACAGCATATTGTCGGCGTTTTCAGCGGATGGCGCGGCCACACGGTGTTCACGCTGGACAATGGTCAGCAATGGCAGCAAGCCGAATCGGGTGTGCTTGACACCGGCAAGATTTCCAATCCAGCGGTGAAGATAAAGCCGATGCTGCTCGGTAGCTGGCTGATGTACGTTGATGGCTGCGGTTGCAATGTGCGCGTCCAGCGCATCAAGTGATGCGCATCAATTAGGCGCGGGATGCGTTCATCGCGTGCAGCACGCGGATCTGCGCTGAAACCGTAACCACCGGCCGAAATAGAGACACGCAGGTCGCACGCGCAAGGCGCGGCTGGCACTTCCCTTTCACCTGCGAACATCTGGCCAGCCGGCCACTTCGCGCGTCCAGACTTACGAACGCAATGCATTGATCAGCCCGGCAATTCGCTTTGGCGATACCGATTCGGCTGTGCGCAGTTCCTGCGCGAATGTCGATACGCGCAATTCCTCGATCAACCAGCGCAATTGCGACAACTCTGCCGTGTCGCCACCGTGTTCCGCGCGCAGCTTCAGGTACTCGCGCCAATAACCTTGCATTCCGAGCATGCGAGCCTGATCACGCGCCGGATCCTGACGCAGGCGCATTGCGCGCAGACGCATCGCGTGCAGGTAACGCGGGAATTGTGCAAGACGGGATTTCTCCACATCCCGTAAAAACCCTGGCGCGAGCAATTCATCGAGCTGCTCGCGCAGGTCGTCGTAGTTCGCGCGCGCAAATCCCAGCAATGGCGGTTCGAGCAGCGGGCGCAACTCTGCGTAACCGGCAATGATCATCTCCGCGACAGCAAGGCGTTCGACCGCCGCCGGAAATAGATCGCGCGCGATCACCTCTTTCGCGTGTTCGAACGCCGCATGATTGCGAATATCCATGGCTTGCGCATCGAAGCGTTCGCGCAAGGCAGCCTCGACGAGGTCGCCGCGCAACGCATCGGCTCTGCCCGGCGCGGACTTCGCCACGCGCTCGCCCTTTATCTCGGAAGTCAGAAAGCGTCCATCCATGGCCGCACTCTTCAACATCAGCGCATTGTCCAGGGGTAACTGCCGACGCGCCTGCTTGAGTTTGTCGGCGAGCGCGCGTCGCAGCAGGCGTTCGACGCCGAGGCGATGTTCCACAACGGCCTCGTCATGGCGCTCGAAAACGCGCAGCGCGACGCTTTCGCCCAGATCGACGAGCGCCGGGAATGCGGTCAGGCCCGCACTTGAAACAATGCTGGCGGGAATCTCCTCGAAGTCGAACGCATCGATCTCCTCGCGGGTGAAGTCGAGGGCAGCACGCTGCGAGAACGCGGCGCGCGCCGCGTCGGTCCATTGCCCCTGGATCGCGGCCAGATCGCGGCCTTCGACCAAGGTCGCGCCCACCTCGTCATGTACCTTGAAGTTCATCAACAGATGCGCGGGTAATTCGACACTGGAAAAGTCCGCAGCAGCGATCGCTACGCCGGTCACGCGTTGCAGGTAACGGGCCAGCACGACGAACAGTGACTCGTCACGCGGCATCTCCGCTTGCACAAAGGCGCGTGCGAAATCCGGCGCCGGCACGAAGTTGCGACGCAACGATTTGGGCAAAGCGCGAATCGATTCGGCGACTTTCTCGGCCAGCAGACCCGGCACCAGCCATTCGCAACGCGAGGCGGGTATCGCATTGACCCACGCCAGCGGAACCAGCACCGTCACGCCGTCGGCCGCGTCGCCTGGAACAAAGCGATAGGACAGGCGCAATGCGTGACCGGCCATGTCGAATTCCGCGGGAAAATCATGTACGCCCACACCTGGCGAATTTCCAAGCACGTCCCCCAGTGACCAGTGCAAGGCCGCTTGTTCGGCGGGCGTAGCCTTGCGATACCAAGCGTCCAGCGCGACCGCGGTGTGGATCTCGCGCGGCAATTTGTCTTCGAAAAATGTCGCGAGTTGTTGATCGGTGCGCAGCAGACCGCTGCGTCGGCGTTTGGCCTCGATTTCGCGCGCCTCGGCGAGCACACGCAGATTGGCGCGCAGGAAATCCGCTCGCACATCAATCTCGCCTCGCGCGAGTGCTTCGACCAGGAAGATCGCATGCGCCGCGCATGGATCCTGCGCACCAAACTGCACCGTGCGCTTTTCAACCAGGGTGAGACCGAACAACGTGACCTGCTCGAACGCGACCACCGCGCCGCGCTTGCGCGACCAGTGTGCGTCGCGCCAGTTGCGCTTGACCAGATGCGCTGCCTGCTGTTCGATCCACGCCGGTTCGATGCGCGCGCACTGCAGCGCATAGACCTTTTGCACATCGAGAATTTGTCCCGCAAGCAGCCATTGCGGCGGCGACTTGGCCAGCGCCGACCCAGGAAAGATCGCGAACCTGCGCTCGCGCGTGCCGCGGTATTGGCCGCGCTCGTCCTTGAGTCCGACCTGCGTCGGCCAGCCTGAGAGCAGGCAACGATGGATAGCCTCGTAGTGCGTGGTTTTTAAGTCCTCCTCTTGAAGCGGCGGGTCCGACCGGGAATAGTTTTGAGATTTGCCCGCGCGCGCATAGGCAATTTCCCCAGCGCCCTGTGCGACGGGAAGTGGGGAAAGAGACCAACCCAGATCATCGACCGTCAGCAAGAGCTGGCGATGCAGCTCGCGCCATTCACGCATGCGCATGAAGGACAGGAAATGCGCGTGACACCAGTCGCGCAGTTTCGACTGGGTAAAATCCTCGTGCGCGGTGGAGTACGCGGCCCACAGTTTCAGCACGCCGATGAAATCAGATTTCGGATCAGCGAACTGCGCGTGCGCGGCGTCAGCCTGCGCGCGCGCATCGGCCGGACGTTCACGTGGATCCTGGATGCTGAGGAACGCCGCGAGTATCAGCAGCTCGCGCAATACGCCCAGCCGAGTGGCTTCGACCAGCATGCGTCCGAGTGCAACGTCAATCGGCAGTTTCGCCAACGTGCGACCAATCTGCGTCAGCCGCTTGTGCTCATCCACTGCGCCGAGTTCGGTAAGACGCCGATAGCCATCCGCGATAGCGCGTTCGGTCGGCGGATCCACGAACGGGAAATCTTCCGGATCGCCAAGTTTGAGTGCAAGCATGCGCAGGATCACGCCCGCCAGCGACGAGCGCAGGATTTCCGGCTCCGTGTAGCGCGCGCGCTGGGCAAAATCGTCCTCCGCATACAGGCGGAAACACATGCCGGCAGCGACGCGTCCGCAGCGTCCCTTGCGCTGGTCCGCGGCAGCTTGCGAGATCGATTCGATGTGCAGGCGATCAAGCTGGTTGCGCGGGCTGTAGCGCTTGACACGCGCCGTGCCCGTGTCGACCACGTAGCGGATGCGCGGAACGGTCAATGAAGTTTCAGCGACATTCGTCGCCAGCACGATGCGTCGCTGGATACCCGGCTTGAATACCCGATCCTGCTCGACTGCCGACAACCGCGCGTACAACGCCAGTACTTCGGTTTCGCGGTACTTTCGCCGCGACAAGGCCAGATGCGTGTCGCGGATCTCACGTTCACCCGGCAGGAAGATCAGCACGTCGCCGCGTGGGTCTGCGTGGGTGATCTCTTCGATCACTGCGACGATTTGTTCGGTCAGACTTGCTTCCCCGCGCTCGGTTGCGGGTCGCCAACACATCTCGACCGGATACGTGCGTCCCTCCACTTCGACCACCGGTGCATCGCCGAAATGCTTGGCGAAACGCGCGGTGTCGATCGTCGCCGACGTGACGATGAGTTTCAGATCGCGACGCTTGACCAGCAGGCGCTTCAGATAGCCGAGCAGGAAATCGATGTTGAGGCTGCGCTCATGCGCCTCGTCGAGGATGATCGTGTCGTAGGCGTTGAGCCAGGGATCGCTCTGCGTCTCGGCAAGCAGGATGCCGTCGGTCATGAACTTGATCAGCGATTCTTCGCTGACCTGATCGGTGAAGCGCACCTGGAATCCCACCAGCTTGCCGACCTCACTGCCAAGCTCGCTCGCCACCCGGCGCGCGACGCTGCGTGCAGCAATGCGGCGCGGCTGCGTGCAGCCGATGAGTCCGGCAACGCCGCGCCCGGCTGCGAGACACAATTTTGGCAACTGCGTGGTTTTTCCCGAGCCAGTCTCCCCCGCCAGCACGATAACCTGGTGTTTGCGGATCAGTTCGATGATCTCGTCCGCGCGCGCCGCGATCGGCAGCGATTCGTCGACCTTGATCGCCGGCACACATGTCGCGCGCCGCGCGCGACGTGCGGCGGACACGGCGACCGCGTTGCGCAACGCATCGACCTCGGCCGCGGGTGGGGCGGATTTCGCCGCCGCGAGGCGCCGCCAGCGTGACAGCAGACGAGCGAAATCGCGCGCCATGACGTCCTCAAGCGAAGCAAGCAGGGATTGCAATTCGGACATTCTTTGATTGTCGACGACGTGTACCGCGTGCGCGAGCACGGGCGGACGGCGGAGTCCACCACGTGGGGCTAGCCGGCGCAATTGGCAAGATTACGTGAGACCGACCTTTCGGGTCAGGCGGGCGCGTCGCTCGGATGCGACGCCGACGCCATCGCAATCGCCTGCGCGAAATCATCGGCGAAGCGCAGGGTTGCCCCATCCGCGACGATACCCATGTCGGCGAGAATGCGTGCCGGCTGCGGCTGCAGTCCCGTGAAGATCAAGGCAATGTGCTGACGGCGGCAGCGCTCGACCACATTGCCGATCGCAGTCGCCCCCGATGCATCGATCAGCGGCACCTGGCGCAGGCGCAGAATGAATACACGCGGTGGCCGCCCAAACGCGCGCAGCACGTCATCGATGCGGTTGGCGACCGCGAAAAACAGCGGCCCCGACACGCGATACGCTTCGACGTCCTTGGGCAGCGCGGCACGCTCGTCTGGACTGCGCGCGCGGCCGAGATCATCTTCGTCGCCGTCGAGCCAATCCCCATGCGATTCCACCGAAACCATCTCGCTCATGCGATACATGAAGAGGAACGCCGCGAGTACCACGCCCACTTCGACCGCCAGGGTGAGGTCGAACATCACTGTCAGTGCGAAGGTCACGATCAACACGATACGATCGCCGAGCGGTGAGCGCAGAAGCTGTCGGATACGATCGATCTCGCTCATGTTCCACGCAACCAGCAACAATAACGCCGCCATTGCGGGGAGCGGGACCTGGTTGGCAAGCGGCGCTGCGACCAGCACGAAGAGCAGGATAAACAATGCGTGCGCCATGCCGGCAACCGGCGTGCGGGCCCCGGCGCGCACATTCGTTGCGGTGCGTACGATGGCGCCGGTGGCGGGCAGTCCGCCAATCAGAGCCGATGCAGTGTTCGCCACACCCTGCGCGACGAGTTCGCAATTGGAGCGATGGCGCCCACCAGTCATGCCATCGGAAACCACCGCCGACAGCAGCGATTCGACCCCGCCGAGGAACGCGATCGTGAAAGCACTCGGCAGGAGCTCATGCAATCGCGCAATATCGAACGACGGTAAATGCGGCAACGGCAGTTCGCGCGGGATCGGACCGAAGTGCGAGACAATTGTCTCCACCGGCAACTTCAGCAGCAAGGTAGCGATCGACGCGACCGCTACGGCGATCAGGAACGCCGGCCAGTTCGGGCGCCAGCGGCGTAACGCGATGAGCAGAAGGAGGGTCGCCAAGGCGAGCAGCGCGGCGGCAGGATTGACACTGCCGATGTGTGCGCCGTAAGCCTTCCAGCGGCCGAAAAAATCAGCCGGTACCGTGGCGATATCGAGTCCCAGCAGATCCTTGATCTGGCTGCTGAAGATGCTCACCGCGATCCCGGCGGTGAAGCCCGTGATGACCGGCTGCGGCATGTATTTGACCAAGGTGCCGAGGCGCAACAGACCGCCCGTAATCAGCATGGCTCCTGCCATCAGGGTGGCAACCACGAGGCCGTCGTAGCCGTATTGCGCGATGACACCGAACACGACCGGAATGAAGGCTGCGGTGGGTCCGCCAACCTGCACGCGCGAACCGCCGAGCAGCGAAATAAGGAAACCGGCGACAATGGCGGTGTGCAAGCCAACTGCCGGCGATGCGCCGGACGCAATCGCCAGCGCCATCGACAGCGGCAATGCGACGATCGCGACGGTCAGCCCGGCGAGGAGATCGGCGCGCAAGTCGCCCAGGCCGTAACCCTGACGCAGCAGGCTGACCAGCTTGGGCACATAGAGCCGCCAAGCGGGCGTCGCGGCTGAAGAAGGAAGCATGCGATACCGCCGCTGACGTGGCACAAGCTGCCGATTATGCCTGCGGACGCGCTACAACTTGCGCCGCGGCGGCACCAGCAAATCGCCAAACAGAAGGCCGGCGACGATCGCGACCAGCAGCGTCATCAGCGTGATTGCAGTATCGATGCCCAGCCGCACGTCGCGTTCAAGCACGAAACTCAAGCTGCGAAATCCGACGCTGCCGGGGACCAGCAAGATGATGCCCGGCTCGCGGACCAGCGCGCCAGGACGCTGCATTGCCCGCGCAAAAATATTGCTGGTCGCGCCAATCACCAGACTGCCGGCGAATACTCCGAACGCCGGCGAGACGTAGATGCCGCCAACCTGCGCGCAGACATAACCGAGCACGACCGAGGCGACCACGACCGGCACGTAACGCCGCGGACTGCCGAACAACACCGCAAACGCGAAGCCGCAGGCGAGCACCGCGATCCATTCGGTCCACGCCGGTACGCTCGCATCGATCGGCCCCAGCGGCACCCAGCCGATCAACACGCAGACCTGCGCTGCGGCAATCGTGCCGAACGCCAGTTTCAACAGGGTCGCGAATGCTCCCATCATTCGCGCGGTTCCGGAGATGAGATGCTGGCTCGACAACTCGCGGACGGCCGTGGTCAGGCTCATGCCGGGGATCAACACGATAAGGCTCGAAATCACCACCGAGCGCACGGACAGCGGCGCGACGAAAGCCGCGATGCCGGTCGCGATCAGGGTTGCCAGCAGCGCGGCCAATGCTTCGGCAGCGGCAGCGATGTTCGGGCGTCCGATCGAAACAAGGTAGACCAAGCCGATGACCAGACCGATCAAGGTTGCGACCGCGACACCAATCCAGGCGGTATGCAGGATCGCCGCAACGCTGCCCGAGGAGATGCCGTAGCTCGCCACCAGCCACGCGCGATATACGGCCGACCGCTGTGTCTTGCCAAATTCCCGCAAGCGTTTTCGACCGGCTGCCAGATCGAGGCGACCGTCTATGACCTGGTCGGCGATCGCATCCACCTGGCACAAGCGTTTGAGGTTCACTTCGCCGGGCGGCGCCCGCACAACCTGCGTGATCTCGGCCAGGTCGTCCTCGCGAGAAGGATCGGAAAACGACATCACGATCGAGGTCGGCGTCGACAACACATTGCAGACGAGCCCCAACTTCGCGCTGACCAGATTGATCACGTCTTCCAGACGCGGCGCACTGGTCCCGTATTCGTGCAAACGTCGCGACAGCTCGACCACAAAGCTGATACGCGTCTTCAGCGCCGCTTCACCGCCGATCGTGTTCTTGAGGTCGTCCATTGCCATGGACCCAATGATGCCGTGCAGACCCCCGAACATGCGAACACTTTCCACATCCCCGCGCGCGTTCCGGTTTGGGCACCAGCCTGTTAGCCTTGCGCGATGACGTCTAGCGCGAGTCCATCAGCCGGAACAGCAACGCTTGAGCGCGTAGGCAACGCCGAGCGTCTCGTCGCGAGCGGCGACTGGACACTGGCGTTCGCAAAAGCGTTATCAGACCGCATCGCCGTGCTCAAACGCACGCTGGCAGCCGGCACACGCATCGATGTGAGTGCGATCGGTCGCATCGACACTGCAGGCGCGCGCCTGCTGCTCGACCTTGCCGAGCCGGCCTCGATCGACGGCCTCGGCGTCGAACGCCGCGCCCTGCTTGATGCTGTTGCGGGCGCGCAGATTGTCGTCCCAGCCGCCGAGAAACGCGATGCCGGCCTGGTCGAAGTGTTCGCGCGCACCGGCGAGGCGGTCGAGAAGATCGCGCGCGATTCGTATGGCCTGCTCGGCTTCATCGGCTTGATCCTCGCCACCCTGGCGCGGCTGGCCTTGCATCCGCGGCGCTGGCGCGTGACCTCGCTCGTTTTTCATCTGGAGCAGACTGGACTGGACGCGGTACCGATCGTGGTGTTGCTCAATTTCCTCGTCGGCGCGGTGGTCGCCTTTCTGGGCGCGACCGTACTCAAGGATTTCGGAGCCAGCGTTTTTGCGGTCGATCTGATCGGCTATTCGTTTTTGCGCGAATTCGGCGTGCTGCTGACTGCAATCCTTATCGCCGGCCGATCGGGCAGCGCATTCACCGCGCAAATCGGCTCGATGAAGGCGGGCGAGGAAATCGACGCGCTGCGCACACTCGGTCTCGATCCGATCGAAGTGCTGGTACTGCCGCGTGTACTTGCGCTGCTGATTGCGTTGCCGGCGCTGACCTTCCTGGCGATGCTGGCCGGCATCGTCGGTGGCGCGGTCGTATGTGTGCTCAGTCTCGACATCTCGCCGACCATGTTCATCTCGCGCTTGCACGACCTCGGCCTGACTCGCCACTTCTGGGTCGGCATGAGCAAGGCGCCGCTGTTCGCGTTCCTGATCAGCGCGATCGGTTGCCTCGAAGGCTTCAAGGTATCGGGCAGCGCGGAGTCGGTCGGCACACACACCACATCGAGCGTCGTGCAATCGATCTTCGTGGCGATTCTGGTGGATGCACTCGCTGCAATCTTCTACATGAAGATTCACCTGTGAACGCGCGCGAAAAAGTCATCGAAGTGCGCGGATTGCGCAACCAGTTCGGCGATCAGGTCGTGCACGACAACCTCGATCTGGATGTTTACCGCGGCGAGATTCTCGGCGTCGTCGGCGGCTCGGGCAGCGGCAAATCCGTGTTGCTGCGCTCGATCATCGGACTCAATCGGCCGAACGGCGGCAAGATCGCCCTGCTTGGACAGGACATGATCGACGTTTCCGACGCGCGCCGCGCGGAAATCGAACGACGTTGCGGCGTGCTGTTCCAGAACGGTGCGCTGTTTTCGTCGCTCAGCGTCGAGGACAACGTGATGGTGCCAATGCGCGAACATTTCGACCTGCCATTCGCACTGATGCAGCGTCTGGCTGCATTGAAACTCAACTTGACTGGGCTGCCAGCAGAGGCCGGCGCCAAATACCCGGCACAACTTTCCGGCGGCATGGTCAAGCGCGCGGCGATGGCGCGCGCTATCGCGCTCGATCCAGACATCCTGTTTCTCGACGAGCCGACGGCCGGCCTCGATCCAATCGGCGCTGCGGCGTTCGACCAGTTGATCCTCACCTTGCGCGAAAGCCTCGGGCTCACCGTTTTCATGATCACCCACGATCTTGATACGCTGTACACGATCTGTGACCGCGTCGCGGTGATTTCGCAGAAGCGCGTGCTGGTCGCCGACACCCTTGCGCGCGTCGAGCGTTTCGATGACCCGTGGGTGCAGGATTATTTCCAGGGACCACGCGGCCGTTCGGCAGAACACGTCGCGGAACTTGCTGCAGACCGCAGTGAGCACACCAGCAAGAGCATTGCGGCTGTCGCCACCGCCACGACCGGGACACATTGATGGAAACACGCGCGCATTACGTTCTCATCGGCGCCTTCACGATCGGCATCTTCGTGCTGGCACTCGGCTTCGTGTTCTGGCTCTCCAAATCGAGTGTTGACCGCGCCTACTTTGACTACGACATCGTGTTCACTGAAGCGGTGACCGGGCTTTCGAACGGTGGTCTGGTGCAATACAACGGCATCAAGGTCGGCGAAGTGCGCCAACTGCATCTGGCCGCCGACGATCCGCGCAAGGTGATTGCGCGCGTGCGTATCGATGTGAGCGCGCCGGTCAAGATGGATACCCGCGCGAAGCTTGGGATGCAGGGCGTGACCGGGCTTGCCTTTATCCAGTTGTCCGGCGGCGCGCCGTCGAGTCCGCCGTTGTTGCCGACACCCGAGCATCCGGTGCCGGTGATTCCCTCGGAGGAATCGGCGTTGTCGAAATTGCTTGCGTCCGGCTCGGATATCGTCGTCAGCGCCAACGACGCGATGCTGCGCATGAACCAGATTCTTTCCGACGACAATATCCAGCACATAGCCTTGTTGCTTGAACACGTCGATCGCCTCAGCGGCGCTCTGGCCGACCAACGCGGCGACCTCAGCGTCGCGCTCAAGCAGATGGCCGAAGCCACAGCCGCTCTCAAGACGACGCTCACGAAGATCGACCACGCCGCCGATTCGACCAACACATTGATGCGCGACAACGCACGTGCGACCCTCGCATCAGCGCAGAAGGCGCTTGATGCCGTCGACAAGATGGCGTCGTCGGCAGGTGCGCTGGTCGAGGATAATCGCGCTGCGATCAACAGCTTCAGCAATCAGGGCTTGCGCCAGATCGGCCCGGCCGTACTCGACTTGCGCGAAACAATGCGCTCGATCAAGCAATTGAGCGACAAGCTTGGCGCGTCCGACAGCCTGCTGCTCGGTCGCGATCAGCCCAAGGAGTTCAAATCCAAATGAATGCATTGCAGCGTTTCACCGCCGTTGGATTCGTGCTTGCGCTTACGGGCTGCGGTTCCCTGCTCAACGTGCAGCGCACACCGTTCACAATCTACTCGCCGCGCTACACCGCCGCCGCGTCGCCGGGTCCGTCCGTGAATTGGCAACTCATCGTCGAAACGCCGTTATCCAGCGACACGCTCGACAGCGCCCGCATTCAGGTGATGCCCACTCCGGGCGTGCTTGAAGTGCTTCCGGCCGCCCGTTGGCGCGACTCGACTCCGGCCATGTTGCGTGGACTCATCGTGCAAGGCTTCGAGCAATCCGGGCGTATTGTCGGCGTCGGTAGCGCCTCGTCAGGCATGCGCGCGGATTTCGCCCTGGCCGTCGAACTGCGTGATTTCCAGCTTGAAATGCGGGCCGGCGGACCTCACGCCGTCGTGCGGTTTCAGGCACGCCTTCTCGACTACAGCAGCAATCGCGTGCTCGCCGCACACGCGTTCACAGCCGACGTACCAGCAGCGGGCACGGAGGCGGCCAGCGCGTTCACGGCATTCGAGATGGCCTTGAACACGGTGATTCCCGAACTGGTCGATTGGACCCTTGCCGAAGGAAGCCGTCCGCATAAACGCGCGCCGCCCGCATAATTGGCCGGCCAAATTTCCAGTCCGCCGATAATGGCGTTCCCCTGCGGGTAGCGCCGTCCGCAGTCGCGCGTAGCAAGTCCACTCCGGCTTTTATCGCATGAGCGAAATCGAACCCCGCAAGCCGCCGAGCGCTCTGCAAACCCAGCTTGCGCGGGTCGCGGCATTGTTGCGTCGGCAGCGACACGCGAGCGACATTGCGCAGCGCCCGACCGACGCGCCGCAAGCGGTCGGCGCTGACGCCTTGCAGCGCGAACAGCTGCTCGATCTGCAACGTGAAATCGATGCGCTGCATCCGGCCGACGTGGCGCATGTGCTGGAAGCATTGCCGCTCGAGCAACGCCTTGAAATCTGGCAACTCGTCAAGGCCGATCGCGACGGCGAGATCCTCCTCGAAGTTTCCGACGCGGTGCGCGAATCGCTGCTGGCGGATATGGACCGCCCCGAGATGCTCGCCGCGGCCGAGCGACTGGATGCCGACGAACTGGCCGATCTGGCTGAAGATCTGCCCGAGGACGTGCTGCACGAACTGATGCACCGTCTCAACGCCGAGCAGCGCGGGCGCGTGCAATCGGCGATGTCGTGGGATGAGGATCAGGTCGGCGCGTTGATGGATTTTGACATGGTCACGATCCGCGAGGACGTGAGTCTGGAAACCGTGTTGCGCTATCTGCGTCGTCTGAAGGAGCTACCCGATCACACCGACAAGTTGTTTGTCGTCAATGCCGACGCGCGACTGACCGGCGTCCTGCCAATCCACTGGCTGCTGGTCAACGATCCGGCCAGGCGCGTCAGCGAAATGATGGCGGCCGACGCCAATACCTTTCATCCCGAAGACGACGTCGCCCGCACCGCGCAGGCATTCGAGCGCTACGACCTGGTTACCGCGCCGGTTGTCGACGCCGAAGGGCGTCTGATCGGGCGCCTGACCATTGATGCGATGGTCGATGTGATCCGCGAGGAAAGCGACGCCGAAGTGCGCGAGCGTTTCGGCTTGCGTGAGGACGAGGACATTTTCGCGTCCGTTTGGAAATCCCTGCGCAACCGCTGGGCATGGCTGGCGACCAATCTGGTCACCGCCTTCATCGCCTCGCGCGTCATCGGCGTGTTCACCGATTCGATCCAGAAACTGGTCGCGCTCGCGACGCTGATGCCGATTGTCGCCGGCATCGGCGGCAATGCCGGCAACCAGACCATTACCATGATTGTGCGCGCGTTTGCGCTGGATCAGATCAGCCCCGCCAGCGCACGCCGCCTGTTGCGCAAGGAATTGGGCGTCGCGCTGGTCAACGGATTGGCGTGGGGCGGCGTGATCGGCATCGTCGCTTGGCTGCTCTACAGCAACGTCGCGCTCGGACTGGTGATGACCGCTGCAATGACCTTGAATCTGCTGCTCGCCGCAATGATGGGCGTGCTGATTCCCATGACCCTGCTCAAGCTCGGCCGCGATCCGGCAATGGGATCGAGCGTGATGATCACCGCATTGACCGACAGCGGCGGTTTTTTCATTTTTCTCGGACTGGCGACGCTGTTCCTGATGTGAGTGCGCCGAGAATCATCGGCTCATCGAGACCGCCGCCTAGCGAGAATCTGCCACCGGATATCGAGGCGCGGCGTCCAGCGACGCGGCGCACACTTCGGCCAGATCAAGCAGGCGCAAATCAGCGCCGGGCGCACCAACGAGTTGCAAGCCGATTGGCAAGCCGTCGGACAAATGGCCCATCGGCAGGCTGATCGCCGGACATCCGGCGAGACTGGCGAAGCTGGTCAGATCCGCATCGTTCGCGCGTTCGCCATTGGCC
>CAJDTR010000033.1_pt1 | contig 21712 bp, 27 predicted proteins | sample 7389891 | NCBI WGS metagenome assembly CAJDTR01 (sample SAMEA7055657, study PRJEB34461) | soil metagenome | biome: terrestrial ecosystem; feature: Peninsula; material: soil | place: Antarctica | collected 2016 | reverse complement strand
TGCGGTAGTGCGCATCGAACAGCGACAGGTCCAGTGCATCGACTACGTGATGCACGGCATGCGCAAATGAACCGGGCACCAACTGCGCTTCCAGATCCACCGGCAGCAACCGTGGGCTCATGTCCACCACCTTGTATCGCGCCATCGCCGACTCCCTTGATCGCCTCCCTTCATGCGAGCAAGATCGGGGCCAGTTTTTCTACAGCCTCGTTAGGCGGCAGAGCGAGCCATTCGGTATTTGACAGTACATATATGATCTAGTCACAATGTGGCATGTGGAAGATCGAGGAGCACCGCCAAGCGGACAAAGAGCTCTCTTCGGGAAGCGTTCCGGTCGAAATCCTGAAACGCTACGAAAAGTGGAAAGACATAGCCATGCTCTCTGGCCCGCAAGGCCTCCGTGTCATCAAGGGCTTCCGCGACGAGGCGCTGTCCGGCGACTGGAAGGGCTTCAGGTCGTCGCGCTTGAACGAGCAATGGCGCGTCATCTACTCTGTGGAGGCCAAGGTCATGACTGTTCAAGTGATCCGCGTTACTCCACATGACTATCGGAGGTACTGAAATGAGGAAGTTCGTTTCTGCCAAGAAGCGCATCGACGTGAGTCCAGGCGAGTCGGTGCGGATCATCCGGGAGCTGCAAGAACTTAGCCAAACGCAGCTCTCGTCCCTCTGCGGCATACCGCAAACCACTATTTCCAGCATCGAGACCGGTCGGGTCAACCTTGGTGTTGAGCGGGCGAAGGTTCTTGCAACGGCGTTGCGTTGTCATCCCGCCGTCTTGGTGTTCCCGGGTTGGCAGCTTGAGTCTGCCGCATAACAACTCAATCCCGCGGACGCGCTAGGCGCGCCGCTGATTTCGGGCGTGAGGCACAAGTAATGCGCATGAAGTCCGACAACCTGCTTCGTTCCGTCGCAGCTGCGCTGATCATCGGCGTAGCGCAGATGTTCGTGCTTATTTACTTCTGGGAATGGATGACGCTGTACGTGCAGCATTTGCCGTGGCTGCTCTCGCATGGGGTACACGGCGTTTGGCTTAAAGCACTTCTCTTTGTTTTCGACAATTCGATCAACGTGGCGCTTTGTTTGCCCGCAGCTTTCGCCATTTGCTCGCTCCGTCCTCGTCGGCTGGTTATGTATGTAGTGGTGGCTGTACTCCCAGGCTTCCTTTGGGACTATCGACTCTTCTTCACGAACACGACGCTCTTTCAAAACTGGTCAGTCTTTCTACCTGGCGCACTTTCCGCAGCATTCACTTTACCGGCGGCGCTGTACGTTTCGCGGCTGCTGGCGGCGCGTCGAGCAGCTTAACGATTCATTCCAGCGGACGTGCTGTGCACGAGGCTAAATTCAGGTGTTAACCATGCATGCATAGTGAAATTCCAGAATTCGCCGAGATGTACAACCGTCGCGAACGTATTCGATACGTCGCTACCGGTTTGGCACTTTTTTGTATGGCCTTTCTGCTCTGGACACTTTGGCTCTTGCCTGCGTTCACCGCATTTGCCGCAACCGCTCACTGTCGCAGCGTGTTCGGCATCGCTGGCACCACTCTTCTCTGGTACGGCATTTTCGTTGCCGGCCCGACCTTCCTAGCTTTAGTTTTCGCTTGCATGCAAGGCCCGCTCAGTCTGAGAATTTTGCGCGACGGGCGGTCTCCGCCAATAGGCGCTAAGGTTTTTCGCTCTACTCGCATCAAGAGAGGTGCTGCCGCGCGGCGTGACGCATACATCAAATTGCTGGTAATCATCCCGTATCTTGCTATTTCTATTTGGGGTTTCTTCCAAGCTGAGTTACTTTCTCAACAGTCGCAGCTCAAACATCCGGCGTGCACGGCTAACTATTCGTGTATGGACGCCTCCTGCAAGTGACCGAGTAAATCGCTGTTTGGCAGACGAAACGGTTGAAGTCGTGTCCCGTGGGGACTTCCGTTGGTCGTATACGGCCTTGGGGTGAGCGCCTTGCGCTCGGGCCGTGATGGAATCCGCCGGGACGAAGCCACACGTCCAATCGGCCCCGAAGGGCCAGAAGAGTTATCGGCTTGCTCGTCCCGGGACCGACTCGTTTGCCATCGACGTTTCGATCGGTGCAACGCGGGGTAGGAACTCAGTGGATCGGCGCGCTGTGCACGCTGATGCGATGGGGATCAAAACTCGCGCGGTGATGCTCGGCGGCACACAGCCGTCGTGCGGTCCTCTTGGCGAGTGCGACAGCGGCTTTGTTGTGGCCGACGCGTTCGGACAAGGCCAGCGCCCAGGCACGTGTGCGATCGAGCGGTTGTTTTTTCTTGCGTGCGAGTTTCGCGCTGCGCAATACCGCGCGTGCGTCGTGGATCAGCAGCATGCGCAAGTAGACGTCGCCGCGCTTGGTGATGCGACCCAAGTGGCGCGTACGTCCGCTGGAATGTTCGCGTGGCGTAAGGCCGAGTGCGCTGGCGAAGTGGCGAGCGGACGGAAGCGGTCGACCTCACCAACGGGCGCGCTGAGCGCCGTGGCGGTGATCAAGCCGATGCCGCCGGCACGCTGCAGGCGCTGGCTGCGCTGGTCGCTGTCGGCGAACGTCTGCAGACACTTCTCGATAGCGCGCATCTGCGTCTCGATCGTCTTGAGCGTATCGAGCACTGCGTGTTGCCTTGTCAGCTCAATGCGAATCGCAACGCTGCCAGACTGCATTTCCGTCCCTTGGGGATTTCCGTTGGTCATAAACGGTCTTGTTGCATCGATGTTGCTGATAGGGACCAGGGTATAAACCGCCACCGGAGACCTCGTTCATTCATCGGTGTCGTCGGCGTTCGGCGATCAACCGAAGTGTCTTTGTGACGTCCGACTTGTCAGTCAGGTTCTCTCCGGGTGGGTCTGACCCGTTGCTACCGCGCTGTGCTGACGATGAAGCGAAACCTTGGTGATCAAGCGGCGTGCGTTTGTTGGTGCATGGGATGGTTGAGGCAGGCATCCGAGTCGTAGTCCACGCCGTGCGTCAGCATCGAAGCCCAGTGCAGCTAACCAACCGGTGATCACTTTTTCGTTGGATCTCTCCTTTCCCACACAGCGATCACCGCACTGCTGAATGTGCATCGTCATGCTGATGACGGCGAAGGCGCTCCTTATGTGACCTCACGCTACAGCTTGCAGACGCTGCACCTTCGGCTGCGTCCGCTGTTCGGCCTTCGATAACTCATAATTGGTCTGCAAGGCCATCCAGAATCGAGCGGTGCTAACTCCGGCTCGCTCCAACCTGATCGCCAGATCAGGGCTGATTCCGGCCCGGCCGTTGATGACCCGTGACAGCGTGGTGCGAGACATGCCCAGCCGCTGCGCAGCGTCGGTGACTTCGATTCCGAGCGGCAGCAATACGTCTTCGCGCAGCAGTTCGCCAGGGTGCGGATGGTTCTTCATCATGGTGGTGACCTCTCAGTGGTAGTCCTGATAATCAACCAGCTCCACGTCGACGCCCACAAATCGGAACGTGACCCGCCAATTGCCATTCACCCACAAAGACCAATGACTTTTTAACACCCCTTTCAAGGGGTGGAGCCTATAGCTTGGCTGGTTCAATTCCGAAGGTAACGATGCTGCATCAAGCGCTGCCAGAATGCGGCCTAGCTTGGGCGCATGTGCAGCTTGCACTCCGCGAGATGAGCCTGTCCGGTAAAGGGTTTCAAGACCCTTGTGGCGAAAGCCGACTATCATTTACCAAGTGTAGCGCGTAGCGCCACACGGCACAATGCGAACCAGCAAGCGCCGTATCGATTCATCCCGAGCGTGATTCCGATCGGAACTGAGATCGGAGCGTGTTGCTCATTCATTCATCGTGTCGTCAGTGCTCGAGGATCAATCGATGCACCTTTTTTGACGTCCAACTGGTCAGTAAGGTTCTCTCCGGGTGGGTCTGACCCGTTGCTACCGCGCTGCGCTGACGATGCATCGAAATTTCGGTGATCAAGTGGCGTGATCTGGCTGGTGCAGCGGATGGTTGAGGCGCGCGTGAGGGTCGTAGTGCACACCGTGTACCAGCATCGACCAGATCTGCCTGGCATGTTTGTTGGCGATGGCGACCAGCACCTTGCCGAAGGGCAGGCGTCCATCGAGTGCGCGTATCCAGCGTTGCTCTGGCGTGGCTTTTTCTATGGCGACGGCCTTGGCGCGCTGCAGGCTGCTGCGCGCAACTTGGACTCAACAACGTGAGAAGGTACGCGTCGCCACGACAACTGATAGATCCCAATCGCACATGGCCACCGCTGGAGTGCTGGGTCGGAACCAAGCCAAGCCATGCGGCCAATTGGCGACCGTTCTTGAACCCGTGAGCCGAACCGATCGTGGCGACCGCGGCGCCCGCGGGACGGGACCGACACCGGTGATCGCGCGCAGCCGTACTTGAGCCAACCACACAGCGAAGGGGGCGCGATTGAGGTCCAGTCGCTGCAACACGTACCCGGCGCCATCCATCGCGCATACCGAGAACACGTTCTTCGCCAAGTCCACGCCAATCGTTATAGTGCTCATGGAGACTTCCTCTTCTGCTGACCGTTGTGTCACAACACCATGATGGCCCTCGAGGCCGAAAGGGGGAAAAATCTCTTTTTACTCCCTCAGCGGACGCGCTACGCACGCCGCTAAATTCAGGCACCAGGCAGCTTCCTCATGGCTAGGTATTGGTGGCAATGCGTTTCCTGCGACTTAAAGGCCGACTGGCTTGTCGTCTGCGAATCTTGCAGTATTGCCGCGTTTATTTGGGATGAGTTGGCTCCGAGCAAATGGGACCAGCGCCTCCTTCGCCGCAAGTGCAAATGCGGTCGCAACTCCCTCTACATCACGTATCGGCTCAAGCGCGGGGATCCTGAGAGAGTCAGCATCAAACATATTGTTGGGCTCCGAGTGGAGGATGACTATCTTCCGATGCTCTGGGAGACCTTCCGGCACTCAAGTCCGCGAACCAAGTGGATAGACTTCAAGTATCAACGCGGGCGTAGTCCGTGGGGGTTAACTAAACGAGTGGTCCTAAAGCAATCGCATCTGGCATCCCTACTACGTGCCTATCAGCAAGCATCCGGTCAGCAGCTCGATGCCACCTCCTGACAATTCATTCAAGCGGGCAGATCGGGTCGGACCATTTACTTCCAATCTTCGCGGCACGGCTGCCGTTTAATTCAAGCGTTAGACACGCCATGAACCAACAAAAGCAAAGGCCCTGGTACGCCCGTCCTGTTTATCGGACGATAAGTGTACTTTTCGCGCTGGCGCTGCTGGGTTCATCTGTCTATCTACTGTTTGCTGAATCCGCTGGGGCGCTTCAAGTAGTTGGGGCACTTTTGATTTTCGCACTTGCAGCCAATCTTCTGTTGTCGGCCATGCGTGCCAGAGAATCCTGGATTTCCAAGATAGGGCCATTGCCCTAATATCCATCTGGCGCGGTCCAACTATTCGTTCAAGCCGACACCGCTTCGTAGCTTCACCTTTGCGCCTGCGCTACGCTAGCGCAAGGCTTTCGCCAACGCATGGCGTGCCCTGATCCAGGCGTTGGGCGACAAGGTGGGTAAATTTAGGACTTGATGTGGCAAGAAAAATACTCTCGCTTTGTGGATTCTTAGCGGCAGCCGCAGCCGTGCTGGGACTTTTTGCCATCCATCATCTGCTTGCCCACAACACGATCTTGCTGGTAGTCCAGGCTTGCGCCGTTCTTCTCATGCTTTGGGCGCGAGCAACGTTTGGTCTTCGCAGCTTCCATCCGATAGCAAACACGACCCAGGGAGGACTCGTTACGACAGGGCCTTACCGCTATTGGCGCCACCCGATATACGCTTCGATCATCTACTTCGTCTGGGCAGGTCAAGTTGAACTGCCCACCGTACTTTCCATTGCGCTGGCGCTAACGGTGACGATAGGCTTAGTGGTGCGGATGGTGATTGAGGAGCAGTTCCTCGTCACTGCCTACCCCGAGTACCCGGAGTACATGCGTCACGCAAAACGTCTAATTCCCTTCGTTTTCTAGGCGCTCACGTTGTCGCCCAACTATTCATTTACCCCAAACCCGCTACGTAGCTTCAGGCATTCGTCGCGCATCTTGGGCTGATCGTCTTAATTCAGGTGTCAGTCGTCACCATCACATTCACGGAATCCACATGGCAACTCAGGAAATCGCTGAACTTCAACGAGTCTTCTTGTCCAGACTCGATACCCTTCATCACATTCTTGATGTGGGTGACAAACATCTTTTTGGGCTCGGTGCTGCTCTACAAGAACGCCTCGCACCCGATATGCTTCCTTTGGGGGCGCAAATTGCATTCGCATGCAACCAGCCTCGCGGCTTCTCCCAGTGGTGTGACAGTCAGCCTGTTGAAAATTTGGCGCCAGAGGTTAACTCCATGGAATTGGCGAGGTCGCATATCGATCAAACAAAGCGACTTGTCTCAGGCATTAACGCCAGCGATAGCAAGTTGGATGAGGTCAAACGCATTGGCCTTGGCCCCCGCATGTATTGCGAGCTTCCCGCCCGGCAATACGTAAGCGATTACCTCATGCCAAACCTTTATTTCCACATCACTACGGCATACGCGATTTTGCGAAAACTTGGCGTTCCGATTGGCAAAGCCGACTACATGAGTTTCATGGCGCCCTACGTAAAGCTTGAGGGTGACACCTAAGAATTCATACAAGTCGAATCCACTTCGTAGCTTCGAGACTCCGTCCGGATCGTCGGGCGGCTTGGCTTAATTCAGGTATTAGGCCGCTAAGGTATTTCAATGGTTACCGAACGTGCGCCCGATATCAATTTACGTCATTCCTTGCAACCAGGGAGTATCACAATGACCAAACGTTTCATTGTTATTGCCGTGGCGTATCTTGTGGTTGGCGGCTGTCTGGGATTGTTCATGGGGTTGACCCAGAACTTCAGCCTCATGCCGGTTCATGCCCACATTCTTCTGGCTGGCTGGGCAAGCCTTGCCGTGATGGGATTGATCTACGGCCAGTACCCCGCAAGCTCCATCACCCGTCTCGCCAGGCTGCACTTTTGGTTGCACAACATCGGCTTACCCATTTTCATGGGTGGCCTTGCCGCGGAATTGACGGGCCATCCGATCCCTGCAGTCCTGCCAGCGGGTGCGCTGGTTTTCTTGACGGGACTTATCGTTTTTGCGGTGAATATCTGGCTCACGGTGGGACGTGACGAGCACGTGGTCTGACGATTCATTGAAGCCCAATCCGCTTTTTCGTGCCGCGGTGCGGCAGGCCGCTGTTCCAACTATGCATAGACCCGGAGGCAGCAATGCTGCAAATTCGCCCAAATTGCGAGTGCTGTGACAAGGATCTTCCACCAGATTCGGCTGAAGCCGTAATCTGCACGTTTGAGTGCACTTACTGCGTGTCCTGTGCGGAGTCTGTGCTTCATGGCGTCTGTCCGAACTGTGGCGGCAACTTCTGCCCACGCCCGATTCGGCCGGCACACTTTCTACTCAAGCATCCTGCATCACAGGTCCGTGTGCTCAAATCCGGTGGGTGCGTTGATGTGACCTAGCAAATCACGCGAGTCCAGGCCGCTTCGCGGCTGACTTGTTTCAAGCGGTAGCCGCGATCGGCGGCATGAGCTCCTGGATTTGAAGTGCATGCGCTGCGAATTCATGCATCCGCCACAGCAGGAACATCACGTATGACGATCAAGATTTACGGCCACCCATTTTCCTCCTTTGCCTGGAAGGTTTTCATCGCAGCCTACGAACGGGATGTTGCGTTCGAGTTATGCGTTGTTGACCCCGACCATTCCGATAATTCCGCTCGCATAGCGGAGCTGTCTCCGACCGGACAGTTTCCTGCCCTTGTCGATGGTGAACGCCACGTCACGCAGTCCAACTCGGTGATCGAATACCTCGACCGATTCGGCGACGCCGCGCCAATGATTCCCACCGACCGCGATGCAGCGCTTGACGCCCGCATGCTGGCTTACGTGTTCGACTCGTATGTGGCAAGTCCGGTGCAGCAAATCGTTGGCGAGGCGCTACGCCCGCAAGACCAGCAGGATCAAGGTCGCGTGGCAGAGGCGAAGGTAAAGTTGGACAAATCGTATGCCTGGTTGTCCAGCCGCATTGGCCCCGGTTGGGCGAACGGCAGCAGCTTCAGCATCGCTGATTGTGCAGCGGCTCCAGCGCTCTTCTATGCCGATTGGGTACATCCAATTTCCTTCGACGGACTCAAAGCCTATCGCAGTCGACTGCTTGAGCGTCCTTCAGTCGCTCGTGTCGTGGACGCGGCGCGTCCTTATCGCTCATTCTTTCCACTGGAAGCACCGGACCGTGATTGACGCGGGCGACAATTCGTTGCAGCCGACCGGCAGCCCACCGCGCGCTTTGCCGTCGGCTGAACTCAAGCTCAGGCGGCAAGGCGGATTGGCCCGCGGTCCGATGTGCTGAGAAAATTTCTCACTCTTTCGAGCGTAAGCTGACATTTTGTTTAAGGCGAACGGCTTCGTCGTCGCTTGACGCCAGCGTTCCGCCTTGAACGCGCCTATGGAGGTGTCAGGTGAGTGTCCCTTTTTCGCTCAAGCGTCCAAGCGCTTTTCTGCCCTTGGCAATGTCCGTTGCCGCGTTGACCCTGATACTTGGCCACGTCGCTCTGGTAGGCGTGGCCGCTGCCCGCCAACCCGACGAGGGCACCACCGCACACATCTTTCAGCTTCTCCTCGTTGCGCAAGTACCAGTCGTGGCATTTTTCGCAATCAAGTGGATACCCCGCTCTCCGCGCACTTTTTTGCCCATCCTGGCGCTCCAGACAGCAGCAGTCGCCGCAGCGCTTGCGCCTGTGTATTTCTTCAACTTGTAGCGTCGGGCCAACTGTCCGCCGGGCTCGTTCGCGAATATGGCCGGTGTATGCTGAGAACAGCTGGCCATAGCAGTCGGCATTGATCGCCAAAGCAGCCACCGGGGTGAACGGGATGAACGATGCGCGCAGCGAGCCGGTGCGAATCAGCAGACGCACGGCTTTGCAACTGGGCGCTGCGGCTGCATTGGGCGTCTGGGTCGGGCGGTCGCGGGCAACGGAACCTGCGCCTCGCCAGCGCGTCCTGGTGTTGGGCGCCGGCCTTGCGGGTTTGACAGCCGCGTTGGAGTTGTCGCGCCGCGGTCACGACGTGCGTGTGCTGGAGTGGCAACAACGCGTCGGCGGACGGGTGTACAGCACCAGTCGCGGCCTTGCGCAGGGGCAGATCGCAGAGCTCGGTGCCGCGCGCATTCCCGACATTCACGATTTCACCTGGCACTACGTTCGCCAGTTCAAACTCGCGACTAACCAATTTCCTGAGGGACGCGGCCGCTATCAGGTGAATGGCAAAGCGTTTCTGCAGCCTCCTGCGGGGCAGCCGTGGCCCTTGGCGCTGCGCGCCGATGAGTTGCGCGACCCGGTGCATTTCGCAGCGCGCCGCCTGGCGCAGGCCTCGCGCGATTTCAACAAGGTCGGCCCGGACTGGCCGTCCGCGGAACTCTCGCGCAAGTTCGATCAGTTCACGGTTGTTGACTGGTTGCGCAAGACGGACGCATCGCCGGAATTGATCGGCCTGTACATCGCCGCCAACGGCGGGCGGGTGCGCGAAAACGGCGCGCTGCTCGAAGGCATCCAGGAAATCCTCGAGGAAGACATCAAGTCATTCGCGGCGATCAAGGGCGGCAATGACAGCCTCCCCAAGGCAATGGCGGATGAACTTGGCAAACGCGTATTGACCGGCGCTCGGGTCGAGAGCATCCATCGGTTCGATGATCGGATCGAAGTCGTCGCACGTCACGAAGGCGAGGAAGATCGCCCGTATCGTTACGTCGCCGATCAAGTGGTCTGCGCGCTTCCGGCCACCCTCCTGCGCGACATCCCGATCGAACCAGCTTTGCCTCAGCTGCATCGCGAAGCACTCGCAGCGGTGCAATACAGCCGCGCATCCAAAACCGTCATTCAAACCCAAACGCGATTCTGGAAAGATCTGGGCGTGACCGGCCTGGTAATTGCCGGCACCGATACCTCGGCCGAGCGGGTGTGGGATGTGGGCGTGCTGCAGGACGGATCGATGGGCCTGCTGCATCAGTACTGCATGGCCGGTCACGACGAGCTCGACCGTTTGTCGGCGCCAGCGCGCTGGCAGCGCACCGCGGCCCTGTTATCGGGTGTGCTGCCTGGGCTTTCCGAACAGACCGTTTACGCCAGTCACTGGGATTGGTCGCAGCAACCGTGGGTCAAGGGTGGCATCCCGAATCTGCGCCCGGGCACTGGGGCTTATCTTCGAGTGCTGCCACGGGCGGCGGGCCGACTGCATTTTGCCGGCGATTACACGACGATTTGGGCAGGATGGATGCAGGGCGCGATTCAATCGGGAGTGCGCGCGGCGCAGGAAATCGACCCCGTGATCGGATGGCAATCGTCCGCGCAGAGCGATGTCAATCGCGTAACAGAAATGCAGGCGGTGGCGATCCTGTCGCGAGATGGCCGCGCTGCCGCGGTCTGTGACCCGACGCGCAGGGCAATGCTGTGGCCTCGACACCTCTGAGTGACCGCGCGAATGATCGGACCCTTGCTGTCAAAACGACCACGACCGCGCATCCGAAACGACACGATCACCCCGGCTTGCATACACTGATGGGAGCAGGGTCGCCAAGCGGGTTGCCGCTTTCGGGTTCCCGCAGCAGTATGTGACCTGACGATTCATCAAGCGCAACCGCTTCAGGCGGTATGCGGCGTAAACCGATTTCCAGGAGATCACGTGAAAGCCCCAAGCATCATGATTACAAAACGAGACGCCGACCGACTGGATCTCCTGTTGGAGGGTCTGTCGGGAAAAACGTTTCCAGGCAAGGCGCAACTGGAGGCGGAGCTGAGCCGGGCATCCATTGTAGATTCCAAGGATGTCCCGCCAAACGTTGTGACCATGAACTCCACGGTCGTGTTCAGGACCAGTGATGGCAAGGAGTTTTCCCTGAAACTTGTTTACCCTCAGGATTCGGACGGCTCTCCGGAAAAACTGTCGATTCTCGCTCCGATCGGCAGCGCTATTCTGGGTCTGAAAGAGGGCGATTCAATCGCATGGTCCGTTCACGGAGGAACGTCGGTGGAAGTAAAAATCATCCGGGTAGCCGAACAGCCGGAACGCGACGGAAATTATTCACTTTAGGCGCTGACCGATAATTCACTCAGGCCGCCGCCGCGGCACTACTTGGCTCACGCGCCAGGCGCTGCTTGGAAGATCCCATGAAGTACCTCATTGCACTGTTTGCCCTTGCCCTGCCGATGACACTTCAGGCGGCAGCCCCCTCGGGCGAACATCTCGCCTACACCGTCGGCGGCGTTAACTGCCACCATCAGACCGACAAGCACATCATCAACGCCCCGCCGTTGCTGATCGTCAAAGCCTATTCCCTTTCAGAGTTTCGCAAGCTCATGAAAACAGGCACAACGAAGACCGGGCGCGACATGGCCGCTCAAGGCAGCGTCATGGGCTTCGTCGCAAAGGAGCAGTTCTCTCATTTCAATGATGCAGAAGTGTCCGCGCTATAGCACCCCATCTATATGCGTCTGTGGTCGTTGCACCCCCACTATCTGGATGGAAAAGGTCTGGTCGCGCTGTGGCGGGAGGCTTTGTTGGCACGTGCCGTGCTTCGCGGCGAGACGCGTGGTTACACGCATCACCCCCAACTCGAACGCTTCACCGCGCACGCCAGTCCACGCTTGGCAATCAATGCTTACCTAGCCGCCGTGCATGCCGAAGCAATGTGTCGCGGCTACAACTTTGATGTGAGCAAGGTAGGTCCGGTTCGGCCCATAGCGCGTATTGCCGTTGCCAAAGACCAGGTCCACTACGAGTGGCAACACCTTCTGCAAAAGCTTGAGACCCGCAGTCCGTTTCTCTTTGCAAAGTGGCGCGATGTCACTGATCCGAGGTGCCATCCACTATTTCGCTTGCGAGCTGGTCCGGTAGCCTCGTGGGAGCGGACGTAAACAAGTCGAATCCGGTGCGCGCTACTTGATCGCGCTAACACCGCCCTGCCCGCACGCCACGTCTTCGGGGCTATGCTGCGGCGTGCGCACAGCGCCGACTGGTGAAACGACTGATGACAGCGAAATTGAAATCGAAAGCCCCGGCAAATGATGAGGCTGCTTCAGCGAACATTACCCAGCGGATAGAAGACTTGGGGGATTGGAGAGGAGACACGCTTGCTGACGTTCGCAGGCTCATCCGCGCTGCCGACCCCGGCATTCAGGAGGAGTGGAAATGGATGGGCACGCCCGTGTGGGCCCATGACGGCATCGTCTGCACCGGGGAGTCGTACAAGCAGGTGGTGAAGCTCACGTTCGCTCGCGGAGCTTCCATCAAGGACCCGAAGAAGTTGTTCAATTCCAGCCTCGACGGAAATACGCGGCGTGCGATTGATCTTCGCGAAGGGGAGAAAATCAACGAAGCTGCGTTCAAGCAACTCATCCGCGCCGCGGTGGCGGCCAACTCCGCAGCGCATGCTCAACGGAAAATCAGGAAACCATAAGCCTGCATCGGCGTGACCCAGACACGCTCCACGAACCGGCACTGCCCGCTCACTTGGCTGGCGCACACGACAGTCTCCAGCCAACAGCCCTCATGTACGGCACAGCACGTGTCCATCAAAGTTATCGACTCGCAGACAGCACAAAGGATGCTGCGGCTGCATCAGCTGAACGAAGGTTCGCGCAGCGCGACCGCACACGTGTCCAGCATCTTGATATCACCGCCCCGGGCATCAGGTTTCACGGGTTGCGCCCATGATGCGCATGACGAGGACCTTCGATGATCCGCAAACTCAAATCCGGCGAATACCGGTTGTACTCGCGCAAGAAGGATGCGAAAACCGGCAAGCGCCGCAATCTCGGCACGTTCCCCAACCGCGAATCGGCCGCGAAGCACGAACGCGACGTGCAATATTTCAAGCGACATTGATCGTCTATCCGCGATGTCGGCCAATGCCGCGCAATTACACATCCGCTGCAGGAGTTCACGCATGGCAAGAAACGTTCTGGCGCGCAGGGTCGAAGGCACGTCCACGGGTTCGCTCAGCGATCGGCTGGGTCGAGCCATCCTCGAAATCGCTGGCCGCGTACCGCAAAGCGACGAACACAAAAGCCGCGGTCCCGAGCATCGCGCGCGGGCGATTGCCGCCGCCGCTGCCAACAAGGCCGCGCTCGCGGCCGGTACGCTGGCATTGCCGCCGGGTCCGTTCGGTTGGCTCACGATCGTGCCCCAGCTGGTCGCCATCTGGCACATCCAGCGCCAGATGGTCGCTGACATTGCCGCTGCATTCGGGGTCAGTGCGGAACTCACCCGCTCGCACATGTTGTATTGCCTGTTCCGTCACGCGGCGGCACAGGCCCTGCGCGATGTCGGCGTGCAGGTCGGCGCACGCCTGCTGGTCCAGGACGTTCCGCTGCGCGTGATCGAGCGCGCCGCCGCGAAGATCGGCGTCAGTGTGTCGAAACGGCTGGCCGGTAGCAGCATCGCACGCTGGCTGCCGGTGATCGGCGCCCTCGGCGTCGGCGCGTATGCCTACTACGACACGGGGCAAGTGGCGCGCACCGCAATCGCGCTGTTCGGCGGCGGCGACATGCCGGCAGAGAAGGTGACGCGGCGCGTGCGCAGGAAATCCGCTTGACCCGCTGCACAGTCGGAGCGCTTTTCAGGGGTCGGGCATCGCGTTCAATCGGCTCGTGCCGCGATCGTGAGCACGCTCTTGTCGGCGACATGCTTGCGTCAGTGCTTGTCCGATGAAACCGATGTGCCGACAACGAGCAGCTTGCGCCCAGTGGCGCGCAGAGTTGTGTTGAGCGCGGCCAGGCGGGTCGTGGTGAGCTGCGCCCATTCGTCGAGCACGCCTTGCAGCAACGGTTCGAGGGCGACGTAGCCGGCCAGTGCGTCCGGACTGGGCGAGGCATCTGCGCTTTGCGCCGCGTCGAAGAGCTTGGTCAGCGCATCGACGACAAAGCGCAAGCTCGCCTTCGATTTCGCGGGATACGCCCACGCATTTTGCGGGTTGCCGGCGTCGGTGATCGACGCGAGTGCGACGAGTTGCGCGTCGAACGAATCAAGCGCAGCCGCCAGATCTCCGTTGGCGTGGTTTCGTTCTTCCATGAGCCGCGCATGCAGCACTTTCGCCTGTTCCACGGGTGCGACTAACCGCGCCTGGGCGGCCTCAACCTTGCGCGCGAACGCAAACTGCTGCGCGTAGCCGGCATCGGAAAGCGTCACGCGTGGATCGGGCGCCACCTGCAAGGATTGCTGCATACGCTTGCCATCGACGATCAACTCGATCGTGTAGGTTCCCGGTGGGGCCCATGCGCCCTCAGCATCCGATTTGTCGGCGCGCGCGTAATGCAGTGGCCAGATGAAGCGATGCATGCCGACGCTGGTCGCCAATGGCGTCGGTTGTTCAATCCATTCGGTCGCGAATTCACTTTTTCGCGGATCGACGATGGCTGCCGGTTGTGCGCTTGAATAGTGGCGCACCAGCGCGCCTTGCGCGTCTCGAATCGACAGCTCCAATGGGCGTTTTGCGGGGCGGTTGAGCACGTAATCGATCGCTGCGCCAGCAGGCGGATTGGCCGCCATCGGTTCGTCCTTTGGCAGCGGCGTGCCGTTGAATGCGGAGATGCGCGTGCGGATCGCCGTGGCCGGTGCATACAGCCAGGCATCGGCCTTGCCGACACGCGCATCGGCTTGGCGCAATGGCGCGATGTTGTCCATGATCCAGAAGCCGCGACCATGAGTCGCAATCACCAGATCGTCGCCGTGCACATCGATGTCGCGTACCGAGGTGCGCGGCAGATTCGCCTGCAAGGTCTGCCAATGATCGCCGTCGTCGAACGAGACAAGGATGCCGAGATCCGTACCCGCGTACAGCAGACCTTTGCGTTGGGGATCCTCGCGCACCGCATTGACGAAATAGCCATCAGGTATGCCACTGACGATCGACTGCCAGGATTTGCCGCCATCGTGCGTGCGCAGGATGTACGGCTTGCGATCGTCGAGGCGATGGCGATCGATCGCGACATACGCGCTGTCTGCATCGAAATGTGACGCCTCGATGAGGCCGACCTTCGACCACGCCTCCAGAGTCGATGGGGTTACATTGTCCCAATGTTCACCATTATCGCGCGTACGCCAGACCAACCCGTCGTCGGTTCCGGCCCAGAGCAATTTCGCGTCCAGCGGCGACGGTGCGATGGCATACACCACGCCGCGCCGGTCGCCGATGCCTTGGTGGTTGGCTGCGCTCGGCGCATCGAGATTGGGCGGTACCTCCGGATGTTCACGTGTCAGATCGGGACTGATTGCAGCCCAATGCGCGCCGCCATCATCCGTTCGCCACACCTTCTGATTGCCGAAATACAGCGCCTTGCTGTCCTTCGGCGAAAACACCAGCGGCAAGGTCCAGGTGCGCCGATACATATCCGGTTCGGCCAGGGTCGGATCGACCGATTGCGTCTGCCCGGTGCGCAGGTCGAGTTTTTCGACGCCTCCACCGTAGACGATGTCGGCGTGGGTCGGGTCGGGCGCAATCATGCCCGCTTCGCCACCGGCCGTGATCTCGCGGAATGCACGCATGCTGATGCCGTCGCGCTCGCCGGTTCGGCTCGGCAATGCGGCCGCGCCCGAATCCTGTTGTGCGCCGTAAACGCTGTACGGAAAGTGGTTGTCGGTGGAGACGTGATACATCTGCGCGGTCGGCTGGTTGTGCCAGCTCGACCATGTGGTGCCACCATTCAAGCTCACGATCGCGCCTTGATCGACGGCAAGCGCCTGGCGTTCGGGATTGGTCGGATCGATCCACAACTCGTGGAAGTCGTCGCCGGTGTTGTCGCCCTTGAGCGCGATGAAATGTGCGCCGCCGTCGTCCGAGCGCAACACGATGGTATTGGGCAGGTACACGCGATCGGCGTTTTTCGGATCGACCGTGACGCGACCGAAATACCAGCCGCGCTGCCAGATGCGCGCGTCCGAACTCATCTTGCGCCAGTGCACGCCGGCGTCGTCGGAGCGATACAGGCCGCCCGTATCGTCGGCGAGTTTTTCGCTGTCGACGATGGCGTAGACGCGTTTTGGATCGCTGTGCGCAACATCGATGCCGACGCGGCCGACATGCGCCGGAAAACCGTTGCCTTCGATTTTGGCCCAGTGTTCACCGCCGTCACTTGATTTGTACACACCGCTCCCCGGTCCGTTGGCCGGCGGATAGATGTTCCACGGCGTGCGCCGCGTCTGCCATAAACTCGCGTAGAGCACTTGTGGATTTCCAGGCTCGAACGCGAGATCGATCGCGCCGGTTGCGTCGCCTTCGCCGAGCACGCGGGTCCAGCTGCTGCCGCCGTCGCGCGAACGGAACACGCCGCGCTCCGTGTTGGGGCCATACGGATGACCGAGCGCGGCTACAAACACGACGTTTGCATCGCGCGGATCGACCAGTACGCGCGCGATCTGCTGGCTGTCGGCGAGACCGATTTTCGTCCATGTCTTGCCCGCGTCGAGCGACTTGTACATGCCATCGCCCTGCGCGATGTCCGAACGCATGTCGGCCTCGCCACTACCGACGTAAAGCACCTTTGGATCCGATGGCGCGATGGCGAGTGCGCCAATCGAGCCAACCGGCTGGCTATCGAAAATCGGCTGCCAGGTGCGGCCGGCATCCTTTGTTTCCCACACGCCGCCGTTGACCGCGCCGAAGTAGAAATGCTGCGGCTGCCCCGGCACGCCCGCAATGGTCAGCACGCGTCCACCGCGGAACGGGCCGATCAGGCGCCAGTCGAGTGCGCCGAACGCAGAGGCGTCGACCTGCGCCATGGCGTTGCTGCCAAGCACCGCCAGCAACGCGCCTAAAACGATTCGCCAGAGCATGCGCAACTCCTCACTGTGCAAGACGGTGGCCGCTGGCGGCCAAACACCGATCATAGCGACCACCGCGCGCCTGCGGCTGTGACAAAAGGCATGGATGCGGTCGGCCCCGCTGTCCGACTGGCAGCGAATCGGGCAGGATGCAGCCAGCCACAGGATGTCATCGATGCTTGCCACCCCTGATTTTGTTGATGCGTCTTGTGCGCGCCGCCGGGCGGCGTCCTGCGCGACATTCTTCGCGCATTGCGCATGACGTTCTCGCCCGCACTTCAGCTTTCCGCTCTGGTCGCACTCGGCTTTGCCGCACAGTGGCTGGCGTGGCGCGTGCGCCTGCCGGCGATCCTGTTCCTGCTGCTGATCGGACTGGTGCTGGGCCCGGGCCTGCGCTGGCTCGATCCGGAAGCGGCCATGGGCTCGCTGTTTTTTCCCTTCATCACGTTTGGTGTCGCGATCATCCTGTTCGAAGGCTCGCTCACCTTGCGCTTCGACGAACTCGCCGGCGTTGGCGGCACCGTGCTGCGTCTGGTCAGCGTCGGTGCGCTGGTCACGCTGGTGGTGCTCGCCGCGGCCGCGCACTGGATTGCCGGCCTGCCGTGGGAAATTGCCGCGTTGTTCGGGGCGTTGACCTGCGTCACCGGCCCGACCGTGATCACGCCGATGATCCGCAGCGTGCGGCCGAATGCGCGCATTGCCAACGTGCTGCGCTGGGAAGGAATCGTGATCGATCCGCTCGGCGCATTGTTCGCGGTGCTGATCTACGAGGCGATCGCCTCACACCAGGATGGCCATTCGCTGCTGGTGTTCGGCCTCACCATTGTCGTCGGTGCGCTGGCCGGCACGCTCGGCGCACGTACGCTGGCATTGCTGCTGCGGCGCCAGTGGTTGCCGGAATATCTGCAAACCTACGCGACACTGGCGTTGCTGCTGGTGACCTTCGCGCTGGCCAACGAGATCGCGCACGAATCGGGCCTGCTCGCAGTGACCGTGATGGGCATGACCCTGGCCAACCAGCGCGAGCTGGTGATCGAGGAGATCCTCTCGTTCAAGGAACATCTCAGCACACTGTTGATCAGCGCGTTGTTCATCCTGCTTGCCGCGCGGCTCAAATGGCCGCTGCCGACCGGCGCACTCGGCGCGGGCATCGCGATCCTGCTTGTCGCTCAATTCGTCGCACGTCCACTGGCAGTGATCGCCAGCAGCATCGGCGGCACGCTGACGTGGCGCGAGCGCGCGCTGGTGGCGTGGATCGCACCGCGCGGCATTGTCGCCGCGGCGGTCTCGGCGCTGTTCGCCTTGCGTCTGGAACAACGTGGACTGGCTGGCGCGCAACTGCTGGTGCCACTCACGTTTGCGCTGATCATCGGCACGGTGGTGCTGCAGAGCGCGACCGCACGCCTGCTCGCGCAGCGCCTCGGCGTTGCGGCGACCGATCCACACGGCGTGCTGGTGATCGGCGCAAATCGTGTTGCGCGTGCGGTCGCCAAGGCGCTGGTCGAGCAGGGTGTCAAGGTACTCGTGGCCAGTGAAGACTGGTCCAACATCCGCGTCGCGCGCATGCAAAATCTGGATACCTGGTATGGCGATCCGCTGACCGAGCACGCCAGCCGTTCGCTGGATCTCGACGGCATCGGCCGCCTGTTCGCGATGTCCGCGCGCGGCGAACTCAACAGCCTCGCCTGCGTGCGGTACCGACCGGAATTCGGCCGCCAGCGCGTGTATCGCCTGCGCGTGCGCAACCGCGCGCAGGACGACAACGGCCGCCGCGATCACGCCGCCGCCATCCGGGTGCCCCGCCTGTTCGGCGACGACATCACGCTGACGATGCTGGAGGAACGCTTCGATCAGGACTGGCGGATCAAGAGCACGCGCTTGTCCGACACGTTCGACCTTGATGCATTCCATGCCGAGCACGGCCATGATGCGCTGCGCCTGTTTGCCGTCGACGAACAAGGCCGCGTGCATACTGCCAGCGAAGATCGCGCGCTCGACATCCGCAGCGGCTGGACACTGACCGCGTTGGTACCGCCGCGAAGCAACGGCGGCACAATCGGCCCAGCCTGATCCATTGCGAGCGATCGGAAAATCTTTGAATGACGCACTCACAACGGAGCTGTACCGATGAAACCGCAAACGATCGTCGTGCTTGGCGGCACCGGCTTCGTCGGCAGCCATCTGGTGCCGCTGCTACAGCGCGACGGCCATCGCATCACGTTGCTGTCGCGCCAACGAGAACGGCATCGCGAACTGGGCGTGTTGCCGCGGGTCGCGGTCGTCAGCGCGGATGTGCACGACGGCGACGTGCTTGCGCGCCACCTGGCCGGCGCCGACGTGGCAATCAACCTGGTCGGCATCCTCAATGAGCGTGGCAGCGACGGCAGCGGTTTCCGCAAGGCGCACGTCGAGCTCGTCGACACGCTCATTGGCGCGTGCGCGAGGGCCGGCGTCGCGCGCTTGCTGCAGATGAGTTCACTGCGCGCCGGCGAAGGCGACAGCCACTATCTGTCGACCCGCGGCGAAGCCGAGGTCCGCGTCAAAGCCTCTGCGCTGGCGTGGACCCTTTTTCGACCGTCGGTCATCTTCGGCCCTGGCGATGGCTTGTTTTTCCGTTTTTCCAAATTGCTGCGCATGACGCCGGTGCTGCCGCTGGCCCGCGCACACGCAACCTTCGCGCCGGTGTACGTCGGCGACGTGGCACAGGCTTTTGCGCGCGCCGTGATCCATCCGCACACGATCGGGCGTGTTTACGAACTGGCCGGGCCGCGCGAGATTGAACTGGGTGAGCTGGTGCGCTGGACCGCACGCATGATCGGCCGCCGGCGGCTGGTGATCGACCTCCCCGACGCGCTCGGTTATGCGCAAGCGTGGCTGGGCGAATGGCTGCCCGGCAAACCGCTCTCGCGCGACAATTTCCGCTCGCTGAAACTCGATTCAGTCGCGCGCGAAGACGGTCTCGCGGCGCTCGGCATCGTCGCCACGCCGATGGATGCGGTGATGCCGCGCCTGCTCGGGCTCGACAATCGCGCGCGCCGTCGCCCACGCAAAGCGTGACGACAACGCCGCGGACGCTGGCAGCCGCGCCAGCTCTGGCACAATCGACGCATGCGTACCTATCTGGTGGGCGGCGCGGTCCGCGACAAGTTGCTTGGACTCGATGGCGTCGATCGCGACTACGTCGTGGTCGGCGCGACGCCGGATGAGCTGCGCGCGCTCGGTTATCGGCCGGTAGGCAAGGATTTCCCGGTGTTCCTGCATCCGGAGACGGCCGAGGAACACGCGCTGGCGCGCACCGAGCGCAAGACCGGCCGCGGCTATCACGCGTTCGAGTTTCACGCCGATCCCGCAGTGACGCTGGAGCAGGATCTTGCGCGCCGTGACCTGACCATCAATGCGATGGCCGAAGATGAAAACGGCGCGATCGTCGATCCGTTCAACGGCCAGCGCGACCTGGCCGCACGCGTGCTGCGCCATGTCTCGCCCGCGTTTATCGAAGACCCGGTGCGGGTACTGCGCGTCGCGCGCTTTGCCGCGCGCTACGCCGCGCTCGGTTTTCGCATTGCCGACGAGACACTCGCGCTGATGCGCGAAATGGTTGCCAGCGGCGAAGTCGATCATCTGGTCGCCGAACGCGTGTGGGTGGAAACGCGCAAGGCGCTTGCGGAAGCGACGCCGTCGGCCTTCGTGAAGGCCTTGCGCGCGTGCGGCGCGTTGCGCGCGATCTTTCCCGAAGTCGATGCGCTGTACGGCGTGCCGCAGCGGGCCGAGTATCACCCCGAGATCGATACCGGCATGCATGTCGAACTGGTGCTCGACATGGCTGCGCGTCTCGCGCCCGGTGATGATTTGGTCGGCTGGTGTGCGTTGACCCATGACCTCGGCAAGGCGCTCACGCCGGTCGACGAATTGCCGCGCCACGTCCGCCATGAACACAACGGCGTCGCGCCGCTGCGTGCGCTGTGCGAGCGTTTGAAGGTGCCCGCCGAACACGCGGCGCTAGCGGAACTGGTGTGTCGCTTTCATCTGGATGCGCACCGCGCGCTCGAACTCAAGCCGACTACGGTGCTGGACTTGCTCGAACAGCTCGACAGTTTTCGCCGTCCCGAGCGTTTGCGACGTTTTTTGATCGCCTGCGAAGCAGATAAGCGCGGACGACTCGGGTTGTCGGATGCGCCGTATCCGCAGGCGGATTTTCTGCGTGCCGCACATGCGGCGGCATGCACCATCGACGCAGCACCATTCGTCCAGCAGGGACTCGGCGGCACCCAGATCGGAGCGGCAATGCGCGCAGCGCGCGTGCGGGCGATCGCGGCGTTGCCACGAAGCTGACACGGTTGGGTCGCCGGCAAAAGCATCGCGGCTGCCGCCGCTACCACCGAAGCGGGCGCAGCCCATTGGCGTTCCTTTTCCTTGTGGGAGCGCCGGGAGGCGCGATGCTTTTGCCGCGCACAGCATGCTTCTCGTCCGTCTTCTACAGGCGCCGCGACAGATCAAACGCGCGCAATCCCGGCAATGCATTGTCCACATTGCGCGCAAAGGCAATGGCCTGGAAGCGCTCGCCCATGTCGCCCGGCAAGGTCAGGCGTTTGGTTTCGGCGATAAGGCGTACGCGTTCGATGCCGGACAAATTCTGGGTCGCGTCGACCAGGTCGGCCAGGCCGCTGGCGAGCAGAAACTGGCCTTGTGGCGCATAGCCGACAAAATCAAAACCTGTGCCGACTCCCGCCTCCGCCAGCGCGGTGAAATCGACGAACGCCGTAATGTCCTGCAGGCCCGGCCAATGCAGCGGATCGGCATGCGCGCGGTGGCGATAGTGGCAGACCAAAGTGCCGTCGTGGCGCTCGGGCAG
>CAJDTR010000037.1_pt1 | contig 21874 bp, 20 predicted proteins | sample 7389891 | NCBI WGS metagenome assembly CAJDTR01 (sample SAMEA7055657, study PRJEB34461) | soil metagenome | biome: terrestrial ecosystem; feature: Peninsula; material: soil | place: Antarctica | collected 2016 | reverse complement strand
GTTGCCGACGAACGCGCGCGCGGCGTATTTCACGGTGCGATCGTGATCGCGCCCGGCGCGGACGGTGCGGATGCGAAGCTCAGCAACAAGAACCTGCTGTTGTCGTCGACGGCTGAAATCGATACGCAACCGGCGCTTGAGATCTACGCCGACGAGGTCAAGGCGGCGCACGGCGCGACGGTGGGCCAACTCGACGAGGGCGCCTTGTTCTATCTACGTTCGCGCGGCATTGCGCTGGGCGTCGCGCGACAACTGCTGGTGTCCGGATTCTGCCGCGAAATGTTTGCGGACATCAAACCGCTGGCGCTGCGCGATCATCTTGACGCGATGCTTTCCGCGCATCTGTCGATCGAATTTTCGTAGAGCGGAAGGCGTCGCCGGCCGACACGCAATCTGCGACTTTCCGACCGCGCGGTGCGCGACCGACCGACCAGGAATTTGCAATGAACACTGACTCGACTCCTTTCGAACCCGAGCGCGTGCGCGCGGATTTCCCGTTGCTTGCGCGCAGCGTGCATGAAAAGCCCCTGATCTATTTCGATAACGCGAACACCTCGCAGAAGCCGCGCGCGGTCATCGAAGCTGTTGACCATTTCTATCGCCAGAACAACGCCAACGTTGCGCGTGCGGTGCACCAGCTCGGCGAGGAGGCGACTGCGGCGTACGAAGCTTCGCGCGACACGATTGCGCGTTTTATCAACGCGCCTTCGCGCAACGATGTCGTGCTGACCAGCGGCACCACGCAGGCGATCAATCTGGTTGCGCACAGTTACGCGCTGCCGCGCCTCCAGCCCGGAGACGAGATCCTGGTCACGACGATGGAGCACCACGCCAACATCGTGCCGTGGCAGCTCATTTGCGAGCGCAGCGGCGCGAAACTTGCCGTGGCGCCTATCACTCAGAGCGGTGAACTGATCGTCGAGCGCTTCATCGAACTGCTGACGCCGCGCGTCAAGCTTGCCGCAGTCGTTCACGTTTCCAACGTGCTGGGCACGATCAATCCAATCGCCGAGCTTGCCAGGGCGACGCGCAAGCGCGGTATTCCCTTGCTCGTGGATGGCTCGCAGGCTGCACCCCATCTTCGCGTGGACGTGCGCGCTCTCGGTTGCGACTTCTACACGATCACCGGCCACAAGTTGTTTGGACCGACCGGCACCGGCGTGCTCTGGGCCCGCAAGGAATTGCTGCAGGACATGCCTCCGTTTTTCGGCGGTGGCGAGATGATTCGCGAGGTGCGTTTCGAGAAGACCACCTTTGCCGATCCACCGCATCGTTTCGAAGCGGGCACGCCCAATATCGCCGGTTTTGTCGGCTTGGGCGCCGCGCTGGACTATGTCGAAGAACTGGGCCGCGAGCGCATTGGCGAATACGAGCGCGAGTTGCGCGACCACATGCACGAAGCGTTGCAGAGGGTGCCGGGTTTGCGGCTGTTTGGCGAGGCAAAAGAGAAGGTTGCGGTATTCTCGTTCCTGGTTGAGGGCGCGCATGCGCACGATCTGGCGACCTTGCTTGATCACGAAGGCATCGCGGTGCGCTCCGGCCATCACTGTGCCCATCCGCTAATGCAGTTCTACGGTGTGCCTGCAACTGTGCGTGCGTCGCTCGCGTTCTACAACACCCATGATGAGATAGATCGCTTCATTGCCGCGATTGCAAGGGTGCGCAAGCTGCTGGCCTGAAGATGGAGGCGAGGTCGGGTGCGCGAAAACTGCAAGAGAGCCACAATGAACGTTACGCAAACAATGCCGAGACTGGCCTTTCGCAACGCCACGCTGGACGATGTCGACGTCATTGTCGCGCTGGTCGAATCCGCCTACCGTGGTGATGCGAGTCGGCAAGGCTGGACAACCGAGGCGGATTTTCTCGATGGTCGCCGCACCGACGCCGCGGGTGTCGCAGACCTCATCGTCAAGCCGGACAGCCGCGTGCTGCTGGCCGAGGCCGACGAACGCCTGCTGGCCTGCGCGCATGTCGCGAAGCTTGATGCGACAGGTTATTTCGGCATGTTTTCGGTGGTTCCACATCTGCAAGGCTCGGGCGTCGGGCGTGCGATGCTCGCGCATGCAGAACGCGTTGTGCGTGACACCTGGCAGTGTGTGGAAATGCACATGAGCGTGATCTCGATCCGTGACGAACTGATTGCGTGGTATGAACGGCGCGGTTATCGGCGCAGCGGCATACACAAGCCGTTTCCCTATGGCGACGAACGTTTCGGCATTCCCAGGCGCGACGACTTGCGCTTCGAAGTTCTGCTCAAGTCGCTGGAAGCATCGCGATGAGCGACTGGATTCGCGTGTGCGCAACCATTGACCTGCTACCCGGGGAGTACCGCGTCGTCTACGACGGCGACACGCCGATCGCAGTGTTCAATCTCGATGGCGAGTTGTATGCGATCGAAGACGTGTGCACGCACGATGGCGGAGAACTGACCGGCGGCATCATCGAAGGCCACGAAATCGAGTGCCCGCGCCACGGCGCACGCTTTGATATACGCACCGGCGCGGTTTTGTGTCCGCCCGCGTATGAGCCGACGGCAAAGTTTCCCGTCAAGGTCGACGACGGCGTCGTTTACACGCGTGATGATCGCGGCCTCTGAGCGCGGGGGCCGCTGAGCGACGGCATCGATCGGAGTGAGGCGATGCATGGCGTTCGCTTACGCCTTCGCCTATGCATTGAGGACTTCGGAGTCGGTCTTCAACGTGCGGAAGCGCAGTGTGACGCGCAGGCCGAGGCCGTCGCGACCACGATCGAACAGGACCGCGGCGCTGTGGCGATCGGCGATCCGTCGCACGATTGCGAGGCCGAGCCCGGAGCCTTCGGGCTGGCTGCCAGGCGGACGGAAAAAACGCTCTCCCAGGCGCGGCCACCATTCCTCGTCGACGCCCGGTCCGGAATCCTCGACCGACAGCGCAACCGTGCGCGCTTCCGGCGTGACCGCAACCGTGATGGTGCCTTGTTCGCCAGCGTAGTTGAGCGCGTTGTCGATCAAGTTGACCAAGGCTTCGCGCAACATCACCGCGTCGCCGGCAACTTCGGCTCCGTGGTTCGGTCCCTCGTAACCGAGATCGATATGCGCCGCGAGCGCGGCAGGCACGCGTTCGCCGATGTAGTCGCGTGCCAGACGAGCGAGGTCGACCGCGATGGCGGGCGTATCGTCGTCATGGGCAGTTTGTGCGCGCGCCAGGGTCAGCAACTGACCTGCTGCGCGACCAGCGCCAGCGGAAAGTCGTTCGACGTGGATCAGTGCATCGCGCACGCTGTCCGGGCGTGGATCGGCCAGTGCGCGTTCGGCCTGCAGACGCAAGCCTGCCAGCGGAGTGCGCAATTGATGCGCGGCATCGGCGATGAAACGCTCCTGCAGATTGAGCAGATCACGAAGACGTGCGAGCAACTCGTCGATGGTCTGCGTCAAAGGCCGGATCTCGACCGGTACATGGCTTTGATCGAGCGGCGACAAATCGCGCGCGCGCCGCGCTGCTATCTGCTCTGCCAGCGGATCGAGCAGGCGCAGCCCCCGGCTGACGCCGAACCAGACCAGCACCAGCACCAGGGCGATCAGCGCAAACACGATCGGCAACGTGCCGACGAGAATTTCGCGCGCCAGCGCACGTCGCTGACGCAACGTCTCGGCCACCGAAACAATGATTTCATCACCGCTGTCATCACCGGGGATGACCAGAGAGGCCATGCGCAGCGAGCGCGCGCCGATGCGGATCGATTCAAGCTGCGGCTCGCTTCCCGCCAATGGCACCGGGGTCGGAATCGGCAAATCGAGATTCGATGCAAGTACGCCGTGGCGCAGGCTGCGCACCACGTAATAGCCAGGATCCGTCGAATCGTATTCCATCAGGATGCGCGCCTGCGGACTCAGTTCGCGGTGGCCGGCTTCGCTGTGGATGATTCGTTCCAGCGCGTGCGTGCCATCGAGCAGCGAATGGTCGTAGTTGGCGTTCGCGTAATGCAGTGCAAGCACGTAGATCAAGGCGCCGCTGCCGAGCCACGCAAGCACCATCGGCACCGCCAGGATAATCAGCAGGCGCCGACGCAGGCTAACCGGACGCATTGTCGCCGGCTTCGAGCAGATAGCCGATACCACGCACGGTGCGGATGCGCACGCCGCTGCCGTCCAGTTTGCGGCGCAAGCGATAGACCGCTATGTCGAGGCCATTGTCGGTCAGCGTCGTGTCCCAACTGCACAATGCATCGACCAATTGTTCACGGCTGATCACGCGATCGAGCCGCGCCGCCAGCGCTTCGAGCAGGCCGAATTCGCGTGGCGTCAGTTCGATCGACACTGCGTCCACGTGTGCGCGGCGTCGCGGCAGATCCAGGCGCAGGCGACCGAGCGAAAGTTCCGGTACGCCCTGCGTGACGCGCCGCCGCAGCAGCGCGCGCACGCGTGCTTCGAATTCGCTCAACGCAAACGGTTTCACCAGATAGTCGTCAGCGCCCAGATCGAGTGCGCGCACGCGTTCTTCCAGTTCTTCGCGTGCAGTTGCGATCAGCACCGGCACTGCGTCAGCGCGCGCGCGCAATCGGCGCAGGAGTTCGATGCCGTCGATGTCGGGAAGGCCGAGATCGAGCACCACCAGATCGTAAGGATGGTCGCGCAGTGCCGCATCGGCGTGGCGTCCGCTGGCGAGGCGGTCGACCGCGTGGCCGGCATTGGACAACGCCGCGCCGATCGCATCGGCGATGGCGGCGTCGTCTTCGATGACCAGAATGCGCATGCGAAAGATCAAATGGGTGGGAGGGGGTGGGCCGGGATGCTTGCACACTTGCGCGGTGCGGGGCGAGCGGCCGAACGGCGACGCGAAGGGGCCGGTCACGCGGATCCGTTGGCGCATCGCGCTGTTGACGCGTCGCCAGCGTTTCGATACCTTAAGGCAATTGCGAATCATTCGCAATTGGAATGATGCAAGGTCGCTGCCTGCAAAACTCCAAGGTACTGCCTTGATCCGCACGTTGGCAACGGCCTGCGACGTTGCGTGCGGACGTGCTGGATTTCCTTTTTTCTGGAGACGGGTTGATGTTGAGAATGTCCCTCGCGCTGAGCGCAATTGCGGTCGGCGTCCTCGCCGCGACGCCGGCATGCGCCGACGACCAAAGCTTGCGCAACGAGTTGGCCGAATTGCGGGCGCAAGTGGGTGCGTTGAAGGCCGAGGTCGATCAATTGCGCGCAGCTCCGGCGTCGGTTGCCTCCGGCGCGGTCACCTCTGGTCCAGGCGCGCCTGATGCAACACGCGCGCCGGATGTCGTGGCGATTGCCAGCGCGTCGCCGGTCGCTGCCGAAAGCGCGGACGCAACTCGGTTTTGGGGCTACGGCGAATTGAACTACACGCGCCCGACCGCCAATGCATCTGCCGCGCAGGCCGATTTGCGCCGCGCGGTACTTGGCTTCAGTCACGCGTTCGATGCCGACACGCATGTGTACGGGGAACTCGAATGGGAACACGCGGTGGTCTCGGCCGACGACGTGGGCGAGAGCGAAGTGGAACAGTTGTATGTCGAACATCAACTGCGTCCCGAAGTTGCCGTGCGCGCGGGTCTCAGTCTGATTCCGCTCGGCTTGCTCAACGAACATCACGAGCCGGGAAATTATTACGGTGTCGAGCGTAATTTCGTGGAGACCGCGATCATTCCATCGACCTGGCGCGAAGGTGGCATCTCCGTGCTCGGCACCACTGAAGCGGGACTGAGCTGGAATGTGGGGGTGACCACCGGATTTGATTTGTCCAAATGGGATGCGACCTCGGGCGACGGACGCGAATCGCCGCTTGGCAGCATTCACCAGGAATTGCAGCTTGCCAAGGCGCACGATCCATCGGTTTACGCGGCCGCAAACTGGCAAGGTATTCCGGGACTGACGCTAGGCGGTGGGGTATTCACCGGCGGCGTCGGACAGGGCCAGGATTTTCCGGCCAGGGATGCGCGCCTGGTTCTGGGCGAAGTGCACGCGCGCTGGCAGCCAGGCCCGTTTGACGTTTCCGCGCTCTACGCGCGCGGCCACATCAGCGATACCGAGGCGCTCAACCTGAGCCTGGTCGGCGCTCCGACCCCGGTGCCCGAATCGTTCTGGGGCGGTTACGTGCAAGGCGCGTGGCGCGTCTGGCAGCGCGGCGATTCCTCGCTCGCGCCGTTCGTGCGCGTCGAGGCGTTCAACACCGCGGCGGCGTATGCCCCCATGCCGCCCGGACTCGGTGTGCCGACTGCGCCGACCGAACGCGTGTGGACTGTCGGCATGAATTACTGGCTGACGCCCGGCGTCGTATTCAAGCTCGACTATCAGGATTTCAACGTCGATGCTTCCGGCAACCGCTTCAATCTCGGCGTGGGTTATCAGTTTTGACGTCGCGTACGCCAGGGCTGCGCTGGTTGCTGCCGATCGGTTTGGTGGCCGTGCCGGCCTATCACGCAGCCTATGCCGCGCAGTACATGACGATCGAGCAGGCGCAGCGGGGCGCGTTTGCGCACGCGGATGCGTTCACGTCGATTGCGCTCGGCCCGGCGGTACTTGCTGCGGCGCGTGCTGCCGCCCCGGAAAATCTTCCTGCCGGCTGGGCGCCGAAAATGTGGCAGGCACGCACGGGCGATCAAGCACTCGGTTGGCTGGTGGTCGATCAGGTGATCGGCAAGAGTGACGCGATAACGTATGCGGTCGCGCTGGATGCGGACGGCGTGGTGACGGGCATCGATGTGCTCGAATACCGCGAAACGCACGGCAGCGAGATCCGCCTGCCCGCGTGGCGCAAGCAGTTTGTCGGCAAGACCGCGCACGACCCGATTCGTCTCGATGCGGACATTCGAAATATTTCCGGCGCCACCTTGTCCTGCCGTCATGTCACCGACGGTGTGCGCCGGCTCGTCGCGCTGACGGCGCACCTGCTCAGCGCGCGGGACTGACGATGGAACTTCGCCGCGTCCGGCCGTGGCTCGGCACCTTGGTCGAAGTCCGTGTCGGCGGCGTTGATGAGAGTCGTGCACTTGAGGCGGTCAATGCTGCATTCGCGGAAATTGCAGCTGTGCATCGACTGATGAGTTTCCATGCGTACGACAGCGATCTTGCCCGCCTTAACCGACATGCGGCGGTCGAAAGCATCGCGGTCGATGCGCGCACGCATGCCGTAATCGCACAGGCGCTGCAATTTGCCCGCGACTCGGACGGGCGTTTTGATCCGAGCATTGCGCATGAACTGGTGGCGCGCGGAATATTGCCGCGGCCGCCGGATGCGCCGCAGGCTGATCCTCGTGCGAATTGGCGGGATGTGATTCTGGGCGATGACGGATGCATCCGTTACGCGCGTCCCCTGTGGCTGGATCTGGGCGGCATCGCCAAGGGCTACGCAGTCGACCGCGCGATCGATGCGTTGCGCGCGACCGGCATTCGCCAGGCGTGTGTCAACGCGGGCGGCGACCTGCGCCGGATGGGCTGCGGCGTCGAGCGCATCGAGGTGCGTTGCCCGGAAGCGCCGCAGTTTGTATTCCCGGCGTTCGAACTTGGCGAAGGCAGTGTCGCCAGCAGCGGTGGCTATTTTGAACGGCGGCGCGAGCGCGGTCGCTGGATCAGTCCGCACATCCACGGGCGCAGCCGGCGCCCGCTCGGTACCGCAAACGCCGTATCGGTCGTGGCGGAGAAGTGTGTCGTCGCCGATGGGCTGACCAAAATCGTGCTTGCCGATCCGCACGCAGCAAGGCCTGTTCTCGATGCGTATGCGGCCAGCGCGTGCGTGCATACCCTCGGCGAGGGCTGGCGTGTATTCGGGCAAACGGCCGCATGAATCCGGGTCACGAATGGCCACGTCATTCGCCGCGCTGGTTTTCACGGCGTCGAGAGTGGCTCGTGTACGGCGTGTTTGGCGTGTTGTGGATCAGCGGCGCAACGTGGCTGGTGCTGCATTATTTCCTGCAGCGTGCAGGCGAGTTTGGACCATTGCCGCATCCGCTGGAGCCGTGGATGTTGAAGCTGCACGGCGCGTTTGCGTTTGCTGCATTGTGGATTGGCGGCGTGCTGTGGGCCGTGCATATCGTGCCGGCGTGGCGCCGCGGACATCGACGTGGCAGCGGCATCGCGACCCTGGTCTTGTTCGCGATTCTCGCCGTCAGCGGATACCTGTTGTATTACGGCAGCGGCGACACGCTGCGTGCGACGGTGGCGCTGGCGCATTGGCTGATCGGTCTGGCGGTGCTGGCGCCATTGCTGGTGCATGTCTTGCGGCGGCGCTTTCTGGAACGATGCAATAAACGCCAGTAGACGGGACGCAAATCACGCGGCCGGCTTTGCTCGCGCCGAACCGCTCTGCGGTCCGCCCTGATTTGCGCTACTTGCGGGCGTCGGTTCGAGTTTTACCAGCACCAGTTCACCACCACCATCGAGGACGACGCGGGGTGCCCCACGCGCGTTGAAATCGATCCGCAGGGTATCACCGGCGGCAAGCGCGACGCGTTCCGTGCCGGCACGAGCGTCGGCGTGGCCGCTGAAGGCGTGCGCGAGCCAGGTCACGCCGACGGCAGGAAAGATCACCATCGGGCCTACCAGCGGACGCGCGACGACCTCGGCGCACACGCGGTCGCGACGGGTCATCACGTTGAAATCGCGCGTCGGCCCGGCGAGCAGGCGGCATTGCACGCTCGCCTCACCGGCGAAATGGACTTGGCCGAAACGCTGCGCGAGACGTATCGGTGGCGCATCGCCGATGTCGAGCTCGATGCCATTACCCTCGAGCAGGAGCAGATCGCGCTCGATGCCAGGAAACACCGAAAACGGTCCATCGCACTCGATCTGCGCGATGCTGACGCGCCAGTTGAACGCGCTGCCGATGAGCCCATTGGCAGCCGCGCTGGCCGCGCTGACGCCGTCGCCGCCGGTGTACACATCACGCGCCAGCTCGGTGGTCCAGCCGCCACCGTTTTTCCAGCGTGTGCGCGCGCAATCGCGGCCGGCGATCAGGCGCAAGGCGCTCACGCGGACGCGCTGCGCAACCACATGATCGCGCCGTAGCCGACCATCGTCGCGGCGAGGCCGCAACCCAGACTCAGCCAGAAGCTGTAACCGGACCGCAGCATGATCGGCAATACGACGAACAGCAGCAACGAGGGCAACACAAGCCAGAGAATGTCGCTCGCAAAGGCCGCGATACGCACCGCGTCGTGCGTGTCGCGCCACAACCATGCGATTGCAAGCAGTGAAGTCAGCGGCAGCGACACCAGCAACGCACCGGCAACGGTCGAGCGGCGTGCGAGTTCGGATGCTCCGGCAATCAGCAGCGCGGAGATCACGGTCTTGAGGAGAAATGCGCCCATCGTGCCACCTGCCAATCAAGGATCGGTATCGGGCGGATGATAAACGTAGACAAGCGTGGCGCCACCGAGGAAATCAATCGTGGTCGCCTGGCGTCCGCCGAGCCTTTGCGCGACTTTTTCCGAAGCGCTGTTGTCGACGCGGATCAGGCTGATCGCGCGCAAGGCCGTGCCGTGTGAAAAAGCGAAGTCGAGCGCGGCGCGGCCAGCTTCGGTGGCGTAGCCGTGGCCGCGATGTTCAGGCATCAGCATCCAGCCAAGTTCGATATCTGGCCAGCCTTCGGGATTATGCAGGCCGACGCGGCCGATGAATTGTCCGCTGTCTTTCAGTTCGACGGCCCACATGCCGTAACCGCGCAGCGCCCAATGGCCGAGCAGCATTGCCATCGATCGCCACGCGTTCATGCGGTCGAGCGGCTGTCCATCGCCGACGAAGCGTGTGCTGCTCGCGTCGGCAAGCATCGAGGCGTACGCCTCGAAATGGCGATCGCCGAACGCGGTCAGGCGCAAGCGGGCGGTTTCCAGTTGTGGAATGTCGGTCATCGCGGCATCAGGCGAGCAGACCGGCGAGCGCGGCTGTGGATGCGCGCAGGCTTTCCTTCCAGGTGAAACCGACAATGCGTCCGCCGCTGGCCGAATCGTGGAAATCCTCTTCCTGACCGGGTCCTAGCAAATGACGGTAATCGACGGTGATCTCGCTGCCGGCAGCAAGATCCGCGCCGGCAAACACGAAACCCAGGTGCCATAGCGCCGAGGGTTCAAAGGCGTGGTTGATGAAGCACTCGTCTGGCCATTCCGGCGTGACCGTGTAGCGGTCCTCGAACCATCGTACCGTGGCGGGCAGGAGTCGTTGTGCATCCGGCAGAGCCAGCACGTCGGCAAAGGTGTACACGCGCGGGATCGCATCCGGCGCGATGATCAGGCGGCCACGCGCCAGCGGCTCGTCGAGGAACAAGCCTTGTCCGGCGCCCGTGATCTGCGACGGGGCGATGTGATAGCGGGGGAGGATCATGCGGGTCGTGGCCGCCCTTCGGCGGACGCGGAGTTTACCACGCCTGCCCGCAAGGCTGTGCAGGGCTTCATTCACACTGGGGATTGCGCTCAGCGCTGCCGGGTGGGCGCTGCTTTGCTTTCCTCGGCGACGATCACGATGGCGGCGCGATTCGCATCCAGCGTTTTTGCACCAACGCCGTGCACGCGGACCAGTTCATCGACACTCTTGAACGGCCCGTGCGCGCTGCGGTACGCGATGATTGCCTCGGCCCTGACCAGCCCAATGCCAACCAGACCTTCCGCAAGTGTTCGCGCGTCCGCGTGGTTGATGTCGACCTGGGCCCACGCGAAATTTGGCAGGGCCAAGCCGAGGAAAAGCAGGAGCAGGAAAATTCGTCGTAACGCTGGCATGACAGATCCGGACTCGTGATGCGAAGGCCGCGCATGCTGCGCTTGCAAGGATCGCGCAAGCAGCGTAGCCATTGCGACAGAGTGTAGGGGCAGTGTCGGGTGGCGACGTGTGTCGTGCGTCACGCCCGCGTGCAGGATCGCGCCGCGCAGTGGTGTAGGAAATCTCGCACGTCGTCGTGTCGCGCCGCATGCGCGTTAGAATTGCCCTCTTTGCACGAGGACGACACAGATGGACTCCAAGGCACTGAGCGATTTCGTCGGCGGTCTGTGGGACGGAGAAATCGTTCCGCAATTGACCGAGTACATCAAGATCCCGAACAAGTCGCCGATGTTTGATGCCCAGTGGGCCGAGCATGGCTACATGGATCAGGCGGTCGCGCTGATGCAGGCATGGGCGAAAGCGCAACCGATTGCGGGCATGCAACTGGAAGTCGTGCGTTTACCCAAGCGCACGCCGCTGATCTTCATCGAGATTCCCGGCACCGACACGGCGAATGCCGACACCGTGCTGCTTTACGGCCATCTCGACAAGCAGCCGGAAATGACGGGCTGGTCCGCGCATCTGGGGCCGTGGAAGCCTGTTCTCGAAGGCGACAAGTTGTATGGACGCGGCGGCGCTGACGATGGCTACGCGATCTTCGGCTCACTTGCCGCGATCATGGCACTGCAGGCTCAAGGCATCGCGCACGCGCGCTGCGTCGTCATGATCGAGGCGTGCGAGGAATCGGGTAGCTACGATCTGCCGTATTACGTCGATCATCTGGCGGCGCGCATCGGCAAGCCGTCCTTGATCGTGTGCCTCGATTCTGGCTGCGGCAATTACGAACAACTTTGGCTGACCACCTCCTTGCGCGGTCTCACCGGCGGCAACCTCGTCGTCACCGTGCTCGAAGAAGGCGTGCACTCGGGCGATGCATCGGGTGTGGTCGCATCGAGTTTCCGTATTCTGCGCCAGGTGCTGTCGCGCCTCGAAGACGAAGTCAGCGGACGCATCCTGCCGCAGGAATTGCACGTCCAGATTCCAGCGCAACGCGTGGCGCAGGCCAAACGCACCGCGGAAATTCTCGGCACCGATGTCTACGCGAAATTCCCGCTGGTCGAAGGCATGCAGCCGATGAATGCTGACCTCACCGAACTGGTGCTCAATCGCACCTGGCGCCCTGCATTGTCGATAACAGGTGTTGGCGGGATGCCCGCACTCGATTCCGCCGGCAATGTGTTGCGCCCCTACACGGCCGTAAAGCTTTCGTTGCGCGTGCCGCCCACATTGAATGCGACCAAGGGCGGTGATTTTCTCAAACGTTTGCTTGAATCCAATCCGCCGTATGGCGCCAAGGTCACGTTCGATGTTGAAAAGGCCGGCAGCGGCTGGGACGCGCCTGTGTTGGCGTCGTGGCTCGAACACTCAGTCGATTCGGCATCGAAGGCATTTTTCGGCGCCCCCGTCGCCTACAACGGCGAGGGCGGCTCGATCCCGTTCATGGGCATGCTGGGCGAGAAATTTCCCGGTGCGCAGTTTCTCATTACCGGCGTGCTCGGCCCGCATTCCAACGCGCATGGCCCGAACGAATTCCTGCATATCCCCACCGGCAAACGCATGTCGATGTGCGTCGCACAGGTAGTTGCGGATCACTACGTCGCAAGCCGCAGCGGGCTCACCCGCACGCAAACTGATTGAGTGCCCCCTGGCATGACGCCAACGGCAGCCCGCTGATGGTTTTCCCCTGCACGGATTAAGGGATTCACCGGATCGTCACGAACCCCACGCTGACCTAGTCTGTTGTCCACGCAACACGCCGATGCAGGCCTGTGCGCAGCCGCAGCTTTTTGCCAGAGCTGCATGAGAGATGACGAGCGGTGCGAGTCGGAAAGCTTGCCGCCGCAAGACGGGGGAATATCATGCGTCGTTTACCGCTTTACGTTGGCGGCGTGCTGAGCACGCTGGTTGTCAGTGCCACAGCGTTCGCTGCCGGCGGTCTCGTCATGCCTTGGGTGAGCACCGCGACAAAGGCACTGGCCCCAGTCAGCTCCATTATCCGCAATCCGGTCGATGCAAACATGCCGCTGCATGTGATCGTCAGCTTGCAGATGCGCAACAAGGAAAGTCTCGAGACATTCCTTCACAACCAGCACACGCCGGGCAATCCGCAGTACGGCACCGTGCTGGATACGCAGCAGTTTCTGGCTACCTATGCGCCGACGGCCGCTCAGGTGCAATCCGTGCGCGACTACTTCGTGCAATCGGGATTCAGCAATATCAGCATCGCTTCCAACCGCATGCTGATGAGCGCAGACACCACCGCGGCCGCTGCGCAGGCGGCGTTCAATACCCAGCTCGTGCAGTTCCAGATCAACGGCAAGACCGTCTTCTCCAACGTCAGCGACGCGCAGGTTCCACTCGCGCTCGGTGGTACGGTTCTGGCCGTTCTGGGGTTGCAGAACGTGGTGCAGGCTACCACCCATCGAAGCGTCGCTCAGCGCGTGGACTTGCCGGTGCCGTACTCCGCAACGGCGCCTGTGCCCAGCTCGATCACCAACGGCGACCCAACGACGGCCACCCTCACGGCATCGTTTACCGCCGCCGATTTCCGCCGCGCCTACGATGCGGACGCGGCACCCGACGGATCGAATACGACCGTCGCGATCATCAGCGGCGGAACCGATCTCGTGCAGGTGCGCGCGGATCTTCAGCAGGCCGAACACGATGCGGGTCTGCCCTTTATCCCGACCACAGTCATTCAGACCGAACCGGTGCCGCAAACGCAGGCCACCGCAAATGATGGTGAATGGGATCTGGACAGCCAATCCTCAAGCGGCATTGCCTACAACGTCAAACGGATCATTTTCTACAACGGCGACAGCCTCGATACCAGCATCACGCTTGGCGCGAACCAGTTCGCCGCCGACAATGTCGCCAAGGCGTTGAACATCTCGATTGGCGGCTGCGAGAGTCTCACGGCATTGCTCGGCGGTTTGGCCACCGATGATCAGGCGTTCATGCAAGCAGTTGCGCAGGGGCAAACCGTATTCGTCTCATCCGGCGATGCCGGCGCTGCGTGCGCCGTTGCAATCAACCTGGCGACACCGCAGAGCGGCCTACCGCAGCAGGTGGAATATCCTGCATCGTCGCCCTATGTGGTCGCCGTTGGCGGTACGTCGTTATTCCTGGACGCGAACCGCAACTACGCGCTAGAAACCACGTGGAACGGAACCGGCGGCGGCAACAGTCTGTTTGAACCGGCGCCCGATTGGCAGGTCAGCTCCGGTGCGGTTCCGGGGGCCACCGCCATGCTGCGTGGTCTGCCCGATGTGGCGATGAACGCCGGCTTCAACCTCACTCCGGCCGCGGCGTTCTATTCAATGGCAGACACGGTCGTTGCCGGACGCCACGAAGGCGTGATCGGCACGAGTTTGTCCTCGCCCTTGTCCATGGGCGTCTGGGCGCGTTTTCAGACCGCCCACTGCAACAGTTACGGCTTCGCCGCGCCGATGTATTACGCGCTCGATACCGCAGGTGGCCCGCTTTCCGTCGCGGCCGGATTCAATGACACAATCCTGGGCAGCAACGGCGGCTATGTGGCCACGCCCGGATGGGACTACACGACCGGGTTTGGCTCGTTTGACGTCAAGGCCGTCAACGACGCCCTGCCGCCGGTCGCCTGCGCTGCGAATCTGCCACCGACGGCCGTAGTCTCCGCTTCGACGACATCCGGGGCGGCGCCGCTTGCGATCGCGTTCGATGCGTCCAGCTCCACTGATTCAGATGGCGACGCGCTGGAGTGGTACGTGATGGATTTCGGCGACGGCTCGCCGGTGCTGTTCTCGCAAAGCGCCGCGATTCCGGCGCACACCTACACCGCGCCAGGTAGCTATACCGCGAGCTTGACAGTGCGCGACGCTCGCGGCGCCACGAGCGTTGTGGCGACGCAACCGATTACGATCAGCGGCACGCCACTGTCGTGCACGGCGCCTGGCGTGCTTGCGATCACCGACACGGCAGCTCCCAGCCTGGAAGGCGTCGATCCGCAGCAGGGCAACGGCAGCGACGACCTTCAATTCGTGTGGATCGGTGAACCTGCCGATCACCTCAACAAGCTGGTGTTCACAATGAAGGTCGCCTCCTTGGGCACTGTGCCCGCGGGATACCGCTGGGTTACTTACTTCACGGCGGCCGATGGCACGCTGTACTACGCCTCGATGACAACGAACGATGGACCGACGCCGGCGTTTACCTATGGCATTCACGGCTTCGATCCCGCTGCCGGGGCGTCGACATTCCAGCAACTCGGCACGCTTGACCCTGCTAGCAACTTTTCACCCGACGGGACAATCACGCTGGTGCTCGACAAGTCGGCGGCGGGGCTGACAGTTCCGCTGCACGCAGGCGATCGGCTGACGGAGATCAGCGCCAGCGTTCGAGTTGCGACGGCAGATGATTCCAGCGGCAGCGCGGGGGCTGGTCCAGGACTGACCGTCGACAGCGCCGGCGATCCGAACCCGTATGTCGTGATCGACAACGCAAGCTGCGATCGCCTCTTTGGTAATGGCTTCGAGTGATCACTCAAGACGAGGGCGGGAGCAATAACTTCCCGCTCTCGCCTCGCCATCGCTGACGTTCGCAGGGCCTCGGACGATCCCCCGCGCACTCAGGTGAGCGCAATCGTGTCGCGCGTTGCGCGCGGGTACGAAGATCGTCACCGGCGATGGCACGAAACGGTCCAGACAGGGCTTCCCTTTCGATCGCCGATCATCGATGCGGAGGAGGGGAATCCCTCACGCAGGGCCGCAGAAAACGCCCAAAAGCATCATCTATCCTGATTTGAGGGACGTTTGCGCTGGTTTGAGCAAAAAACTAGGTTAGGATTCAAGTGCGCGAACTTGGCCTTCCTGCCAGTCCGCCACGAGGGGCAGATGGAAAGACGATTGCGGCTCAGGATGGCATGGGCCTTCATCATTTCGCTATCGTTGCTGCTGTGCGCGACGGGCGCGATGGCGGGCGTTGTCGTCACTATCAGCGGCAATCAGGCGCTGGCAAACATCTCGCTCACCAACGGCAGCGGAACGTTCACGGCCGATGTGACAATCACGTTCGATTCGCCGAGCAATCTTACGGCAGAGGAATTGAATCTCACCGCCGTGCTGGTGGATCCCAATGACCCGACGCTGCTGACGCGGCTGCCTGCCTGCACGCCTTCGTGTGTCTCGGTCGATCCCGCTTTCCCGATGTTGATAACGGTGGAACCTGTCAGCTATCCCTGGATGTTTCGTTCCGGCTTCGAGACCGCCGACACGGAACCGGAGAACTTGAATTTTCTCAACACCTACGAGTTCGAAGTGCATACGAGCAATCTCGATTGCAGCGCGCCCGCTGCCGGGGTTTCCTGCCCGATCACGGCGTACCGCTTGTTCAAGGCGCCGATAGGCGGCAACTTCGACGACATTACCGACGATGTGCTCAAAGGCAGCGTGCGCGCACGCGGTCGCGGGGGTGCGTTTTCCCAATTTCTTGTTGTCCAGGACACACGCGATTCGTTGAGTGTCGAACAGGGGAAATCATTCAATCTGGAAGCACGCATTCGCTCCGCGTCATTGAGCAACACTCTGCGCAGTGATCTGCTCGGTCAGCTGGCCCAAGTTCAAGTTGCGGTGCTGCTTGACCAGAATTATGCACAGGCGATTTCCTATCTCGATCAACTCATCTTCGAAATTCAGGCGCACGCCGGCATCGATGTTTTCAACCGATGGAGTTCCGATCACAACCTCGTGAACGATGCGGGTGAAATGCTGAGCCTGGCGCAGACGCTGCGCTACACGCTGGTTCGCTTGCAAAACGGCCACTGACGCCGCGGCGATGCCGGCTCGTTTCAACGCCTATCCACCCGACAGTGCCGCGCTCGTTCGCCTGCTCGATGAAAATGTCACCTATCGCATCGGTCGCGCCAGCGAGTGCGAAGTGCGCATTGATCATCCCTCGGTGTCGCGTTTTCATGCCGAGATTCAAAGCACCGATTCGGGTTGGAATGTGCGCGATACCGGCAGCAAGAACGGCCTTCGCGTCGACGGCCATCCGGCACTGACCGCGAAGCTGGAAAAAAACTCCTGGTTCACGATCGGTGATGTGCATTGCTCGCTGGAACGGCTCGGGCCTCTCGCTGCGGATTCTTTGCGCGCGCAAACCCAAGGCCGCCGCGCGTTGTCGCGCCAACTGTCGGCACGCCTGTCTCAAGGGCTGGATATCGGAGCGCTGCTGCCGCAAACACTTGATGTCGTGCTTGAGTTATCGGGACTCGAACGCGGCTTTGTGTTGTATGCACCCCAGGGGCAGGCGCTGCGGGTGCGAGCAAGCCGTGGTTTGCGCGCAAGCGATATCGCCAAAGCGGATTTCAGCGGCAGCATTGCTGCGGTGAAACAGGCGCTCTCTTCACGGCGCAGTGTGGTTTGCTGCGACACTGAAGACGATCCTCTTGGCGCGCGGCCAAGCGTGCGCCTCGGCGGAATCCGCGCAATCGTGTGCGTGCCGTTGCAAGTGGCTGAGCATGCGCTCGGCATTGTCTATGTCGACAGCCGTCAACCTGGGCCGCAGGTCACCGAGCTCGATCTGGAATTGATCGAGACGGTGGCCCAGCACGCATCGGCGGCGCTCTCCGCGCGGCGCTTGCAGGGCGAGCTGGAAGACTTGTTGAAAGCGGCGGCGGATGCGGGTCTGGACGCACCGCGTTGGGACGACTTGCTGCAGCAATCAGGTAGCCGCTGACGCTGTAGCCGGAGCTATTCCGCGCTATCGTGTGTGCATGACGATTGACCCCGCTCTCGATCCGTCGCCGCCGGTGTTCGACTCCGCGACTCAGACTGGCCTGCTTGCCGCGTCGGAATTGCGCCGTGGCGACGTGCTGGCTGGTCGTTTCAGGATCGAATCCCTGCTTGGCATCGGTGGTTTCGGGGTTGTTTACCGTGCCCGTGATTTGTCGCTCCACCTCGATGTTGCGCTGAAACTGCTGCGACCCGAGCTTGCGCGGCGCCCCGAATCGTTCGAGCGTTTCCGCCAGGAGCTGCTGCTCGCGCGTCAAGTGTCCAATCCGCACGTGGTACGGATCCATGACATCGCCCAACACGAGGGGCGCTGGTTCATCAGCATGGATTTCGTCGACGGGCAATCGCTGGAACAGCGTCTTGACCAGATCGGCAAGCTTCCCGTCGACGAAGCGGTTGCGATCGTGCATGGACTGCTCGATGGTCTCGGCGCCGCGCATCAACGTGGCGTCATTCATCGCGATTTGAAACCGGCCAACATCCTGCTCGATGCAAAGGGCCAGGCGTACATCACCGATTTCGGCGTGGCGCGAAGCCTCGGCGCCACCGGCATGACTCAAAGCGGCATCATCATCGGCACGCCCGAATATCTTTCGCCCGAGCAAGCGCGGGGCGACCGGGTGGATGCGCGCAGCGACCTGTACGCAGTTGGTCTGATGCTGTACGAGATGCTCAGCGGCGCGTTGCCCTTCAGCGGTGGTACGCCGGCGGAAACCGTCATGCAACGCATCGTGCGCGCACCACCGTCACTGGCGCGCGCGCGCCCGGATCTGCCGCACTGGTTGCACGCTTTCAGCGATCGCCTGCTTAAACTCAGTCCGGCGCATCGCTTTGCTACGGCGCCGGAAGCATTGCGGGCGCTGGAATCGCGCCGGGTCCCGCCTCAGCCGTTGAACCGTCGCGCAATATTATTAACGGTACTGAGCCTTGCGTTGCTTGGCGCGGTCGGGGCGTGGCTGTGGCAGCGCCCGATGTCGCCCGGCAGGTCAGAGCAGACGATTGTGGCGACGATCCCGCGCGTTGCGTTGCTGCCACTGCACGCAGCGGGGGGAGATGCGGAACTGGGCGCACTCGCACGCGTTCTCGATGAGCATGCGCAAACCTGGCTGCGCAACGATCCAGCGCGCGCCGCCGTGCCGCGCCGACGCATGCTCGAAGCACTTGCGCGGCGAACGGCGGACATGAATGTCGAGGCGCAATTGCGGCAGCTTCCCGAGATTGCCAACGCCGCCGCTGCGAGCGCTGTATTGCACGGCGATTTACGTCGTGACGCCGCGGGATTGGTGCTTGACCTTGCGCTTTGGAAAGCTGGCGCGACGTCCGCGACGTCCAAGCTCTCAATTCACGGCCGCGATGCAGCGTCGCTGTTCACGGCCTACCTGAGCGCAGCGGTGCCGTTGCTCGGATCGATATCCGCGCAACCGGGTGTGCCCCCGCCCTTGCCGCCCAAGGCGCTGTTGCCGCTCGGCCGCGCGTTGCTTGCGCTGGATGAGGATAAATCGGCAGCGGCCAGTGCAGACCTTGTCGCGCTGGTCCAGCAAGTCCCGGACAACGTCTTGATCGACGCGACTGTCCTGCGCGCGCAGGAAGCGGCGCAGCAATTGTTGCCTGCGCAGGCGACCCGCGACCGCATCGCAGCGCATTACGCCAACGCGACAGCGCCGCTTGGACGCGAGATCTATGCGCTCGCCCTCGTCGGTAATGACCAGAGCGCCGCGGCCACGCGCGCGCTGACGCAAGCAGTGCACGCCTTTCCCAACGATGCTGTCTTGAACCTGTTGTATGCCGATGCGCTTGAAGCGGATGGCAAAGGGGCCGAGGCGCTGGATGTTTTACAGCATTATGTGCTGGTGGACAGTCAGGATGCGCACGCCTGGTTTGTACTCGGCCGCACGGCGATCCAGCAAGGCCAGGCCGATGTGGCGGTGAGCAATTATCTGACCCGTGCGCTGGTGCTCGATCGTCTGGGCGGCGACCGCGCCGCCGAAGCGCAGACGACCAACGCATTGGGCGTCGGTTACGAACGGCTCGGACAGCTTGATGCCGCCAGCCAGCAGTACACTCAGGCGGCCGCGATCCGGGAAAAAATCGGCGACGAGGAAGGCTTGGCCAAATCATTGCGCAATCTGGCGATCGTGCAAGCCGTGCACGGCGACAGCAAGAGCGCCGATCAGACCCTTGATCGGGTCAAGCAATTGCTGGAGAAACACAATGACCGGGCGAGTCTGGCCGACCTGTACAACGATCGCGGCGTGGTGGCTGAAGAACACGGCGACTACCCGCAAGCCCTGGTCTTCTACCGCCAGGCGCTTGCGCTGCGCGAGCAATTGAATCTGCCTGCCTTGGTCGCGGAAAGCCTCAATAACGTCGGTTTCTGCTCCTACAGCCTCGGCGACTTCGACAATGCGCTCGTGTTCTGGCAGCAGTCGCTCGCGCAATACCAGAAGGTTGATGATCGCAGCGGGGCGTTGCACATTGAGGAGAGCATCGGCCTGCTCGATATCGCGCGCGGGAGGTTCGCCTCGGCGCGCGAGCGGCTTGCCGCGGCGTTGCAATCATCCGAGGATCATCAACTACCCGAGGAAGCCGCCGTCGCGCACACCTATCTCGGACAACTGGCACTGGTGCAAGGGCGCTACAGCGATGCGTCTGCCTCGGCCCAACGTGCGCGCGAGATGTTCGCACGTCGCTCCGATCAGCGCGGCGAGGATGAAGCGTCGCTGCTGCAAGCGAATGTCGCGCTGACTCTGGGAGATACAGCCGTCGCAGACAGGATTCTCGATTCGCTGCAACCTGCGCGCTTGAGCGCGGAGCAGCGCACGCTGTTATTTCTCGCTTCGGCGCGGCTCGCCGATCTTGCGCGTGCGGCCAGAATGCTGGCCGTGCTGCGCCGCCAAACCTTGCGTCTGGGCGAAGTGCCGTTTCGTCTGCAGTGGCTGGAAATGGAAATGGCAATCGCGTTGCGCTCCGGCAATCCGGCCGACGCCGCTGCGCGGTATCGCGAGGCATCGGCGATCCTCAGGACCAGCGGCCGCTGGGGGGACGCTGTGGTGTTGCATCGCCTGGGTGCGCGCGCGCTCGCGGGCAACGTGGCAGAAGCAGATGCGGCACGCGCTGCGGCAGACGCACTTCAGGCCCAGGTGCTTGCGGACACCCCGACCGATGAGCGCGAGTCGTTGCGCAAACGGTGGGCGCAGCAGTTGCTCGAAGATGCAGGCCGCGATCATGCAGGGTGAAACGTTGGAACGGAACGAACTTGAACGCAGGCTCGCCGATCTGGTGCAGCAGCATCGAGACTTGGTCGAACGCCTGCAGCAGGGGCAGAATTATTTTCAACGCCTGGCACGTTCGGTCTGGCGCGTGCAGGAAGACGAACGCCGGCGACTTGCGCGCGAGCTGCACGATGGCATCGGTCAGAACCTCACCGCGATCGTGCATTTGCTCGGCCAATCGCTGGACGCGCTTCCGTTGGCTGCTGAGTCCGCACGTGCCGGTCTGGAAAAAATCCGCACGGTGGTCGAAACCACCCTCGACGAAACCCGTGCGCTGTCGCGGCTGTTGCGGCCGCAGATCCTCGACGACCTCGGCCTGGAAGCGGCATTGCGCTGGCTCGCGCGCACGGTCGGTCAAAACCATGCGCTCGACATTCGCCTCGATCTGGCGCAACCGCTGCCGCCACTTGACGATGATCGTTGCACGCTGATCTTCCGCGTTTTGCAAGAAGCGTTGACGAACGTGGCGCGGCACGCACAGGCGACGCGCGTCGATATCGCGTTGCGCCAGGACGCGGATCGCGTGCAACTTTTGGTGCACGATGATGGCCGTGGCTGCGATCCCGCCGCGGCATTCGCCAAGGGTAGCGAGGGGCATAGCGGCGGTATGGGTGGCATGCGCGATCGGGTGCGTCTGTTCAGCGGCGAGTTCAATGTGAGATCGCAGCCGGGAGCGGGTTTCCGTATCGTCATCGAGTTTCCGTTGCATACGAACACCAAGGCGGCGTCCGCATGATTCGCATCCTGCTGGCCGACGATCACACCCTGGTGCGCGAGAGTCTGGCCGCCACGCTGCGCAACAGCGGCGACTGCCTCGTCGTTGCGGAAGTCGGCGATGGTGTCGCGGCAATCGAAACGGCGTTGAGCGTGCAGCCGGATGTCGCCATTGTCGATATTTCAATGCCGCGCCTGAGCGGCATGGAAGTCGTGCGCCGCCTGACGGCGGAACTCCCGCGCACGCGCGTCCTCGTTTTGACCATGCATGAAGAGGATGAGTATGTTCTGCAAGTGATCAGCGCTGGCGCCGCCGGTTATCTGGTCAAGCACGCTGCGATTGCCGAACTGCTCAACGCGGTGCGCGCGTTGGCCGC